>Ga0164241_10004572_pt1 | contig 13350 bp, 13 predicted proteins | sample OricomyardsoilBY_FD_108780 | JGI IMG/M metagenome (GOLD analysis project Ga0164241, IMG submission 108780) | Backyard soil microbial communities from Emeryville, California, USA - Original compost - Back yard soil (BY) | ecosystem: Environmental > Terrestrial > Soil > Unclassified | place: USA...
AACTCTCCTCCCCCTCTTGGGGGAGGGGGACCAGCGAAGCTGGTGGAGGGGGCTGGTCAGGCCTTAAAGGCTCACACCCCGCAGCAGCTTCGGCAGATCCCCCACCCCGCCGCCAGCCTCGTGCATGAAGAACCGCCGCGCCGGCGCGATCTGGTTGACCACCGCCAATCCAGCGCCCCGCACGACCCGCATAAGCGGATTATCATTCGAGAACACCCGCACGAACGCGTCGAACGCCAGCGCATTGCTGACCGTGTCGAACCGCCGCCAGCGGACATAGCGCTCCAGCACCACGTCGCCGCCGATGTCCTCGCCGTTGCGCACCGCCTCGACCAGCACCTCGGCCAAAGCGGCCGCGTCCTTCAGACCGAGATTCAGCCCCTGCCCCGCGATCGGGTGCACGCCATGCGCGGCGTCGCCAATCAGCGCCAGTCGCGGCGCGACCATGCGCTCGGCCAGCGACAGCGTCAGCGGATAGACGAAGGTCGGCCCCTCGATCGTGACCTCGCCCAGGAAGTCGCCGAACCGACGCATCAGATGGGCGTGGAACGCCTCCTTGGACGAACCCCGCAGGGCCTCACCGCGCGCGGTGCTCTCGGTCCAGACCAGGCTGGCGCGGTTGTCGGTCAGCGGCAGGATGGCGAACGGACCGCTGGGCAGGAAATATTCGTGGGCCACGCCCTCGTGCGGGCGCTGCATGCGCACAGTGCAGACGACGCCGCTCTGGCCGTAGCCCCAGCCGATCTCGCCGATGCCGGCCGCCCGGCGCAGGACCGAGCCCCGGCCCTCGGCGCTGACCGCCAGCGGGGCCGACAGCACGCGGCCGTCGGACAGGGTCAGCTTCGCGGCCCCAGCCTCGACCGTCAGGGCCTTGGCGGCCATCGGGGCGATGACCGGTATGCCCTTGTCGACCACCGCCTGGGACAGCGCCGCGCGGATCTGGCGGTTCTCGATCAGATAGCCCAGCGGCTCGCCGTCGATGCGGCCGGAGATCTCGCTGCTATCGAAGCGCAGGAAGGCCGGCGAGGCCTTGCGGGCCGCCGCGCCGGGCGTGCGGCCGTCGGTGACCAGGATCTGCTCGATGCGCTGGGCGTGCGGGGCCAGAGCCTCGCCCGCGCCGATCGTGCGCCACTGGCGGAAGCTGGAATAGGCGATGGCCGACGAGCGCCCGTCGAAGGTCGGGGCCAGCTGGGCCTCGAACGGCTGGGGGTCGACCAGGAGTGGCCGGAGGCCACCTGACGCCAAAGCAAGAGCCAGGGTCGAGCCGGCCATGCCGGCGCCGGCGATAATCACATCGGCATCGTGTGCGCGCATGGCGGGGATATGGGCTCCTGCGGCCAAGGCTGTCCAGACCGCGCGGTTACTTAGCGGCCGCGTAGGGCGCCTTGGCGTCCTGGCGGACCAGGCCGCGCGTGGCGTCGCCCACGCCGATCAGCACGAACTGCACCGCCAGGGCGCAGAGGATCAGACCCAGCACCCGCACCACGATGCTCATGCCGATCCGGCCCAGCACCTTGCTGATCAGCGGCGCGGCCCAGAACACCGCCACCATCACCAGCGACACCGCCGAGATCACCGCCACGCCTAGACCTAGGCCCGCCCAGCCGAACGGCTTGGCCTCGGCGGCGTAGATGATCACGGTCGAGATCGCCCCCGGGCCGATCAGCAGCGGCATGGCGAACGGCACGATCAGGCGCTCGAAGCGCTTCTGGGCGTAGACCCGCGCCGACTGGCCCTCGATGCCCTCGGCTGCGTCGGCGAACATGGTGGTGAAATCGTCGCGCAGCATGTCCAGGCCGAGGATGAACAGGATCACCCCGCCGGCGATGCGGAAGGCCGGCATCGAGATGCCGAAGAAGGCCAGCAGGCCGACGCCCGTGAAGAAGAAGAAGATCAGGAACGCGGCGACGAACAGGCCGATATAGACGGCGACCATCCGGCGGCCCGCGGCGGCCGCGCCCAGGGTGGCGGCGGCGAACAGCGGCACGTTGCCGATCGGGTCGATCAGGGCGAACAGCGCGACGAAGAAGTTGACGGCGAGTTTGGCCTCGGTCATTCGACGTCCTTACCTTTCAGATCGCGCCCAGAGCTTCGCCCTTCCTAGGGCGGACAATGTCGCGCGCCAACCCCGGGGACCAAAGATGACCGCCGATCCGCGCCTGATCGTTCCGCTGGACCTGCCCACCACCGACGACGCGCGCGCGATGGTCGCGCAGCTGGGCGACGCGGTGTCGTTCTACAAGATCGGCCTGGAGCTGCTGGCCAGCGACGGCATGACCCTGGCCCACGAGCTGAAGGCCTCGGGCAAGTCGATCTTCCTCGATTGGAAGCTGCACGACATCGGCGCGACCGTGGAGCGCTCGGCCCGGGTGCTGGCCCAGAGCGGCTGCGACCTGCTGACCGTCCACGCCGAGCCGCAGGTGATGAAGGCGGCGGTCAAGGCGCGCGGCGAGTCGTCCTTGAAGATTCTGGCCGTGACGGTGCTGACCAGCCTGACCGACGCCGACCTGGTCGAGATGGGCTACAGCTTCAACGCCCGCGACCTGGTCGAGCGCCGCGTGCGCCAGGCGATCGAGGCCGGCGTCGACGGCATCGTCTCCTCGCCGCACGAAGCCGCCATGGCCCGCGAGATCGCCAAGGAAGCCGGGAAGCCGGATTTCCTGATCGTCACCCCCGGCGTGCGCCCCGACTGGTCGGCCAAGAACGACCAGGCCCGCGCCGCCACACCGGCCGACGCCATCCGCGCCGGCGCCAGCCACCTGGTCTGCGGCCGCCCGATCACGGCCGCGAACGACCCGCGCGAGGCGGCGTTGAAGGTGGTGGCGGAGATCAGCGGGCTCTAGCTCAGCACAGGCCCCCACCTGACCTGCTCACGCAGGTCTGTCCGCCCCCAAACGGGGCGGAGAATAGAGAGCTCTCCTCCCCCTCTTGGGGGAGGGGGACCGGCGAAGCCGGTGGAGGGGGCCAGCGCCGCCCTACTTCACCACCAGCGCCACGCCCCGCGCCCTCGGATCCGCCTCCGGAACCGGCGTCCGCCCGACCACCTGGATCGCCTCCATGTCGCCGCTGAAGTCCTCGACCCACTTGTAGCCACGGCCCTCCAGCGCCGCCTTCAAACCGGCGGACGGCGGACCTGACGGCTCGTAGAAGATCACGTTCTCCGGCAGCAGCTGGTGGTGATAGCGCGGGGCCTTCTGGGCCGCCTTCAGGGTCAGGTCGAAGTCGTAGACATTGGCCAGCACCTGGAACACCCAGGTGAAGATCCGCGAGCCGCCCGGCGTGCCGATGACCATGGCCGGCTTGCCGTCCTTGACCAGGATGGTCGGGGTCATCGAGGACAAGGGCCGCTTATGGGGCGCGATGGCGTTGGCCGCGCCGCCGACCACGCCATAGACATTGGGCGCGCCGGGCTTGGCCGAGAAGTCGTCCATCTCGTCGTTGAGCAGGAAGCCCGCGCCCTCGACCACCACGCCCGAGCCGAACCAGCCGTTCAGCGTATAGGTGTTGGAGACGGCGTTGCCCCACTTGTCGACGATCGAATAGTGCGTGGTTTGCGGCTTTTCCAGCCCCGGGACCACCGCCTTGGTCGGCGACGGCTTGTCCGGATCGACCTCGCCGGCGCGCCTGGCGACATAAGCGGGGTTGATGAGGTTCGACACTGGGACCTTCACGAAGTCCGGGTCGCCCAGATACTCCGCGCGGTCGGCGTAGACGCGCTTTTCGATCTCGGCCAGCAGGTGAACGTACTGCGGATCGTTGAGGGTGACGCCCTTGAACCGCGGCGCCAGGTCCTGCTTCATCAGCAGCATCTGCATCAGGGCGATGCCGCCCGAGCTGGGCGGCGGGGCGGTGATGACGTCATAGCCGCGCCACTTGGCGGTGATCGGCGCGCGCCAGACGGCCTTGTAGGCGGCCAGGTCGGCCTTGGTGATCAGGCCCTTGGGCCCGCGCTGCATCTGGGCCACCAGCAGGTCGGCGGTCTTGCCCTGGTAGAACTCGCGGTCGCCGCCCTTGGCGATGCGGTCCAGCGTGGCGGCCAGGTCCGGCTGCTTGAACAGCGTCCCGGCCTTCTGCGGGCCGAAATAGGTCTTGAAGTTCGTGGCCTTGAACGGCGGCGGGACCTCGCTGGTCAGCATGCCGGCGAACTGCGCGTTCACCTCGAAACCGTCGCGGGCGTAGCGGATGGCCGGGGCCAGGACCCGCGCCCAGGGCAGCTTGCCAAAGCGCTTGTGGGCCATGGCCAGGCCCCGCACCGTGCCGGGCGTGGCGACGGCGAGGTTTCCGAACAGGGACAGGTCCGCGACCGGCTCGCCGTCCTTGCCCAGATACATGTCGGCCGAGGCCGCCGCCGGGGCCGTCTCGCGGTAATCGAGGAAGTAGGGCTTGCCGCCGACATACAGCGTCATGAACCCGCCGCCGCCCAGGTTGCCGGCCTCGGGATAGGTGACCGCCAGGGCGAACCCCGTCGCCACCGCCGCATCGACCGCATTGCCGCCGGCCTTCAGGATCTCCTGCGCCGCCAGCGCCCCGTAGCGGTCCGGTGAGGCCAACGCTCCGGCGGTGAGCACGGGCGCGGGCGGCTTGGCCAAGGCGGGTGGAGCAAACAGCAGCAGGGCGATCGCGGCGATCTGGGCAAGCTGGCGCAAGGGCGGTCTCCGGACGAGGGACGGCCACGCTAGCGGATCGCTGTCGCCGAACAATGGTCCTTGACGAACCAATAACCATGGAGTTATGAGATAACCCATAACCCGAAAGTTATCAGTTGAACCCGCAAACGCCCCACGACCTGCTGTTCCGGACCCTGGCCGACCCCACCCGCCGGGCGCTGTTCGAGCGCCTGTGCCGGGAGGGCGAGCAGACGGTCGGGGCGCTCACCGCCCAGGCCGGCGTGTCCCAGCCCGCCGTCTCCAAGCACCTGGCCGCCCTGAAGCTGGCCGGCCTGGTGCGCGACCGGCAGGCGGGCCGCCAGACCCACTACACCGCCCAGCTCGGCGCCCTCGGGCCGCTGATCGACTGGACCCAGCAGATGGCGGGGTTCTGGGAAGGCCGGTTCGACAAGCTGGAAGACCTGCTCAACAGGATGGACCAATGACCGAGACCAAGACTGTCGTCGTCGAGCGCGACATCGCCCACCCGCCCGCCAAGCTGTGGCGGGCCCTGACCCAGCCGCACCTGATCGCCGAATGGCTGATGGCCAACGACTTCGTCCCGACCGTCGGCCACCAGTTCAAGCTCACCGGCGAGTGGGGCGGCGTGCTGGACTGCGAGGTCCTGGCGATCGAGCCCGACCACAAGCTGGCCTATAGCTGGGACTTCGACCACGAGGACCCGGCCTATGCCCTCAAGAGCGTGGTGACCTTCACCCTGACCCCCACCGACGCCGGCACGCACCTGCGCATGGAGCAGGCCGGTTTCCGTCCCGACCAGAAGCAGGCCTTCGGCGGCGCCCACGCCGGCTGGAGGGGCTTCTTCGACAAGCTGGCGACGCTGCTGGACAAGGCTGACTTATGAGCGAACCGGTCCTGCTGTCGGGCGGCAACCCCCAGATCGCCAAGGGCGACGGCGATGGACCGGTGCAGGCCTATATCGCCGCCATGCCGGGCTGGAAGCGCGCGGTCGGGGCCCGCCTCGACGCCCTGATCACCGCCGCCATCCCGGACGTGGTCAAGGCCGTGAAGTGGAACTCGCCGTTCTATGGAACCGGCGGCTTGTTTAAGGAAGATCGGGCTTGGTTCCTGGCGATCCACGTCTATGCCCGCTACGTGAAGATCGCCTTCTTCCGGGGCGCGGCGCTGGACCCGCCGCCGCCCGTCGCCTCCAAGAAGGACACAGTGCGCTACCTGCACGTCTCCGAGGACGAACCCCTCGACGAGGCCCAGTTCAGCGACTGGGTGAAACAGGCGGCCCTGCTCCCTGGCGAACGCCTCTAGCCTAAAGGACACCTTATGAAGAGCACCCGCCCCGAGGACGTCGGCGTCCCCGCCTCGCAGCTGATCGATCGCGCCATCAGCGAGCTCACCGACTGGCGCGGCCAGACCCTGGCCCGCATGCGCCAGCTGATCCTTGAAGCCGATCCCGACGTCGTCGAGGAGTGGAAGTGGGGCAAGCCGGTCTGGTCGCACGACGGCCTGATCTGCACGGGCGAGGTCTACAAGAAGGTGGTCAAGACGACCTTCGCCCACGGCGCGGCCCTGGCCGACCCGACCCCGCTGTTCAATTCCAGCCTGGAGGGCAATGTCCGCCGGGCCATCGACTTCCCCGAAGGCGCCACGATCGACGCCGAGGCCTTCAAGGCCCTGTTCCGCGCCGCCGTGGCCTTCAACGCCGCCAAGGCCAAGCCGAAGAAGAAGGCCGCAACCTGAGCGGCGACGTCCGATTGACTCTCGGCAAACGATGATCGCTAAATCGCCCTGAGAGGGAATTTGACGCCGTAACAATCACGGCGCGTTCCCCGTCCGGGGGGACCCATGCCGCGACCAGCATCCGGAGGTGTCAGCGCCAGCGTCCGCCGCGCGCTGGCCGTCCTGGCCTGGTCGTTTGCACTGTTCACCGGCGTCCACGCCCAGGATCGCGAGCCCCTCACCCCGGCCGCCATCGCCGCGTTCGAGCAGCAGCTCACCAACGCCCGCGCCACCCACGACGACATCGCCACGCGCGTGACGTGCTTCGGCCAGCAGAAGACCAGCCTGATCCAGCAGCGCGACAAGGACCAGCTGCGGCTGGGCGCGCTGATGAAGCATCAGGGCGAGCTGGAGCCCCTGCTGGTCCGCCAGACCGCGGAGTACAAGGGTTTCGAGGCCACGCGCGACGCCGAGCAGGCGCGGCTGATCCAGCTGAACAACGAACTCGAGCACCTGCGCCAGCGCAAGGCCGGTCAGGAACGCGCCCTGGCCGACTGCAAGGCCAGCCCCTGGACTATCAACGCCCTGTGCGACCTGGCCTACAGCCTGGCCCACCTGACGGGCCACTTCGTCGACAACGGGCAGCAGCTCACCGACACCCAGCGCCGCCTCGACATCGCCATCGAGGCCACGCGGGGCGCCGAGCAGCGCTATCGCGACAGCAAGGCCGCCTACGACGCCAACACGATCGACGCGTCCGCCACGACCACCCAGATCCGTAGCGCCGAGGTCTCGATCGCCCGCTGGCAGGCCGCCCTCACGACGCTGGAGACCAACGCCCACGACAGCAAGCTGCTGCTGGACGAGTTCGACGACGCCCTGGACGAGGCCCGTCGGGTCGACACCGCCGACGGAAAGGCGCGCACCGCCCGCGCCGTGCGCGGCCTGGCCGTGCGCGTCGACGAGGCCACCCGCCGCTCCGGCGCCCTGCTGGGCCAGGCCAAGACCACCCTGACCGAGCAGCAGCTGCGGTCCTGTTTCTGACCATCCGACGGGAGACGATCATGACCGACACCGCCGCCTTCGAGAGCCGCGCCGCCCAGATCGACAAGAGCATCGACGGCGAGGTCGCCAAGCTGCGGGCCGCCAAGCCCCTGGTCCTGCCCACGCACGACAGCGCCATCACCAAGGGCTACGTCCGCAAGATCGAGGGCACGTACAATGTCGAGCGGGCCAAGATCGACACCGACAACGCCATCGACCTGCTCTACATCGCCTACAACACCACGCCCCAGGAAGAGGGCGAGATCCGGGTCAAGATCTCGGCGATCATGGACAAGCTGATCGACGCCCAGAGCGACAGCACCCGGGCCCTGGCCTCGGCGATGACCACGGCCAAGAACATCATCACGGAACTGACCAACACCCTGCCCGACTGGCAGGACGCCAAGGACGACGACGATGCGGCCAAGGAGATCAAGGCCTTCGTCGGCAAGGACCTGCTGAAGCTGGCGACGGGCATCCAGCGCCGGGCCAGCGAGGTCGAGGCCAAGCTGAGCCAGATCGCCAAGACCTACGACCAGATCATCAAGGACACCACCACCGCCTCGGACGCCAGCGAGAAGGCCCTGGCCAGCCGCCTGGCCGACCAGGCGGCGATCCGCGCCGAGATCGAGGAGGCCGAGGCCGAGAGCGCGCGGCTGGAGAGCCTGGTCGCCGACCTCAAGGAGAGCTTCAAGAGCTTCGAGGCCAAGGCCAAGGCCTATGAGACCCGCGCCGAGACCGCCGAGCAGCGGGCCTTCATCATGCAGATCGTCAAGATCGGCGCCCAGGTGCTGTCCTCGGCCATGCCGGCCATCGCCATGGCCCTGGGGGCCGGGGCCACGGGCGGCGCCTCGGTGATCGCGGCGGGCGCGATGAGCACGCTCAAGCAAGCCACGGGCGACGGCAAGAAGCCCGACTCGGACGCCGACACCACCACCAAGGTCATCGCGACCAAGACCGAGATCTCCAAGAAGAAGAAGGAATACGAGGTCGCCGAGAAGAAGGTCCTGGCCAGCAAGGACAAGGTCGACGGCCTGCGCAAGGACCTCAAGAAGGCCCAGGACGCCGCCGCCAAGCCCGTCGAGGTCGGCACCCCCAAGGAGACCGAGGAGAACCCCGCCGACGGCGCCGAGATCAACGGCGTCAAGGGCCGCTTGAAGGACGCCAAGAAGAAGCTGGACGAGGACGAGGCCGAGACCAGCAAGCTGGCCGACGCCCTGACCGGCCTGCAGGCTGGGTTGAAGGCCCTGGCCGACGGGCTGGGCGAGCTGTCCAAGGAGCAGAAGGACGAGGCCGCCGGCCTGCGCGAGCTGCAGATGAAGATGCTCGACAAGGCCGAGGCCTACGAGAAGGAGCGCCGCGACCAAGCCGCCAACCTGGTCAAGATCAACGCCCTGCTGAAGGGCAAGCTCTCCAAGGAAGAGACGATCAAGCTGGCGATCAAGTCGCTGAACATCAGCATCAGCGCCCTGAAGCGCACCAAGGAGATCGTCGAGGAGATCGCCTTCTTCTTCAAGTCGTTCGCCGACTTCATGCACCAGGTGGCCGAGGAGGCGAAGATCCAGATCGGCCTGTCGGAAAGCGCCGCGGCGTCCGACGGCCTGAAGAAGAGCCGGCTGGCCTCCACCATCGAGACGACGGACGGGTTCTTCCTGCGCCAGGTCGCCGAATGGCACGCGGCGGCCATCGTTTCCGAGCACTTCAACAGCAGCTTCAAGGACGGCCACACCAAGCTGAACAAGCTGCGCGGGACCTATCTGACCGGCGACGAACTGGGCGCCTACCTGATCGAGGCGGCCGTGCGCCTGCGCGAGATCGCCGACGCCCGCGACGCCGCCGCCAAGGCCCGGCTGGCCGACCTGGCGGCGTATCGCAAGCAGCTGCGCGATGATCTGCTGAAGGAGGATGTGGCCTAGGGCCAGACTCAATTGGCCGCCCCCCAAAGCTTGTCATCCCGGCCGTAGCGAAGCGGAGAGCCGGGACCCAGGGGGAGCCGCACTGCGCCGGCCCCTGGGTCCCGGACAGCCTCTTCGAGGCTTCCGGGATGACAAGAATATAGAGCTTTGAACTCCAATAAGAATCTAAGAGCGCCTATTGGGTGCAGGCCTAGGACGAACCCGGCCTGGACGACCAACGCCGGTTGCCCGAAGCCGGCGTGGCCCGTAGCGTCGGCGCCATGTCGGACTGGGGCCTGTATTTCGGATGGCGGACGGCGCTGCTTTGCGCCGCGATCCTGCAGTGCCTGCTGCTGGCCGGCGCCTTGGCGCGCAACGCCGGGAACCCGGCCGCCAGCCGCTTCCTCGCCGCCGCCCTGGTCGTGATCGCCGGACTGCTGACGCCCTATGCGATCGGCTTCGCCGGCGCCTATGACCGCTTCCGCTGGCTGACGTTCGCGCCCTTCGCCATCCCCCTGGCGTTCGGTCCGCTGCTCTACGGCTACGCCCACGCCCTGGCGGACGGAACGCCGCCGCGCCGCATCGGCCTGCATCTGGCCCCCGCCGTCGCCCAGTTCCTGTACTTCGCCCTCTGTTTCCTGATCCCGGGGGAGGCCAAGTGGCAGTGGTACACGGGCGGCCATCGCGCCTGGATCGCGCCCGCGTTCGACGTGCTGGGACTGGTCAGCCTGGCGGCCTACGCCAATGCGATCCGGCAGGTCCTGGAACGGCAGCGCGTAAGGCTCGCCGATCACCGCAGCGACGACGACCGGTTCTCCGCGCGCTGGCTGGGCCACGTCCTGGCGGTGATCCTGGCGGGTCTGGCGGTCGAAGCCGGCTTCTGGCTCTGGGCCCTGGTCGCGGGCGGGATCGACTTCTTCCAGGAGACCGGGCTGTACCTGGCCCTGGCTGTGGTCGGCGTCTATCTGGGCGTAGCGGGCTGGCGGCAGGCCGCCCTTCCCGCGCCCTTGGCGGCGCCGTCCGGGGAACCGATCCTCACGGACCCGGAGATCGCGCAGGCGCCGGACTGGCCGACCATCGCCCTGGAGATCGCCGACCGCACGCGCGAGGCCGGCTGGTGGCGCGAACCGGACCTGTCGCTGGCGCGTCTGTCCCGGCTTCTGGGGACCAACAGCGGCCGCCTGTCCCGGGCCATCAATCTGGGCCTCGGGGTTAACTTCTCCACCTTCGTGAACGGGCTGCGGGCCGAGGGCGTGGCGCGCGCCCTCCAGGCGGGTTCGGACCGCGATCTCCTGAGCCTAGCGCTCGACATGGGCTTCGCCTCCAAGGCCAGCTTCAATCGCGCCTTCAAGGCCCGGTTCGGCGTCTCGCCCTCCAGGTTCCGCCAGCAGGTCTCAAATCCTGCTTTTCTGCATCCGGACACGGAAATGAGGCGAGCCGCGCCGTGAGGCGGCGCATGGGCTGGCTCTCGTTCGTGAGGATCCATCCATGCCGTTGAACCGTCGCCACCTGCTGCAGCTTTCCGCGGGCCTGGCCCTTGGCGCCGCCACGTCCGCCTGGGCGGAGACCGTCACCGACGACTGGAGCGGCGACGTCGCGATCCTGCGTCAGGCCTGGGAAACGATGCATCCCGGCGTCTATCGCTACAGCACGCCGCGCGAGGTCTCGGCGCGGCTGGACGGCCTGGCGCGCGCCTGGGCCGCGCCGGGATCGTTCCGCGACCGTTTCCTGGCGCTGACCCGCGTCACGGCCTCGCTCAAATGCGGCCACACCTATCCCAGCCCCTACAACAGCAGCGACGCGACCGTGGCCCGGATCTATCCGGACCGCGCCCTGGTCCCGTTCCTGTTCCGCTGGATCGACGGCGCGATGGTGGTGATCCGCGACGACAGCGGCGCGGGCCTGTTTCCGCGCGGCAGTGTCGTCACCGCGATCGACGGCGTCTCGACCAGGACGCTGCTGGCGAAATTGACCCCGCTAGCCCGGGCCGATGGCTCCAACCTGGCCAAACGCGTCAGCCTGATGGAGGCGCGCGGCGAGGACCGCTACGAGACCTTCGACATCCACCTGCCGCTGGTGCTGCCGCTGAAGGACCATGCGGCCTTCACCCTGGCCGACGGCCGCGTGGTCCGCGCGCCCCTGCTGACCCTGGCCGACCGTCGAGCCGGCTTCTCGGCCAGTGTCGAGGTCGCCAAGGACGCCAATCCCTGGACGCTGACCAAGGGCGAGGACGGCGTGCACCGCCTGACCATGCCCGGCTGGGCGCTCTACGACTCCAGCTTCGACTGGCGGACCTGGCTGGGCGGGGTGATGGACGACCTGGCGGGCGACGGCGCGCGCGGCCTGATCGTCGATCTGCGCGGCAACGAAGGCGGCATGGACTGCGGCAATGTCATCATCAGCCGGCTCATCGATCGCGACCTGGCCCTGTCGCGCGACCAGCGCTGGACCCGCTATCGTACCGCACCTGAGGCCTTGCGCCCGCACCTCAAGACCTGGGACCGCAGCTTCCTGGACTGGGGCGAGGCGGCCGTGCCCTCGCAGGAGCGTCCCGGCTTCTACCGGCTGACCCGCTATGACGAGAACGGCAAGAGCGGCCTCATCCAGTCCGAGGGGCGCCGGTTCAGGGGGCGGGTGGCGGTGCTGTGCGACGCCTCCAACAGCTCGGCCACCTTCGGCTTCGACCAGACCTGCAAGGACAACGGCCTGGCGACCCTGATCGGCCAGACCACCGGCGGCAATCGGCGCGGCATCAATGGCGGCGCCTTCTTCTTCCTGCAGCTGCCGGCCTCGCGGCTGGAAGTCGACCTGCCGCTGATCGCCAGCTTCCCCACGACACCGCAGCCGGACGCCGCGATCGAACCCGACCTCGCGGTGGCCACGACGGCGCGGGACATCGCCACGGGCCGGGACCCGCAGATGCTGGCGGCGACGGCGCGCCTTCTCGGAGCATGAGCGCCTGAACCATGACAAAACATCGTTCGGCGATAGACAGTTTTCGCAGATAGATCATAGTCATGCCTCCATGTCCGGGGGGACGACCCATGCCCTATCGCCACGCTTGGCTGTTCATCGTCGCGATGCTCGCCGCGACCGTCTTCGCCTTCTGGCGCACCTATTTCGGCATCCTGTCGACCTCACCGCTCGGGTTCCACATCCATGGCGTCACCGCGACGCTGTGGATGCTGCTGTTGCTGGCCCAGAGCTGGACGCCGCATCACGGCCAACTGGCGGTCCATCGCCTGACGGGCAGGGCGACCTTCATCGCCGCGCCGCTGTTCGCCACCGGGGCCATGGGCGTGCTGTATTCGATGGCCGCGGGCACGGGCGGCGGTAATCCGTTCTATGCGCTGTGGGGCGCCAAGCTGGCCGTCCTCGACATCCTGGCCTTCGGGGCGGTGCTCTATGCGATCGCCATGGCGCTGCGCCATCGCCGGGCCGTGCGGCTGCACGCCGGCTACATGCTGTCGTCGGCCCTGCCCCTGCTCAGCCCGGTCCTGGGACGGATCTTCAACCAGACCGTCCCCGGCATGATGATCCGCGGGCCGCAGGACTTCCCCGTCTTCGGTTCGGGCGTGCAGCTGGCCAACCTGGTCGCCGGGCTCATCGCGCTGTGGCTCTGGCGGCGCGATCCGCGCCATGGACGGCCGTGGCTCATCGCCCTGGGCGTCGTCATCGTGCAGATCGTCGCCTTCCAAATCGCGCCCGCCAACGGCGCGTGGCGCACGACTTTCGAAGGCCTGGCCAGGACGCCGCTGACCGTGCTGCTGGCCTTCGGCTTCGCGGTGGGGGCGGCGACGGTGGCCATCGGCTGGAACGCCCTGGCGGTCCGTCGCAAGCCCGCGCCGGCGGCGGCCTAACCCAGCTCCAACGCCCGCAGCACCGCGAACTGGTCGTAGTACGGCCGCTCGCAGATGATCTTGTCGCTTCCGGGCGCGAACTCGAAGCTGGCGGCCATGCGGATGCGGAAGGCCTTGCCGGTGGGCTCGGCGACGCCGGTCGGCAGTCTCAAGGGACCCAGATGGGTGCCGGTCAGCCAGAACTCGACCAGCACCGTGTCGCCGGCATGG
>Ga0164241_10004573_pt1 | contig 13347 bp, 13 predicted proteins | sample OricomyardsoilBY_FD_108780 | JGI IMG/M metagenome (GOLD analysis project Ga0164241, IMG submission 108780) | Backyard soil microbial communities from Emeryville, California, USA - Original compost - Back yard soil (BY) | ecosystem: Environmental > Terrestrial > Soil > Unclassified | place: USA...
CTTGAGGCCACCGAGGAGGAAGGCGATGCCCAGCGCCAGCAGCAGGTTGGCGAGGATGGCGCCGATGATCGAGGCGCGCACCATCTCGAGCTGGCCGGCGTGCAGCGCCACCAGCGCGATGATGAGTTCGGGCGCATTGCCAAACGTCGCGTTCAACAGGCCGCCGATCGAGTCGCCGGTGTAGGTCGCCAGCTGCCCGGTCGCACGCACGATCAACGCGGCGATGGGGATGATGGCCAGCGCCGCGCAGAAGAACACCACAGGCGGCGACGCGTGCAGATGCTCGACCGCCAACGCGATCGGGATGAACACCAGCAGCCAGTTGAGGGAGAACTTCACGAGGCGGGGCTTCCGGTCGGCGTGGACGGCGGCCCGCCCTCGGCCACCCAGGACTTCACCAGTGTGTAGCTGGCCGCGAGGATCACCGGCCCGACGAACAGGCCCATGACGCCGAACGCGATCAGCCCGCCGATCACGCCGGCGATGATCAGCAGCATGGGTAGTTGGACGCCGCGCCGGATCAGGATGGGGCGCAGCACGTTGTCGAGCGCGCCGATGGGAATGGCGAGCACCAGCAGCACCGTTCCCCACACCGCCTGGTCGGTCCAGTACAGCCAGGCGATGGCCGGCAACATCACCGGCAGCGGCCCGAGCTGCGCAATGCCCAGCACGAACACCAGCGCCGCGAGCACCCCGGGCGCGGGGATGCCGCAGATCCACAATGCGAGGCCGGCCAGCACCGACTGCACCAGCGCCGTCACCACCACGCCGAGCGCCACGCTGCGCACCGCCTGCGCAGCGAGTCGCATGACTTCCATGCCGCGGTCACCGCCCAGCCGATAACCGAAGGCCAGCGCGCCGCGCGCCGCGGTTTCACCCTGCGAATATAGGATGGCGACGAGGGCGACCGTCAGCAGGATGTTCACGGCCACGATGCCGATGCCGCCGGTCACCGAGACCAGCCAGTGCGTGGCCGCACCCACGTAGGGGCGCGCGGCTTCGATGAGCGCGTCGCGACCGCCAGCCGCGATTTCCTGCCACTTGGTCACCAGCTGTTTGCCGACCGCGGGGATCTTGCCTAACCACTCGGGCGGCGGACCAATACCCTTGGTGAAGTATTCGCCGAGTAGTTCGGGACCGCGGTGCGCGACATCGAGCAGCGTGCTGACCGCGAAGGCGAACGGCAGGATGACCGCCAGCAGCGTCAGCGTGGTCATGACCACGACGGCCAGCCAGGGCCGGCGGGTGCTGGCGCGCAGTCGCAGCAGCAACGGCCAGGTGGCGATGACCACGGTCGCGGCCCAGATCAGCCCGCCGAGGAAGGGCAGCAAGGTCCAGAAGCTGCCCACCAGCAACATGCCGATGAACAGCACCAGCAATACCAGGCGTGTCACGTCACCGGCGGGTTTCATCGGGCGCTCCCGGGTGATGCGGAACCGGCGGTGGATAGACGCCGACCAGCTTGGCGATGAGGATGGCGAGGAACAGCGTGCCCACGATGCCTTCGAAGATCGCGGCCATCTGCGCGCCGCGCGACAGCGGCGCGATGTCGCCGAAGCCGATGGTGGTCAGCGTCGAGAAGCTGAAGTACAGCAGCTCGATCAGCTCCAGGTTCGAGCGCTCACCACGCACCAGGAACGTCTGCGTCTGTTCCAGCTCCACCAGTGCATAGACGAAGCACCACAGGATGCCGATCATCAGGTAGGCGGAGGCCGCGCCCCACAGGCGGTCGCCGTCCATGACCTCAGGCCCGAACACGTAGCGCAGCAGCAGGAACAGCACCGATACGTACACCAGCGCGTGCAGCAGCAGGGCCCAGTTGAACAGCGCCTCGCGACCCTGCTCCAAGGATGCGAAACGCAGGCCCAGTGCGCCGCCGATCAGCACGAACACCAGCAGGAAGGAGAGCGCGGTGCGCCCCAGCGCCGCGGCCGCGGCCAGCACCACGAAAGCATTGAAGCCCGCGAGCAGGTAGGTGCCGCGGGTGCCCTCCATGAAGGGCGACACGCCGATCAGCGCCAGCAGCACGACGCATAGATAGAAGCAGCGCTGGAAGAACACGCGGCGTAGTGCCGCGCGCGGGATCTCGATGGAGCTGCGCACCGCCATGGCGCCTATTGCGGCGGCGGGGGTGGCGGAGCCTCGAAGCTGCCACCGAGAGCCAGGTGGAGATTGACGCGTTGGGCGAGTTGTTCGGCGCGTACGCCGAGCAGCGCGATGCGCGCATCCGCGGCGGCCATGCGCTGCTGCTCGAGCGCGCGGCGGTCGGAGCGGCCGACTCGCAGCGAGGTCTCGGTGAGCGAAAGCGCGCGGCTCTGTTCATCAAAGGCCTCGCTCAGGCTGCGCACCCGCGTATCCAGCGTGCGGCCGGCGGCCAGCGCGTTCTCGACGTCGTTGAGCGCACCGAGTGCCGCGCCGGCGTACGAGGCCAGCGCCTCCTGCTGCTGCAAATTGCGGATGCGCACCTGCGCACGCAACGCGCCGCCCGCGAAGATGGGCGCGAGCAGGCGCGCGCCGACGCCGCCCGAGGGATTCTCGAAATCCTCCTTGAGCTGGAGGATGTCGCTGTCGAAGTAGCCGAAATTCAGGTTGAGGGTGATCGCCGGCAACATGGCCGCCTTGGCCTGGCCCACGCGGTTGAATGCCGCGGCCACGCGCCGTTCGGCCGCGATCACGTCGGGACGGCGTTCCAGCATGTTCAGCGGTACGCCCACCGGCGGTGCCGGCGGCATGGCGACGAAATCCTCGCTGGCGGCGATTTCGGCGGCGGGATACCGGCCTAACAACAGCTCCAGCGCGCGCAGCGCCTGGTCGCGGGCGAATTCGGCCTGGGCGCGCGCGTCTTCGAGGTTGTGCAGCTTGGCGCGCGCCACCGCGGTATCCACGTCGCTGCCGGCGCCGACACGCTCGCGGTCCGCCGCGAGTTTGGCGAGCTCGCCGGAGGAGCCCACCATCTCGCCGGCAAGCTTGGCCTGTTGCGTGAGCTGGATGGCCGTGAACCAGGCCTTGGCCACGCCGGCCGCGATCGACTGGCGCGCGAACTCGTAGTCGGCCTGCGCCGCGACATTCTCTTCGGCGGCCGCCATCTTGCCGTAACGCACGCGGCCCCAGAGGTCGAGCTCCCAGGACGCGGCGGCGACCACGCCCTGCAGGGCGGAGTTCGGATCACCACCGCCACCGGATGCCTTGAGGCCGCCGGTGCCGCCGATGCCCACGGCGGGAAATTGCGGTGCCCGTGCCTGCACCAGCAGTTCGCCCGCCTGGCGCATGCGTGATGCCGCGATGCGCAGGTCCGGGTTGGCGACCAGTGCCTCGTGTACCAGGGCATCGAGCGTGGCGTCGTTGAAGGTCGCGAGCCAGTTGTCCTGCACCGCGCCCGGTGCGGCTGCGCCGGCCTTCCAGGGGTGGTCGACCGCGACGCTGCCCAGTGACTGCTGGCGGATTTCTTCCGGCTTCGGCGGTGGCCCGGCGATGCAGCCCACCATCAGCGCGGCAGACACCGCCGCGCTGATCGCGCCCGTGATTCGATTCGCGCGGTTCATCTTCAATGCAACTTCAGGATCAGCCAGTCGAGCTTGGCGCTGACGCGGATCAGGATCTTGCGCAGGATGTGGATGGCCTCACCGCTGTCGGTGTAAACGGCACCCGCGCCCGCGGCACCCGAGGCCATGAACAGGTCGACGTCTTTCTTGTCCTTCAGCAGCCGCACCGCGAGGGCGCCGGGGGGCACCGGCGCCACGCCCGCCATGTTGCTCGCAAAGCCGATGGGCAGCTGGCCGGCCGCGGTGGCCCACATGATGGAATCCACCTTGCACTTGATGATGCGGCCCGGGTACATCCGCAGCGAGATCTCCGCTTCCTGGCCCGGCTTGATCTTGCGTACTTCGTTCTGCCTGAAGATCGCCATGACCCATTGTTCGTCCTCGACGAAGGTCATGGCGGGCGTGATGGGAAGCGGCACGGCCATGGCGCCGGGCCGTAATGAGAGCGAGACCACGGTGCCGTTCGCGGGCGCGCGGTAGACAGTCTGCTCCAGGCGCCATTCGGCGTCGGCGAGCTGCTGCTGTGCCTTTTCGATCTGTGCCTTTACGTTGGCAATCTCATCCTGGTCACCCTTGGCGTTCTTGGCGCCCACCTTCGCCTGCGCGGATCGTTCGGTCGCCGTGGCGGCATCGAGTTGCGCCTGCAGGTTCGACACGTTGCTCTGCGCCTGCTGGTAGTCGTACTGGCTGCCGGCACCGGTGGCGGCCAGCTCGCGGGTCTGGTTCTCGCGTTCCTTCGCCAGGCGCAGCTGCGCGGCGATGGCTTCGCGCGTACCGCGTGCGTTGCGTACCTGCTCGCCGAAGCCGGTAGTGCTTGCGCCCGCGGACAGCAGCTGGGCCTGCAGGGCTTCGACCTGCGCCTTGGCACCGGAGATTTCGATCTCCACCGGGCGTGGGTCGAGCCGAAACAGGATCTGGCCCTTCTTGATGTGCTGGTTCGGCGTGATCGGCACGTCGATGACCATGCCCTGCACGCGCGCGTTCACCGCCACCACGTAATTCACCACGCGCACGTCGGCCGAGGAGGGTGCGACGATGTTCAACAGCAGGATCAGCAGCGTGAGGCCCACGATCGGAATCGTCACCACGATCACCTGGCTGACGAAATTCCACGGCAGCCATTTGAACTTGAAGAAGATCAGCCAGATGATGTACGAGTAGATGCCGAGCAGGATGAGTTCCATGGCTCAGCTCTCCTTGCGGTTGGCGTCGTCGATGATGTGCAAGGCGCCGCCCGAATCGGATTCATCCTTGTCGGTGCCGTAGGCCAGCTTGTGGATCACGGGCTTGGTGTACGCCCACAGCCAGGCCAGCGGCCACAACATCCCGCCGAACACCAGCGACAGCAGGCACAACGTCTTGATGGCATCGAGCTGCGGGTGCTTCTTCTTCTCGGCGATCTTCTCGGGAAGGATGTGGATGATGAGGAAAATGCCGATCGCGGCCAGCGGCGCGATGAACAGCACCACCCAGGCGGCGCCATTGGCCACGGCGTCGAGCGTTTCGCCGGAGAACAGCGAGGCATGCGCGGCCGGAGCCAGTGTACTGGCTAACAAGGTGGCCGCGGCCGTCCATGGCAGGCGAAATCGGGGCGCCGTACTACGACGCGCGGTCTGGTCGTGCATGTTCAACTCCGCGCGCGCGCGGGCCACACGGCGTGGCCCGCGCGCGCGGCAAGATCAATCAATACATCATCGAAACGCCGAGCTTGATCTGGTCGAGATCCACGGAGGATTCGGCATCGATCCAGCGCTTGTCGTAACCGAAGCGCACCGACCAGGCGTCATTGACGTCCCAGCGCACCCCGACGCCCACGCCATACATGAACTCCTCGGTGCTGCGCGTGTCCTGCCAGGTGCCGCAGATCTGTCCGTACCAGGGATCCCACCAGCAGCCGGTTTGCGGCGGGCCATCCGGAATGTTGGTGTCGATGAAGGAATAACCGATCACGCCGGATACATAAGGCGTGATGGGACCGTCGATGAAGTTGAAGTTGGCACCGACCCGCGGCGTGAATGCTTCGAGCTCGCCGTTGACGCCGACCGACACGCCCGGGAAAGTCTGCGACACGAGATTCGCGTTGTAGTCGATGTTGTTCCAGTCGATGCCGAAGCTCAGCTCGAGCTTCTCGTTGAAGCGGTAACCGAAGGTGAGGGCAATGCCCAGGTCGCTGTCGAGCGAGGCCGTCGATCCCTCGGATTCCAGATCCGTCGAGTCCTGGTAAATGAGTTCGGCGCCGAATTCCCAGCCGGTATCCCTGTCGGCGTAGGCGGCCAGTGACCACGCACTGCAGACGGCCGCCAGGGTGATGATGTAACGAGATTTCATGATGTGCTCCTCCTGAACACGCCAGTGGCGGCGCTATGAGGCTTTGATGATTCTTGAGACGCCGGTACACCGGGAAGTGGCGGAGGGTTAGTTACGGTGTCATACGCCCGTGCCGGGCGTGCATGGCAGTCTGGCGCGCGATGAGCCATGAACTCATTTACCTGCTGCTGATCTGCGGACTGCTGGTGGTACCGGCGCTGCTGCAGCGCCTGCGCATCCCGCCGCCGCTGACCTGCATCGCGCTCGGCATCGCGGTCATCCTGGCGCTGCCGCCCGGCAGCCACTCCGACGTGGCCGTTCACCTGCTCGCCGCGCTCGGCATTTCCACGTTGTTCCTGTATGCCGGGCTCGAGGTGGACCTCGCGACCCTGCGCCAGGCGCTGGGCCCGCTGTCGATCTATCTACTGACGCGCGTGGCCGCCTTGGGTGGGCTGGCGTGGCTGGGCTGGCGGTACGGCGCCCTGGCGTGGCAGGACGCCACGCTCGTGGCACTGGCGCTGCTGACCTCATCCACGGGCTTCATCATCGACTCGCTGGACCGCTACGGCCTCGAGCCCGAGGAACGATTCTGGGTCACCAACAACGCCATCAGCGGCGAGCTGCTGGCGCTGGCGGTTATGTTCGTGGTCCTCAAGGCCGACAACCCCGCGGGACTGGCGCTGGCGACGCTGGCGCTGCTGGCGACGCTGGTGGCTTTGCCGCTGGCGTTCCTGGCCATCGGGCGCTGGTTCATTCCATTCGTTGCCGGTTCCGAGTTCTCGATGCTGGTGATGGTCGGCTTCGCGGCCGCATTCGTGACCGAGAAACTCGGCGTGGAGTACCTGCTGGGCGCTTTCCTGGCCGGACTGGTGGCGCGCCTGATGGAGCATCGCGTGCCGGCGGTGGCGTCGCACGACAACCTGCGTTCGGTGAAGCTGTTCTCCTCGTTCTTCCTGCCGTTCTACTTTTTCGCGCACGGTGCGCACGTGCCCGCCGAGGCGATGAGCCTGCAGGCGCTGGCGATCGGCGTGGGGTTGACCGTGGTGCTGGTGCCGCTGCGCGCGGTCTCCATCTGGCTCAAGCGCCGCCTGCTGGGCATCGGCACCACGCGCAACAGCCTGCGCGTGGCGGCGGCGCTCACGCCCACGTTGATTTTCACGCTGGTCATCGCGGCCATCCTGCGGGAGCGCGGTGCCATCGGCGATGAGTTGTTCGGCGGCGTGCTGTTGTACGCGGCGCTGAACACGTTGTTGCCGTCGTTCGTGCTGCGCGCGGCGTTCGACGTCGCCCCGGTACCCGGCCGCTAGGGCCGCGGCCCTGGTCAGGCCACCGCGACGCCGGCCTTCTGCAGGCCCTCGACAATAGTGGCGCGCAACTCGTCGCCCTTGATGAAGTGCGCGATCAGACGACGGCCTCGAAGATCGAACTGCGGCCTGGACCGCACCAGCTCGAGCGCGCTGGCGGCCGCTTCCTCCAGCCGTCCGAGTTGTCCCAGCGTCGAGGCGAACATGAGGTCGCGCCAGAAGAAGTTCGGATCGCGATATTCCAGCGCGGCCGAGTACGCCGCATCGAAGTCGCGGCGGCGCATGGCGTCGGCCCACAGCCCGTGGCTCACGCAGGGCTGGCAGTAGGGATTGCGGGCCAACACATCGCGCATCAGCGGCACGCCATTGTCCCAGTCACCGGTGAGCGCCAGCAGCCAGCCGATCTTGTCGCGATGCGCCAGCGAGTCGCTGTTGAGTCGCAGCGCATGTTCGACCTCGCGACGCGCGGCCGCGAGCTCGCCCTTCACCAGCAAGGCCTCGGCCATGAGGCAACGCGTGCGCGCGCTGGCGGGATCGAGCAACACGCTCTGGTTCGCGCAGCCGATCACGACCTCGACCGGCGTGAACATGCTCGAGAGCTCGTACGTGTGGTTCATCAGGTACAGCCGCGCCAGTGAAGTCCAGCCCAGCTCGATCTCCGGCGCGCGGCTGGTGAGCTGTTGAAGCGACTCGATGGCCGGCACCAGCGCGCCCACCTGGTGCGAAAACATGAAGTGCTGGCAGCGTGCGATCGCCGCGAAATTGTCGCCGGACGGGAAACCGCGCGCGGCCTGTTCGCCCGCCATCAGGCGCGCGATCACGCCGTGCTCCGAGCCGATGCGGGCCGCGATCACGCGGCCGATCTCCGCGGCGGTGCCCGACCAGCGGCTGGCGCGTGCCTCGGTGTGGAATTCGTCGGCCCAGATCTGTTGCCCGGTGACGCAGTCGATCAATCGCGCGGCGAACACCGGGGACGCGTTGCCGTCGAGGGCAAAGCCGTGCAGTTCGAAACGCGCGGCGCCCTGCGGGTACGGGCCGGCACTGGCGGTGTCCCGCTGGCGCGCCACGTGCACGATGCCGTAGCGGCACAACTCGGCGGTCAGCTCCTCGCGCAATTGTGCCGCGCTGGAGGTATCGCGTTCGCAGTGGCTGAGGATGGGGAAGACCACCACGGTGGGCCATTCCTGGACCCGGTTTCCCCTGGCGCTGCTCTGCGCGGGCATATCGGCGGCCTCCATGAACACCGGGGCGTAGCTGCCCTTGGGCAACTCGATGCGCAGCGAATCCACGTCGCCCGAGAGCAGGTAGTAACGTTCGAGCGAGCGGCGCAGGCGTCCGGCCTGCACGCGCACGATGGGATCGATGACGGCGTCGAAGTCCGGCTTGCGGCCGAAGACCTCGACGGCGATGGCGGCCTGCTTGAGGTAAGCGCTTCGTCCGGCGAGGACTTCCTCGACGACGTAGCGCAGGAACTCGCGCGAGCGCGTGGAGCCGTCGAAGTGCGGACTGCGCAGCACGCGCTCGAGGTGCGTGCGCACCGCATGCACGTCCGCTGCGGAAATGCGAGGCGGATGCTGGTGGAGCCGGGTGACCACGTTGCTGCCCGCGATGGCCAGCCCGTCATCCGCATCCGCGCCGCCGAAGATCTGCCGCGCGCGCAATCGCGGGATGCCGGGGTTCTCCGTCGCCATATTCGTGCTCCGCCGCCTAACTAAAATCGATTTGGCGCCACGCCAGTTGTTGCCAGGATGCCGTCGCCGGTCGTAGTGGCCGAACATCGGGACGCTCTTGCACGCTTCGCTCCGCGGGCCCGGCCAATACCGCTGACGCGGCTGGAGCCCTTCACTTGGCATCGGCAAAAATCGCCGCACAAACGCGACCTTACGCGCGGTCAGTAGGCGGTCAAACGGATTTCGGAGCCATGGGACCTAGGTCCGACGTGCCCATGTTAGTGGCTCCGCGACGCGCCGCAGCGCGCTTGCGTCGCGCCGAAGCGACGTTGTCACGTCCGCTTCATGTGGGCTTCACCCATCGAACGGCAGCGCGCGGCTCGCATGCAGTTTCATGCGGCGAAGTAGATAGGCCGTCATCGGCCCTGATGTTCGTCGTCCTCGGCCATCCCGACGCCCATGCCGATGCCGAGGCCGGCGCCGGCGGCTCCGCCACCCCCTTTGCCGCCTTCCTTGCGTGCGCCGTCCTTTTCGGGCGCTCCGCCGCCGCCGCGTGTCGCGCCCGGGCGCGTCGGACCCTGGCGGGGAATCGCGAGGGCAGCCGGGATCGCCTCGAGGTCCAGCACCGAGCGGATGAAATCGCGCAGGGAGATCACGAGTTCATGCGTGTGCACCGGCCGGCCCGAGACCAGCTCGTTCGCGGCTGCCGCGGCCAGCCGCACCTGTTCCTCGGTGCCGAGCAGCACGATGTCGGAGAGGGCAGCCTCGACCGCATCGCGGATGCGGCGCGAGCGATCCGAGCTGGCGCTGTCCGCGGGCGTCGCCGCGCCTTCGGCGCGCAGTCGCAGCTCGCGCAAATGCACCGGGTTCACCGCCAGATCACCCGTGAACGAGCCGCCCAGCGTCTTGTAGGCCGCGATCAACGTGCGCAGCCGCTCGTTGATCTGCCGGTTCTCGCGCTCGCGGCGCTGCTGCATGGTCTGCATGACGATCAGCCGGATGCCGACGCCGATCAGCGTGATGACGGCGAGGCCGAGCAAGGTCGACAACAGGGTCTGCCAGGAACTGAAATCCAGACTGCGCATGGGGCCTCTGGCGCCGAATGTACCCGAGCGGCTGCCGCATGGGCTGTCGGCGCGCCTCCCGGACATGGAATCCATATCCGGTTCAGGCGGGAAAGATGGCCAAGCAGCTACACTTCCGCCGTGACCGACGCCGGCCCTGTTCCAATCATTCGCTGGCTCGAAGACGGCAAGGAATTCACGGCGCGCTGGCGCTCCCACAACGATACACCGCCGGCCGTGCGCGTCGTCGTCGCGGATGGCAGGATGACGGCGGACGAAGCCTATGGCCTCGCATGCCAGGGAACCGCGATTCTCTGGCGCGGAGATTTCCAGGAGGCGCGCCAGATGTTGACGGCGTTGGGACATCGCGCGGACAGGCCGCAGCGTAGGGCGCAACGCAAGTCGCGGGCTTCGGCGGCGACTTCGATGGCCAACCCGGCCGAAACATTCAATCTCTACCGTCAGGCCCGGGCGCAACGGGCGCGCACGCTGAACGCATTGTTGATCCCGATCAACGACGATTACTCGATTCCATTGCGACGCGCGCCCGATATGCGGCAGGCCTGCACGGAGGCGTTCGGGCCCACAGACACCGCATCCGTCACCTCGCTGCGCGCCCTGCTCGGTGTGATCGGTGCGCACGAGTGGCGTACGAAAGGCATCGAAATTCCGGAAGCGGGCGGCCGGATCCATCCGCACTACGGTGTGTTCGCGCCGATCCGGCGTGAATACGTGGACCTCGTCGGCAGCACGCCGCTGCCCGGCGCTTGCGCTGCATCCAGCGTGGCTTTTGATATCGGCACCGGCACCGGTGTGCTGGCCGCGGTATTGGCGCGGCGTGGCATCGAACGCGTGGTCGCCACCGATCTCGATCCGCGCGCGCTGGCTTGCGCGCGCCAGAACCTGCGACAGCTCGGGCTTTCGGAACGCGTCGAGGTCGTGCAGGCGGATCTGTTTCCCGAAGGTCGCGCGGCGCTCGTGATCTGCAACCCACCATGGATTCCCGCGCGCCCGAGTTCGCCCATGGAAAACGGAATCTACGATCCCGATAGCCGGATGCTGCGCGGATTCCTCGCGAAGCTGCCGGCGCACTTGCAGCCGGGCGGCGAGGGGTGGCTGATCATTTCGGATCTCGCGGAACACCTGGGCCTGCGGACGCGCGCGCAGGTGCTCGAGGAGTTCGCGGCCGCGGGATTACGCGTCCTTGGCCGAAACGATGTGGCGCCGCGGCACCCGCGGGCCGCCGACAAGGACGATCCGCTGTTCGTGGCGCGCGCGGCTGAAATCACTTCGCTGTGGCGACTCGCGGCGGACTGAGCCTCAAAACTTCTCGTCCGGCCGCAGGTAGCGCCACTTGCCCACCGGCAATCCCGCCAATGGCACGTTGCCGCTGCGCACGCGCTTCAGCGCGGTCACGAACAGCCCCACGAGCTCGCACATGCGGCGGATCTGGCGCTTGCGACCCTGGCGCAGCACGAAGCGCAGTTGGTGTTCGTTCTGCCAGGAAACAATGGCGGGTTTCAGCTTCACGCCGTCGAGTGTCAGGCCGTGTTGCAGGCGCTTCATGCCGTCAGGCGTGAGGTTGCCCTCGACCCGCACCAGGTATTCTTTCTCGACCAGGGAGTTCTCGCCGATCAGCTGCTTCGCGACGCGGCCATCCTGGGTGAGCACCAGGAGCCCGGTCGAGTCGATGTCCAGCCGGCCGGCGGGCACCAGCGAACGCAGGTGTTCCTGCTTGAATCGGATGGGCGAGGGGTCCGACGTCCAGCGATTTTCCGGACGGATCAGCACGATGGCAGGTTCGTAGCCGTCCTCGGCCTGGCCGGACACATAACCCACGGGTTTGTGCAGCAGGATGGTGACCTGTTCGCTCTGGTGTTCGCGCGCGGCGGGATCGATCTCGATGTGTGCGTCGGGAGACACCCGCGTGCCGAGCGTGTCGATGACCTGGCCGTCCACCTTCACCCAGCCACTGGTGATCCAGCGCTCCGCCTCGCGCCGCGAGCACAGGCCGAGTTCGCCCATGCGCTTGGAGAGGCGCGGATGTTCAGGGTTTTCTGGAGATGTCGGAGCTCGTGTCATGCGGAAAAACCTGGGATCGTCCGTTCGGTCCGTGCCGGCGCGCCGCAGGCCGCGTCGCTCGTTGCCATAGAATAGTATGTTTCCGCAATTCGACACCTGTCGATGAGTTGCTCACCATGAAGAAACTGAAACACGAGGCTGAGCTGTTCAAGGCCGGGCTGCTCGCCGCGATGAAATACGCGGAGGAGCGCGGTGCCGTGGAATTCGAACCGACGGATTCCGCGAGCCAGAAGTTGCTGTACGTCTACCGGCTGCTGGTGCACGACAAGATGATCCAGCCGCTGCCTGAAGATCAGGTCGCGGAGAGCAGCATGCGGCACAAGCTGGCGATCTGGTATTCGAAGCAGCTGCCGCAGGATCACCCGTTGTTGAAGTGATTCGGGGCGCTCGCCGAAGGCTTCGTTTCGCCAGAAAGATCCGCAGACACAAATGACCCAGGAGACAACTCCATGAAGGCGATCGTGGTGACGGACCAGAATGCGGGAACAGCCGGGATGAAGCTGGTGGAGCGGCCCGAGCCGCGGCCATCGATCAGCGATGTCGTCGTTCAGGTTCATGCGTCGGGATTCGTCAACACTGAATTGAGTTGGCCTTCGACGTGGACCGATCGCCTCGGCCGTGACCGGACACCGTCGATCCCCGGGCACGAGCTGGCCGGAGTAGTCACCGCGCTTGGCTATGGCACGACGGGGCTGTCGGTGGGACAGCGGGTATTCGGCCTCACGGATTGGTATCGCGACGGCACTCTGGCCGAGTACGCGGCGATCGAGTCGCGCAACCTCGCGCCGCTGCCGGGCGACGTCGACTTCACGGTGGGCGCGAGCCTGCCGGTCTCTGGCCTGACCGCGTGGCAGGGACTGTTCGCACACGGCCGCCTTCGGGCCGGGCAGAGCGTCATCGCGCACGGCGCGGCCGGCGCAGTCGGCTCGATGGTGACGCAACTCGCACGCGAGTTCGGCGCCCACGTCATCGGCACCGGACGCGCCGCCGACCGTCAGAAGGTGCTCGACTTCGGCGCGCAGGAGTTCGTCGATCTCGACAACGACGTCCTCGAAAACGTCGGCGGAGTCGACCTGGTGTTCGACGTCATCGGCGGCGACATCGGAAAGCGGTCCGCGGGCCTGATTCGAGCCGGAGGTACACTGGTGTCCATCGTCGGGCCGAGCGAGACGCGGCCCAAAGACGGCCTGGCGGTCGACTTCGTTGTCGAGTCCGATCGTGCCCAACTTGGTGAGATCGTCCAGAGGATCCGGGACGGACGACTGCGGACGAGCATCGGCACCGTCTCTTCTCTCGACGATGCGGTCGCTGCCTTCAACCCGACCAGGCGGATCAACGGCAAGACAATCATCCGCGTTCGTCCGTGAGCGGAGGCAGA
>Ga0164241_10004574_pt1 | contig 13342 bp, 14 predicted proteins | sample OricomyardsoilBY_FD_108780 | JGI IMG/M metagenome (GOLD analysis project Ga0164241, IMG submission 108780) | Backyard soil microbial communities from Emeryville, California, USA - Original compost - Back yard soil (BY) | ecosystem: Environmental > Terrestrial > Soil > Unclassified | place: USA...
CAGTTTATCTTTGGGTGGCATGTGCAACGAATCGTCCATCGGCAGCGAGATATACTTAAACAGCAAGCTTCTCTCCGCCTTCCCCGGAACAATGTCATCCCTGTGTTCCCCGCCTTCCATGATGCTTTCGAAGTCAGATAAAATCAGATCGCCTTTGGCGCGGTTCGAATTGTGGCAGTTGAGGCACTTTTCATTCAGTATGGGCTGCACAACATCTCTGAATATCCTCGCACTGTCGGCGTTTTCAATACGCGCAACGGAGGAAAGTCGGTCCCTTAACGGCTCTGTAAGAAATCCCTTTCCATGTGTTACCTCGGCCCCAAAATGACCGGCCACAACAAGGCATAATGCGCTTATCCCGAGCGTAGTATAATACGGCATCGAAGTACTCCGTCCCCTCATCGCAACGATTACCAGCGCCAGCAACGATACGGCTATACCAAACCACTTATGCAACGACATTTCCGCACCCAGATACGTACCTTCTTTATACAAAAAGAAGCCAAACAGGGCCACTACGGCAGCGCTTACAGCAAACAAGTACAGGATTCCCGCAGTGATGTAGTCTACGGCAGGCTGCTGAAACGATTTACGCGTTGACAGGTACTCCAGCGTCACACCGACGAATAACAGGGTTAGCGGGAAGTGGAGTAACAGGGGATGCATTCTTCCGGATACCTGCAGCCATACGGGAATCTGAACACGATCTTCGAAGAGGATCAGGAACAGCAACAGAATATTCAGGAAGCAGGAAATACCTAAAGAGATCCGTCTAAGTCGCTGCATCCGAGAATGTCACATTAAGGTAGCCGAGGGGAAAAAGTCTGTGCATGCGCTAAGCGAGAATTCCTTTCACGACATGGCCGCTTACATCAGTGAGTCGATAACGCCTGCCCTGGTGTTTATAGATAAGTTTCTCGTGATCATACCCAAAAAGATTCAGAACAGTGGCCTGAAAGTCGTGTACATGAACCGGATCCTTTACGATGTTATAGCCCAGCTCATCCGTTTCGCCATAAACGATTCCCGGTTTCACACCTCCACCGGCCATCCATATCGTAAAGCAGCGCGGATGGTGGTCGCGTCCATAGTTACCATTCGTAAAGGTTCCCTGACAATAGTTGGTTCGCCCGAACTCTCCGCCCCAGATCACCAAAGTTTCGTCAAGCATACCCCGGTTCTTGAGATCCTGAACGAGTGCGGCGGAAGCCTGGTCAACACTCTTCGTAAATACACGCGTCCGCTCGGGAAGGTCCGAATGAGCATCCCAGCCCATGTGGTACAGTTGAATAAAACGAACACCGCGTTCCGAAAGGCGACGGGCCAGGAGGCAGTTGGCTGCGAACGTACCCGGTTGAAGGGAATCCGCACCATACAATTTGAATGAGCTTTCAGGCTCGTCGGAAAAATTCATCACATCGGGCACCGACGTCTGCATCCGGTACGCCATTTCATACTGAGCGATACGCGCAGTGATTTCGGGGTCGCCAAATTGTTCCTCCTGCATGCGGTTTAATTCAGCGATATGGTCCAGCATTTTGCCGCGGCTTGCTTTGTCGGTACCGGGTGGATTCTGAAGATACAATACCGGATCCTGCCCGGACTGAAGGTGAACGCCCTGATGTATAGAGTCCAGAAATCCGTTGCCCCAATTTCTCGACGCCAGCGGTTGGATGTCGCCTTTGCTACGCGATAGCAATACGCAGAAGGCAGGCAGATTCTTGTTTTCACTTCCCAGTCCATAGCTCAACCACGAACCTATGCTTGGCCTGCCGGGTTGTTGACTGCCGGTTTGAAAAAATGAAACGGCTGGATCGTGATTGATCGCGTCCGTATTCATACTCCTGATAATACAGATATCGTCCACGATTTTGGAAGTGAATGGAAGCAATTCACCCAACCACGTACCGTTTTTTCCGTGCTGATTGAACGACGTGAACGAAGGAATCAATGGAAAAGATTTCTGAGAAGCTGTCATTCCGGTAAGACGCTGTCCGTTGCGCACAGAAGGCGGCAACTCCTGGCCACTGAGTTTGTGCAGCATCGGTTTATAATCAAACAGTTCCAGCTGTGAGGGAGCGCCACTTTGGAACAAATAGATTACCCGTTTTGCCTTGGGCGCAAAGTGGGTCACGCCAGGTGGCAACATATCCTCATCATCCCCTTTACCCTTGAAGAGATCGTTCACAAGCAGAGATCCTAGCGCGAGGCTTCCGATCCCGATACTGGCGCCCGAGAGAAATGTCCTGCGATTTATGTTTAAGGAATGCCGGAGGAATTCGTTTGACATACACTGTTCCGTTTGAGGTTCTTCTCTTAAGACTTACTGATCGATTCGTCAAGGTTATAGATGATACTCACGACGTGCATCATGGATGCGCATGCTATCGGATCTAGCTTTCATCCTGCGGATAGCCGCCCACGGTAAGAAATTTCTTCGCCTCCGCGGGATTCGCCGCATAGCGCATCCGTTCGTCCTCGTATCCCTGCAACAGCACCTTCACTTCCTCATCTTCAGGATGTCGGGACGTAATCTTCCTGAACGCGAGCGCAACCTTCTGCTCCAGCGAAAGCGACTGATCACGCACCAATGCCGACCCCAGCACACGCGACGCCTCCAGCGTCTGCGGATCGTTGAGCATGTTGAGTGCCTGCAACGGTGTGCTTGTACGCACGCGTCGCACTTCACAGAACTCCTTCATCGGAGAGTCGAAAATGAGCATCGATGGCGGCGGAATGGTCTTCCTCCAGTACGTGTACAGACTGCGCCTATAGAGCTTGTCTCCTTTATCTGCAATATATTCCGACTCTCCTCTCCCTTTGATACCCACTGCAATAGCTTCCCATAGCCCCTCCGGTTGATAGGGCTTCACACTCGGGCCGCCCAGTTCGTCATGTAAAAGACCGCTGGAAGCCAGAACATTGTCACGTATCATTTCTGAATTGAGACGGTATCTGGAACTGCGCGACAGATACGTATTGTCGGGATCAATCTTTCTGACCTTTTCTGTCGACGCGGATGACTGCTTATAGGTGGACGACATGACCATGAGTTTAAGCATGTATTTGATGTCCCAGTTGTTCTCCCTGAATTCTACTGCCAGATAATCCAACAGTTCGGGATGCGAAGGCAACGCACCCTGATTGCCGAAGTCATCCGAAGTAGCTACAATTCCCCTTCCAAATATCTCTTGCCACAGGCGGTTTACCATCACCCTTGCGGTAAGTGGATTCTCCGGTGCAAATAACCACCTGGCCAACCCGACGCGGTTTGAGCCATATCGGGTGCTGTCGTAGGGCATGATCGCGGCCGGCGCACGAGATTTTACTTCAACATTCGTGGGGGCATCGTATACACCGCGTTCCAACACGAAGGTCTTCCGCGGCTTATCATCACTCATCACCATCACACGCACGGTGTCTTTTGGGCCGATCGTTTTTTTATTGATGAAATTGAGAATGCCTTCCATGTCATGCTGCGTAATTTCTATGCGCGGCTTGGGCAACTCTCCATAGTTGATTAATCCCTTTTCGTTCGCCTGGTTGAAGAACGAATACATGGAATAAAAATCTTTTTGCGATATCGGATCATACTTGTGATCGTGACAGCGGCTACATTCCACACTAATGCCGAGGAAGGCTTTGCCAAACGTATTCGTTCGGTCTACCACGTATTCGGTGCGGTACTCCTCGGGAATTGCCCCTCCTTCCTGGGTAATCTTGTGATTGCGGTTAAAACCGGTAGCGAGTATCTGTTCGCGTGTGGCCTCGGGAAGCAGATCACCAGCGAGCTGCCACGTTACAAACTTGTCATAGGGAAGATTCACGTTGAAAGCATGAATGACCCAGTCACGCCAGGGCCACATCACCCGTGGCAAATCATCCTGGTAACCATGCGAGTCACCATAGCGACTTACGTCAAGCCAGTATTCGGCCCAACGCTCGCCATAGGCGTTCGATGCCAGCAACTGGTCGACGATTTTTTCATACGCTTCAGGTGAATCGGCCTGTAGGAAGGCGTCTACTTGCGCCAGCGTCGGCGGCAACCCCGTGAGGTCAAAGCTTACGCGGCGTATGAGTCGTTCTTTGTCGGCTTCCGGAGCGTGTTGCAGTCCTTTCTCATCGAGCTTGGCGAGGATGAAGTGGTCAATGTTGTTGGCAGGCCAGTCAGACGCATCCGCAGGTACTTCGGGTTCAACGGGCGGGATAAACGCCCAATGTTTCTTGTAGTCAGCACCCTGTTCGATCCACTTTCTGAGCACTTCCCTTTCCTGATCGGATAGTACGAGATTTGATTCCGGCGGTGGCATCAGAAACAACGGATCTTCAGAATATATGCGCTTGACGAGAACACTTTCGTCTGGCTTACCCTTTACGATGGCAAAATGATGGGCGTCCGATTTGAGGGCTTTAAAGGCACCCTCCTCGGTATCGAGATGAAAATCTGCCTGCCTTTTTTTTACATCCGGGCCATGGCACGCAAAGCACTTGTCCGACAGTATCGGCTTCACATCATAGTTGAAGTCGATCTTTCCGCTATCCGAAAGTGTGACCTTGTCAGTACGGCCCGTACATGCCAGCCAAAGCGATGAACTGCATAGAATAAGTATCGAAACGTGGCGGTTGAATGACATGATGACGCTTAATCAGGACGATGGGTACGATCCCTAATTTAATGAAATGGCGGGGTTGCATCAAACGATTGCACAATAAATCCACGAGTGGTCGGATCCGCTGCGGTGGTCAGAAAAGGTTAATATATTAATCCGGCAATACACTCAAAATGCCGCCGTGTCCTGCCACACCTGCAGATTCTGATATCGTGGCCACCGGCTTGCCCGGATACGATCCAGAGTTAACCGTTAACTCACGATTTTACTTCCGTTAGATTTCAAGACGCCGTAACGTAGGGTCTTCGTCGTGGATAAGCTTACCCACAGGCGTGACTCGGACATCTGTATTCATTAAACCAACATTTATGAAACATACTACCATAATTTTGCTGGCACTGCTTGTTGCAGCCTGCGCAAGCGTGCAAACCACTTACGATTACGACAAGAGTGCAGACTTTAAGAAGGGAATGACCTATGCCTGGGATAAGCATGTTCAGGATCTGGCCATCGATCAGCTTAACAAAGATCGCATTATCAATGCCGTTGAAAAGGAAATGTCACTGCGCGGATACACCAAATCCGACAACCCTGATTTTCTTGTTGATTTTCATGTGAAGCTGCAGCAAGAGGAATCCGCTACGGCGACGACCATGGGACCCGGGGGGTATGGCCGGTGGGGCTACGGTTGGGGTGGTGGATTCTCGACGACCACCGTTGATGTGAACAAGTATCTTGATGGCACCCTTTTTATTAACCTTATCGACAAGGCATCTGAAAAGATCATCTGGCAAGGAAGGGGTGAAAAAACGCTTGACGACAATTTAACACCGGAGAAACGCGACGCGCAGATTAATAGCGGTGTTGCTGCCATCTTCAAGAACTTCCCGATAGCTGCTCCTGCGGCAAAGAAATAACAAGGTTGCCGAGTTTGCCCGACTGTCGTACGTCCCGACCATTGCGGAAATAGGGATACGTGCTCGATAAACGCATTTGTCTATGGATACACATACACTGATAAAAGATCTTACAGAGACACAAATTTTATCCGCCGTCAGAGCAAGGTTTACAGGTGAACTTGTGGAAGATCTAAACATACAAATGCTTATCAACCAATCGCACACGCTGGGCGACCTATATGCAGCGATTCAAGAGGCGATAGACAGACGTAATAGCGGCCAACCGCCAGCTGGGAAATAGCACCTTCACTGATAAGTAGATTTTGTTTACTTTGTTCGCAACAACGTCATTCCGACCACCTTGTCAACGTCTGCCCTGCTGTATTGGCCGCTTTGTATGAATAATAGGCGTTGCTTTTGACAGGTCGGCGTGAATTTTTGCCATACGAATTTGCGATTGGTTCTCGCTTCAGAATTTGTAGCTATTTTGAGGGGTGATATTGAAATCACTGTTATGAAACACCACCTCGTTATTCTGATTGTATTGATTTCTTCCGTTGTATCCGCTCAGGAATTTACTTCCCGATATGATCCGGAAAATGAGTTCTCAAAATTCAGCTTGGGATTGGGCGCCGGCCTCGACTTTGGGGGATTTGGTGCACGCATCACCGTGTCACCCGCAAAAAGTGTTGGATTGTTTGCCGGATTGGGTTACAATCTGGTTGGATTTGGTTTTAACGGCGGCGCGAGATTTAGATTGATACCCGATAAGCGCGTAAATCCAACTTTCCTCGCTATGTATGGATACAATGGCGTCATCAAGGTAATTGATAAAGAACAATATGATGACTCGTATAACGGCGTTTCCATTGGAGCCGGTATACAATTAAACTCAAAGAATAAGCCGAATTACTGGTCCTTTGAATTGTTACTTCCCTTTCGTTCTCAGGAATTTCATGATGACCTCGATCGGGTAAAAATGGATCCTTACGTTGAGATAAGCGACCCGCTACCTGTAGCCATTAGTGTCGGATATCATTTCGCCCTGGATTAGCCTGTCCTCCGGAACGTCGGCATAAGTCATTTTAGGCTCACCGTATAGCACGCGTTACTGAGCGCATGCTGTCACTAGACCACGCGCGGTAAATTTCACGAACTTATTATGAATAACACGCTTACGGATTCAACGTGGTCGTGTCGTTAGCCTTCAAGGTGGAGTCCAATTTCTGATTTGCGCTGTCTGGCGCCATACCAACGCCAGGTGCGTCAATTTCGGGTGACCCGGATTCTCCCGCAGTACGATTTTCTTTTGAACCGCAGGACGCCCACATCATTATCGCTGAGGCGAATAAAAAGAATCTAAAGGTTTTCATAGGTGTTGATTTAAATTAGCACTATCCAAAATAGGTTCGCTAAAAATCATACCATGTTTGATGGTTGATGTAACTTGCCCGGGCCGCACGCTGTCAAAGGAGAAAATCCTCTTATGCTATCACACGACAGAGCACATGTATTCCCCTCTTGTTGCCTTGTTATCGGGCAATGCATCGAGTTCACTTCAACATTCTTCTGGCTCGAAAACGGGCGTCATGATATAAATGGCTCCGTACTGGTCATCCTAGGAATGGTGTTCTGGAGTGTGGGATTTGTGGGACTGTTCAGCATGTTCAGGGAAAATAATCCCTGGTATGCGCGGCTGGGATTGTTGTACGCGTTTTACGGCGTACTCGGAGGTATAGCCTTTGGCTTTGAGGGACTATTTTCACAGCTGTTTGGTGTTGAGAAGGCGGGCGTAGATGCGTTTGAGAGATTTCCGCTTCAGCTAAACCTTGTATTGTTCTGGGCCGGACCAGCATTTCCATTATCTCTGCTTGTATTGGGTGTCATGATCATGGTCCGGAAAGTTCAGCCATGGTGGATTGGCCTGTTTATGTGTATCGGCGCAGTCGCATTTCCGGTAAGCAGGATCATGCGGATAGCATGGGTGGGGCACGCAGCGGATCTGATATTGTTAGTGCCGCTTGTTTCAGTTCTCTTGATTTCCGTGATGAAGAATCGGGTGCCGGTACAAGTCTGAAGAGTAAATTGAGCGCCGTCACCGCGCTTTCGCAAAAAGAGGAGCTATACGGGGAGGGCGGCGATGCGTTAGAGGAATTCCATGATGCGTATTGTCATTCTTGCGCCCTCATCATAGCTGGAAGGTTTTACAAAGTATTCCGCCGCTCCGTTTACAAGGCATTTTCGCTTGTCGTTCTCGTTCGAAGACGTGGAATAGATAATCACCGGAATGTTCTTGAACCGGCCGTCGGTCTTGATTTGCAACAACGTTGACTGACCATCCATAATCGGCATCTTCAGGTCCAGCACAACTAACTTTGGCAGCACACTGTTTTGAAGCAGGTACTCCATGGCAGCGCGGCCATTGGTCACAAATGCGATATCTTCCCGCCGGAGTCCGCAATCCTGAAAATACTCCAGCAGCATCTCCTGGTCTTCCACGTCGTCGTCGGCAACAAGTATCCTGGGCATATCAGCGTCCTTCATGAGTCAAGTCATTGTTTAGCGGCAAACTTATGTGGAATTCGGCGTATTCACCGGGTACCGACTCCGCGTCGATCGAACCATTATGCATTTCCACAATGCGCTTGCAGATCGCGAGACCAATTCCTGTCCCTGGGAATTCATTTCTTGAGTGCAGGCGTTCGAATAGCCCGAATATTCTTTCCTTGTACTCGGGCAAAAAACCGATTCCATTGTCTTTAACACGTATGGATACAACGTCGTCATGTGTATCCGCAGTGACGGTGATTATCGGGTGAACATCTGGCTTCACATACTTCAATGCATTGGAAATAAGATTGGCAAAAAGCTGCCGAATGCGATTGAAGTTGCCGGATATCGAAGGCAACGGATCTATCGAAACGGTTGCCGACTTGGCCGCGATCGTCGTTTCAAAGTCCTTTAATACTGAATCCAATACTTCATTCAAACTGATTTTTTCGAACGAAAGCGTTTGCTGATTAAGCTGTGAATAGGTCAATAAATCTTTGATCAACTCTTTCATTCTCCCGGCGGCCCCCACCATACTGTTCAGCATCCGCACACCTCCCGAATCTAGCGCAGCGCCATAACGTTTTTCCAACACATCAGCATTGTAAAAGATCTTCCTGAGCGGTTCTTGCAAATCGTGTGAGGCAATGTGAGCAAACTGTTCCAGCTCGTAATTGCTTCGATTCAGATCGACAATCTTACGCTCCAGATCTTCCTGATTTTGATACAACTGTTTCTGAACCTGCCGCAACTGCTCGTTGTAGCGGGCGGTCTGTTCAGCCATCTTCTGTTCATTGTTATTGACGATGAAACCCATCCAACCCATCAACTGTCCTTTCTCGTTTTTGTTTGGGACGATCGAAATAATGTGCCACAAAAAGTTGCCGCTTTGCGCCTGAAGAAATCGAAATTGCCCTTCTGCGCCAGTCTTTTTTGTCAATATTTTGGCAAACTCCGAACAGAATCTGGAATAGTCTTTCTCGTGAATGAACGACTGCCACGACACGTAAGCAAGGTCTTTCGGAATATTTCCGAGATATTCATGAAACCAACGGTTGCCGTAGGTAATCACTCCCCATTCGTTCGTAGAGAACATCATGATCGGCAATGTATCGGCGAGGTTTCTGTACTCGTGCTCACTTTGCCTGAGCTGTTCCGACAATTCATGCAAGAGAATATTTTTTTTCTTCAGTTCATCATAGGGAGATAAAGGTGGCTCGTTTTTGAAATACTCTACGAATGACTTGATCCTCATATCGGTATAAGTACCTCCAAAGGCGAGCGGATATTTCAGGATGACTCGGTACGCCGGAGCCATTTTAATGATTTCCAGATCATGGCTGAGCTTGCGTGCATAGGCCATCGCCTCAGTGCTCTTGGTAATGAAGTCGACACCATCGCGCACGATGGCTTTGAGAACTTTTTTTACGCCTTCCTGATCAATCGCCAGAATCAGTTCAGGCGATCGTCCGTGCTCCATGGCCCCGCGGGCGACTTCAGAAATGGCCGTAGCGATATTCGTCTGGGCGATGATCGACATGCCGGTCATCTCGCACAACCTCATGGCCCGCTTGTGCGCAAGCATCAGATCCACCTCATTATCCAGCCTTAGCGTAACAATCTCTTTCATGCTAAATTATCGTAGCAAGTAATACCGAAGTGTCATCTGTTTCGCGACTAAAGTCGCGCTTAATGCACGCCGCAATAATGGCGTTGTCGTATCGAAAAATGCCGGGGTATCGGGATAGGTCCCACCCTGAACGTATACCATCCGAACACATAATAAGGCGTTGATTTTTCTCTGCTGCAGGTGTGGAGTTCATGAGGACCTTGGGCACGTTCAGGCCAACCACGCCATTGTATGACATGTAGTTTTTGTAAGTAATCCCGTCATACAGCCGGGTCATAATGTTTCCCACCCCGCAGATAGACCATTCGTTGCTTTTCAAATTCAACGTGGCAACCGTGCAAACGGCACCACGTGATTTGCGTAATCCGGCATGCAGCGAACGCAGCATTTCCGCGGGGTTCGGCTCGTTGGTGCTACGAAAAATCTCCCGCGCTTCGTTAATCACTTCATAAGCTGGCTGACCGTGTCCCAATCCATCACCGAACAAAATCTGTAACAAGCCAGGCTGCATTTTCACTTCATACCCATCGCCACACACTGACTCTGTTTGTTTCGGCACACACACGGCCTTAATATCAAACTGGCGTCGACCAACCTGAACCACCGGTGCCGAGTACTTTGTGGCATACAGTATCGTACCCGAACCTGACTTGGAAAATATCTGGAAGCTATCGCTCAGGCGCGCCAGCGATCCCAGTCCATGCCCAAGGGTTTGAGTGGTTGAAAAACCATCCCTCATCATCTTGCTGGCGTCATCAAACCCCTTTCCACGATCTATGCACAATATTTCGAACAGATCGATGTCCGGAGTGTTGGGCGTGATGCGTACCAGCAGCTCACCGCCCGAGGCATGTTTAACCAGGTTGGAACATAACTCCGACACGATGATGTCTATCTCACCTAGCTGCGATGCCGTAAACCGGCATTTACCGGCCCATAAATGAATTTCCCGTTTAGCATAGGCAACAAAACTCCGATCGGAAATGGCATAACTTGTGAAGGAATTATTATCCATTCTTCCACTTGATGATCGTCACCACTGTACCCTTACCTACTTTGGACTCGATCTGAAAGTCACTGACCAGCCTACGCGTGCCTGGTAAACCGAGGCCGAGGCTTTTCCCAGTCGAGAAGCCATCCTTCATAGCCTGCCCTATGTCCGCAATTCCCGGACCTTCGTCCCGGAAAGTGAGGCGAATACCGTTCTCGCGTCCCTTACTCACCACTTCAAGCACTACGATTCCCCCGTTTGCATAACGAAGCATATTGCGCGAGAGCTCGCTGGCAGCCGTAATCAATTTTGTTTGATTGACAAGCCCCATGCCGATCTTTGTCGCCATCTCCTTGAGCCGGTTGCGAAAAGGGATTACGTCTACCTCCCGCGTCACCGACATGTTTTCTTTATTCAGTGTTACCATCTTCGGGATCGTTGTCTTTGACTGCAATCTTTGATCTTAGCAACGTCATCCCTTTTTCAACATTTAATGCGGTAAGCACTCCACTAAGTTGCAGGCCAAGCTCCACGAGTGTAATGGCGACAGCCGGTTGCATGCCTACGACGACCGTTTCCGCGTCGAGTACCTTAGACATCATGGCAATATTTCCGATGATCCTCCCCATGAAAGAATCTATTATATTCACGGCGGAGATATCGATCAACACCCCTTGCGCACCGGATTTATCGATGGCCTGCACGAGATCCGCCTCCAACGCCTCCGCTATCCGGTCATACAGATCCACCTGAATGGTAACCAACAGGAGATCGCCCATTCTGAGAATAGGAATCTTATCCATAATATTTTACTTCTTCACTACTTGTAACTGGAGAATATTGAATGCGGTCTTCAAAGCGCTCGCCAATGAAGATTTAGTAATTATGCCTGACAGATCGATTCCTAAATGCACAACAGTCTGCGCAATCTCAGGACGAATACCACTGATAATACACTCAGCCCCCATCAACCGGGTCGCACTGACTGTTTTCAATAAGTGTTGAGCCACCAGGGAGTCGACTGCAGGCACACCCGAGATGTCAAGGATGGCGATAGAGCTGGAAGTTTCAACAATTTGCTGCAGCAAGCTTTCCATAACGATCTGCGTCCGGGCACTGTCCAGCGTACCGATAATAGGCAGGGCAACGATACCGTCCCAAACCCGGATAACCGGAGTGGATATCTCGGAGATCTCATCCGTTTGACGCAATATTACTTCCTCCCGGCCCTTGATGAAGGTCTCGAATGTGGTCACCCCAAAACTGTCTATCAGTTTGATGATCTTCATACTTTGTACATACAACTCCTGAGGATCTTTAATCTCCTGCTGCAGTACATGCAGCAGCGCATCTTTGAGACTAAAAACATAAACCCCAGTTTCGCGAGGCGAATAACCCTGCTTGGCACGCGAAATAGACAATGCTGAAAGGATATCGACAACGCCATCGAACCCCGCGTTCCGGGGATCATCAATGTTCGTATCATCAAGCGACGAAACCAGGACATCGACTAACTCTTCAGACTGCTTTCTCAAGTCGTCGTTGGTCATCAGATCGTCTCGCAACGTTTCGTCAGTAAGTTGAAATTTCATCCATGTCTCCTGGATACTCTTCTTTTTCTTTTGAAGGACTTTGATGGCTTCGTTTTTCATAATAGCTCTTTGAATTTCCCGTGAATTCGGGCAAATTAGTTATTCTGCGGCGGCTGGCTCCTATCGGATCATGTTTTATTTATAGCCCATCTGCCTAATCGATTGAGGACTTATTTCCACACTCACCAGAGATGTTTTGTCAGTTTAAACGCTTAGCTATATTATATACAGCAGCAGGAAATTCAATCGCGAAACAGCTGTCCGTAAAAAAAACTTTCATCACTTAACGCCCACTCGATATGCGCCTCCTGGACTTATGTTTATTAGAAAATTCTAAACCGCTAGCGGGGTGGATATCTTGTTCTTTGGCGGCGATCTTCCTGCTGTGCTTTACGTCCACACAGGGACAGTCTGCACCATCGGAAAAACAAAGCAAAGCTGTCCACCAACTTATTGACAAGTATTCAGAAGCGCGTGAGAAAAAGGATACGGTGTTGCTTAAAGCGATTCTAACCGAAGACGTTGACCAATTGGTTTCAAATGGAGAATGGAGAAATGGAATCCAATCTTCTGTAAAAGGTATGCTCAAAAGTTCCGCTGCTTCACCCGGAACCAGAACGCTTGTGGTCGATAAGATTCGTATGCTCAACAAATCCGCAGCCATAGTGGATTGCCGTTACGAGATTGTCAACCCAGACGGAAGCCTCAGAAAAATGTGGAGCACCTTTGTGGTTCTCGAGGAAAAGAGTACCTGGCGCATTAGCGCCATTCGCAATATGCTTCCCGGCCAACCATAGTACAACCTGAATACCAAGCCAGCAGCAAAGTAATCGTATCCCCTTGTGGGCATAACGCTTGCTCACTCAGTCTTGAGTGCTTTCACCGGGCTTTCCGTTGCAGCGCGGATCGCCTGTGAGCAAATGGTGAGTAGCGCAATAAGCACCGTAACCCCCCCGGCGAGCGCGTACATCCACCACGACAATTCGATCCTGTAGGCAAATCCCATTAGCCATTGGTTCATGAGATAACCGGCTAACGGTGCCGCTACACCAAAAGAAACAAGTACAAGG
>Ga0164241_10004575_pt1 | contig 13342 bp, 11 predicted proteins | sample OricomyardsoilBY_FD_108780 | JGI IMG/M metagenome (GOLD analysis project Ga0164241, IMG submission 108780) | Backyard soil microbial communities from Emeryville, California, USA - Original compost - Back yard soil (BY) | ecosystem: Environmental > Terrestrial > Soil > Unclassified | place: USA...
AGGCCGCCTGGCGCGGCGTCGACCTGACGAATCGCGCGAGCGTCGAAGCCGCGATACAGGAAAGCCGGCCGGCGCGCGTGTATCATCTCGCCGGCGCGCCGAACGTAGCGGCGTCCTGGGATAACGCCGAATCACACCTGCGGATCAACGCGCTCGGCACGCACCACCTGCTTGAAGCCGTCCGAGCCTTTGCGCCGGACTGCCGCGTCCTCGTCGTCACATCGGCCCAGATCTACCGCTCGTCCCGCGATCCGATCGATGAAGATTCGGCGCCCGGTCCCTCGAATCCCTACGGCCTGTCGAAGCTTGCGCAGGATCAGCTCGCCCGTCGGGCGGCGGCCGACGGGCTGAATGTCGTCATCGCGCGTCCGTTCAACCACATCGGTCCGCTCCAGGAGCCGGGCTTCGCGGTGTCGAGTTTCGCGCGGCAGATCGCGCGCATCGAACGCGGCCTCGAACCGCCCGAGCTTCGCGTCGGCAATCTCGAGGCGCAACGCGACATCACCGACGTCCGCGACGTCGTCGCCGCGTACCAATGCGTGATGGAGCGTGCGGCGCCGGGCCGCGTCTACAACATCTGCTCGGGACACACGCGGCGCATCCGGACGCTGCTCGACGCGCTGCTCGGGCTCTCGCCCGTCCAGATCCGCGTGGAGATCGACCCGGAGCGGTTCCGTCCCAACGACGTCCCGGTCATCCGGGGCGACTTCTCGCGTATCCACGCGGAACTCGGCTGGTCGCCGACGGTGCGCATCGAGGACACGCTGCACGACACGCTTCTCTGGTGGCGCGCCACAACCGCGGCGGCCTGACACGACGTGGGAGCGCCGGACAGCGCGCAGCAGCTTGACTCTGACGACGTCTCATGAGAGAACAAACAGCGAAACTCCGTGAAACCTCGTCAGATTTCGTTGTTTTCGGACGGCCTGCGTTCTCCGACCCTGCGGGATGTCGCCGATGCCGTGCGCGAAGCCGGCATTGACGGCCTTCCTGGCGCACTGGAACGTGCGGACCACGCGCGCTATCAGGAAGTTCACGTCCGGTCGGCAATCACGAGGGCGTACGGCATGCCGTTCGAGTGGGCCCTGAATCCGTACCGGGGCTGCACGCACGCCTGCGAGTATTGCTACGCCCGGAAGTATCAGCGCCACCTGGAGCTCGGTGCAGGGGACGACTTCTCGTCCCTGATCCTCGTGAAACGCAACCTGGCAGAGGTGCTGAAAAAGGAAGTCACGCGTGCGTCGTGGTCCCGCGAAGGGGTCGCCGTCGGCACGGCAACCGATCCGTACCAGCCGATCGAAGGACATTACCGGATCACCCGCGCGGCGCTCGAGGTTCTCGTCGACGCGGACACCCCGTTCTCGATCGTCACGAAGGGCCCGATGATCGTGCGCGATGCAGACGTACTGGCGCGCGCCACGGCCCGCGCGGGCAGCAAGGTCTTCTTCAGCGTCCCGACTGTGGACGAGCGAGCCTGGCTCGCGCTCGAACCCGGCACCGCATCGCCGCTGCAGCGACTGCGTGCGGCGCGTGTGCTCGCCGACGCCGGAATCGACACCGCGGTGCTGATGATGCCGCTGGTTCCCGGACTCTCGACGTCTCGCACGAGCATCGAGGCTACGGTACGCGCCATCGCGGATGCCGGCGTCCGTCTGGCCGGGACGTGCATTGCGCGTTTCGAACCGGGCGTACGCGAGCACTTCTTCCCCTTTCTGGAAGGGGCCTTCCCTGCGCTCGTGGATGGTTATCAGCGGCTGTACGGGGCGGGCTCTAACGCGAAACGGGACTATACGGCGAGCGTGAAGGCGATCGTCGAAGATGCCGCCGCACGCGCGGGCTTGCGCCCGGCACGTGCGGCGTCGTGACGCCGGTCAGCTGCGGCCCATCAGCGCGTTGATGCGCGCCTCGGTCGAGGGGTGCGTCGAAAACAGCGACATGAGTCCGCGGCCCGAGAACGGCTTCATGATGAACATGTGCGCGGTCGCGGGATTCGCGTCGAGGGGAATCTGCTTTGAACCCGCCTCGATCCGCCGCAGCGCCTGGGCCAGGCCGAGGGGCGTGCCGGCGATGTCGGCGCCGCCGCGATCGGCGGCAAACTCGCGCTGCCGGGAAATGGCCGCCTGAATGAGCATCGCCGCGATCGGGGCGAGCAGCGCCGTGGCGAGGAGCGCGATCGGGTTGACGCCGTTCCGGTCGTCGCGGGTCGAGGCGAACATGCCCGCCCACTGCGCCATGTTCGCGAGCGTCATGATGGCGGCTGCGAGCGTGGCCGCAACCGTGCTGATCAGGATGTCGCGGTGCTTGACGTGCGCCAGTTCGTGCGCGATCACGCCTTCGAGTTCCGCCTCCGACAGCAGGCGCAGAATCCCTTCCGTCGCGGCGACCGCGGCATGCTGCGGGTTGCGGCCCGTCGCAAATGCGTTCGGCGACATGTCAGGAATGATGTAGACCTTCGGCATCGGCAGGCCAGCCCGCGCAGCGAGCCGTGCCGTGATCCGGTAGAGCGGATGATCCGCTCCGACTTCCTGCGCCCGGTACATCCGGAGCACGATCTTGTCGGAGAACCAGTAGCTGCCGACGTTCATGACGACGGCGAGGCCGAAAGCGAAGATGAGGCCGCTCTGGCCTCCAAAGGATCCCCCGATGAGGATGAGCAGCGCACTCAGCCCACCCAGCAATCCGGCTGTCTTCAACGCACTCGACATGATGTGTCTACCTTTCCGCTTCCATTGTGACGCATCGGACCCGTTCCCGGTTCCAGCCGGGGTCCGTATAATGAATGACAATGACACGACAGGCGTTCGTTGTCCTGGCGGGTATGGCTGGCGCGTTCGGCTTCACGGCCGCGACGCTGCCCGCGCCGATGGCGGCCACGCTCCAGGCTCAGGCCCCCGCCACCCCTCGTCCTTCGCCATTTCCAGGCAGTACGCCCTCGTCGCGGCCGCCCGAGCCAGCGGCGCCGGCGGCGCGCCCGCCCGCGCCGGCGGCGACGCAGCCGCCCATCGACACACCCCGAGGTGACAGGGCCCCCGAAGGGACGCCCGTTTATCCATCCGCGGAGTTCATCGACTCCTACGATGCCGGCTCCGGTCAGCGGTACTACCTGTACGGCACCAATGCTCCCTATGCCGACGTGGTTGGCTATTACAAGAACACCCTGAAGAACGGCGGGCGGGAGCTGTACAAGACGCCGCCCATGCAGCAGTTCGATCTGGGCAAGTTTCAGGAAGACTCGATGGCGTATCCGCCGAGCGTGGTCGTGAAGGACTACACGTGGAACGGGTCGGCGGGTTATCTGACGGCCGCCGGGTCAACGGAGAAGCGCTACCGCACCGTCATCCAGATCGTTCCGCCGACCGTTCTGGATCGGTAACTCCGGGGTGACCAGGAAACCGGGTTTCTTCCGAGGGACCTAGAGACCCGGTTTCCTGGACGAGGCGTACTCCGCCGCTTTTTCCGCCAACCCAATCTCCACGGCCTGTTCGGTCGACACACCATGCGCGCCCGCGTAGTCGCGGATCTGCTGCGTAATTTCCATGCTGCAGAATTTCGGGCCGCACATCGAGCAGAAGTGCGCGAGCTTGGCGCCCTCGGCCGGCAGCGTCTGATCGTGATACGCGCGGGCCGTCACCGGATCGAGCGAGAGATTGAACTGATCCTCCCACCGGAATTCGAACCGGGCTTTCGACAGGGTGTCGTCCCATACCTGGGCGCGGGGGTGGCCCTTGGCGAGGTCCGCAGCGTGCGCCGCGATCTTGTACGCGATCACACCGGCCTTGACGTCCTCGCGGTTCGGCAGACCCAGGTGCTCCTTCGGCGTCACGTAGCAGAGCATGGCGGTGCCGTACCAGCCGATCATCGCGGCGCCGATCGCCGACGTGATGTGGTCGTACCCCGGCGCGACGTCGGTCGTCAGCGGTCCGAGCGTGTAGAACGGCGCTTCGTGGCACCATTCGAGCTGCTTCTGCATGTTCTCGCGGATGAGGTGCATCGGCACGTGGCCCGGTCCCTCGTTCATGACCTGAACGTCGTATTCCCAGGCGATCTTCGTCAGTTCGCCCTGCGTCTGCAGTTCGGCAAACTGGGCCTCGTCATTCGCGTCGGCAATGGAGCCCGGCCGCAGCCCGTCGCCGAGCGAGAACGACACGTCGTAGGCGCGCATGATTTCGCAGATCTCGCGGAAATGCGTGTACGTGAAGTTCTCCTGGTGGTGGGCCAGGCACCACTTGGCGAGAATCGAGCCGCCGCGTGAGACGATCCCGGTCATCCGGCGCGCGGTCATCGGGATATAGCGCAGCAGCACGCCCGCGTGGACGGTGAAGTAGTCGACGCCCTGCTCGCACTGCTCGATGAGCGTGTCGCGGTAGATTTCCCAGGTCAGCTCCTCCGGACGGCCGCCGACTTTTTCCAGCGCCTGGTAGATGGGCACGGTGCCGATCGGCACCGCTGAATTGCGGAGAATCCACTCCCGCGTCTCATGGATGTCCTTGCCGGTCGACAGATCCATCACCGTATCGGCGCCCCACAGCGTGGCCCAGCGCAGCTTGTCGACTTCCTCGGCAATCGACGACCCCACGGCCGAGTTGCCGATGTTGGCGTTGATCTTCACGAGGAAATGACGGCCGATGATCATCGGCTCGAGTTCCGGGTGGTTGATGTTGGCCGGGATGATGGCGCGCCCCGCCGCGACTTCCGATCGCACGAAGTCGGCGGGCAGCCCTTCCCGGATGGCGACAAATTCCATCTCCGGCGTGATCTCGCCCCGCCGCGCGTAATGCAGCTGCGTGGGCGCGCTGCCGGTCCTGCCGCGCAGCGTCTTCGGGCGGCCGGCGACCGTGTCGACGTCCCCTCGTGCGCGGATCCACGGCAGGCGCGACGCGGGCAGTCCCGTTTCCACGCTGAATCCCCGCGGCCCGCTCGCGTCGTAGACGTCGAGCGCCGTCGATCCGTCTGCGAGCGAGATGCGGCGCATCGGCACGCGCACGCCATGCGGACCATCCACGTGGATCTTGCGCGACCGCGGAAAAGCGTTGTCGAAATCGGAATCGGTCAGTGGTTCGTACGGGCGTGTGGCCATGGCAGCGTTCCATGACCGGCGTGAGAGACGTGCCGCCGCGCTCCCTCCGCCGGTCTCAACCGGGTCCGCCGCGCCAGATTCACTCTGACGGGCAGGACCCCGCCCGGCGGCATCGACCGCGAGGACGGGTCAGGTTCCAAGGGTGTCTTCTCAATCGCGCGAGAGCGCGCCGGAACCGGCGTCGCCCAGCGGGATGCCCCTGGCGGCGTACTAACTATAGAACACTGGAAGGCTTGGGGCTCGGGGCTCGGTCAGCTCGCGGACGCACGGCAGGAACAGAAGGCGCGCGGCAGCGATTTCCTACGCGAGTTTTCTGAGCACGAAGCATTTCAGGTAATACGTCTCCGGCACACCGATGAGCATCGGATGGTCCCGCGCCTGCGTGCGTTTTTCGACCAGCGCCACCGTGCTGCCGGCATCGGCGGCGGCCGATTCGATCACCCGCTCGAACAGAGCCTCGCCGACGTTGTACGAGCAGCTGCAGGTGATGAGATGGCCGCCGGGTTCGAGCAGCTTCAGCGCGCGGAGATTGATCTCCTTGTAGCCGGCAAGCGCCCGCTCGACCGACGCCCGATTCTTCGCGAAGGCGGGCGGATCGAGCACCACCGTGTCGAACCGCGCCCCGGCGATCCCCAGTTCGCGGAGTTCGTCGAAGACGTTGACTTCCCGGACTTCGACGTTCTGGAGACCGTTGGCGGCGGCGTTTTCCGCCGTCGCCTGCACGGCGGCCGCCGAACTGTCGAGTGCGAGCACCGATTCGGCGTTCGCCGCCATCTGAAGCGCGAAGCCGCCGTTGTAGGTGAACGCGTCGAGCGCGCGGCCGCGCGCGCACGCCGCCGCGGCGCGGTGGTTGTCGCGCTGATCGAGAAATGTTCCCGTCTTCTGCCCGTGCCTCAGGTCGACGCTGTACCGGATCCGTCCCTCGCGCACGGTAACCCGATCGGGCACCTCGCCATGGAGCACCTCGACGCGCTCGTCGAGGCCCTCGAGCCGGCGCACTTTGGGGTCGTTTCGGGCGAGGATGCCCCGCGGCGCGAACGCCTCGACGAGCACGTCGCGCAGCAGATCGATCCGCCGATCGGCGGCCTGCGACAGGGTCTGCACGACGAAATACACACCGGAGTCGTCCGCGTAGCGGTCGACGACCGTCGCGGGGAGGCGATCGCCTTCGCCGTTGACCAGCCGGAACGCGGTCGCATCGATGTTCAGCTGTTCCCGATAGGCGGCCGCTGCCCGCACCCGTTCGGCCAGGAGCTGGCGTTCGTCGGGCGGCTGTCGTCTCGTTTCGGACGACACCATTCGCAGCGCGATCTGCGACGCCGAGCTCCAGAATGCCCAGCCGAGAGGCCGCTCGCGCTCGGTGGTCACGAGCACCAGATCGCCAGACGCGGCATCCGACTGCACGACGTCCGAACGGTAGATCCATGGATGGCCGGATCGGACGCGATCGACGGCGCGCCTCGTGACGACAACGGGAGTCATGTGGACGGTCATTCTACGTTTTGTCCGGCGCCCGGAACGCGTTTGATATCATCCGCAGGTGCGCATTGCGATCGGCGCCGATCACGCAGGCTTCGCGCTGAAGCAACAGCTCGTCGGCGTCCTGCAGGAGCTGGGCCACGAGGTCGAGGACTTCGGGACGCACGACGAAACGCCGGTCGACTATCCGCCGATTTGCGCCGGCGTCGCACGCGCGGTCGTGGCTGGCCGGGCGGACCGGGGCATCGTGCTCGGCGGCAGCGGCCAGGGCGAGCAGATTGCCGCCAACAAAGTCGCGGGCGCGAGAGCCGCGCTCTGCAACGATCTCTACACCGCCCGCCTGTCCCGTTCGCACAACGACGCCAACGTCCTCTCCATGGGCGGGCGCATCGTCGCGGCGGGACTCGCGCGCGAAATTCTCACCGTCTGGTTGAACACCCCGTTCGAAGGCGGACGCCATCAGCGGCGCGTCGACCAGCTTCTCGAACTCGATCGTGAGCGTGTCCGGATATGACGTCTCCCCTTGCAGCCTTCGATCCCGAAATCGCCGACGCCATCCGACACGAAGTCGCCCGACAGGACGAAGGTCTGGAGCTCATCGCGTCGGAAAACTTCGTCAGCCTGGCCGTGCTCGAGGCGGCGGGCAGCGTCCTGACGAACAAGTACGCCGAAGGCTATCCCGGTAAGCGGTACTACGGCGGCTGCGAGTTCGTGGACGTCGCCGAGTCGCTGGCGATCGCGCGCGCCAGGGAACTGTTCGGGGCCGAGCACGTCAACGTCCAGCCGCATTCCGGCGCGCAGGCCAACATGGCCGTCTACATGGCGGTGCTCAAGCCGGGCGACACGATCCTCGGCATGAACCTCGCGCACGGCGGTCATCTGACGCACGGACACCCGCTGAATTTCTCCGGGAAGTACTTCAACATCGTCCCGTACGGCGTCAGCAAGACGGACGAGCGTATCGACTACGACGAGGTCGATCGGCTCGCGAAAGAACACCGCCCGAAGATCGTCGTCATCGGCGCCAGCGCGTACCCGCGGCGCATCGACTTCGCTCGCATCCGCGCGTCGGCCGATGCGGTCGGCGCGCTGGTGATGACCGACATGGCGCACATCGCGGGACTGGTGGCCGCCGGCGAGCACCCGAGTCCGGTGCCGCACTCGGATTTCGTCACCACCACCACGCACAAGACGCTGCGCGGCCCGCGCGGCGGCCTGATTCTGTGCCGTGAACGGTTCGCGAAGGATCTTGATCGGGCCGTGTTCCCCGGCGTGCAGGGCGGGCCGTTGATGCACATCATCGCCGCCAAGGCCGTCTGTCTCAAGGAAGCGCTGACCCCGGAATTCAAGACCTACCAGCAACAGATCGTCAGGAACGCGGCACGACTGGCTGGCGCGCTCTCGGCGAGCGGCTTCCGGCTCGTCAGCGGCGGCACCGACAATCACCTCATGCTCGTGGACGTGTTCTCGCGCGGCACGACGGGCAAGGTGGCGGAAGCCGCGCTGGGCCGCGCGCACATCACGGTGAACAAGAACGCGATCCCGTTCGACCAGAATCCGCCCATGGTCGCGAGCGGCGTGCGCATCGGCACGCCCGCGGTCACCACGCGCGGCATGGGCGAACCCGAAATGGACGCCATCGCGGACTTCATCGCCCGCGTCCTCGCGGCGCCAGACGATGACGCCGTACTCCAGGCGGTGAGCGCCGACGTGCGGGCACTGTGCCGGAGATTCCCGCTATACCCGACACTCGCCCGCTGACGTCGCGCGTCGACGAGGTATTCGACCCCGAAGGCCCGCTGGCGGCGGCGCTCGACGGCTTCGAGCCGCGCCAGGGCCAGCGTACGTTCGCGAGAGCGGTCGCCGAAACATTCGAACGCGGCGGCACGCTCGTCGCCGAAGCCGGCACCGGAACCGGCAAGACGCTCGCCTACCTCGTCCCGGCGGCGCTCGCCGGCCGCCGCGTCCTCATCTCGACCGGCACGCGGACGCTCCAGGATCAGGTGTTCTACAAGGACGTGCCCGCGCTCGGACGAGCACTGGGCCGCCCCATCCGCGCGGCCTACATGAAAGGCCGTACCAACTATCTGTGTCTGCATCGGTTCACGCGCCTCAAGGAGGCGGCCTCGGCGGGCAACGCCGGCGAGCGCGAGTGGCTGGCGCGGATCGACGAGTGGGCCGGCGCCACGGACACCGGCGACCGCGCCGAAATCGACGACATGCCGGACGACCTGGCGCTCTGGAGCGAACTGTCGGCCACGAGCGATCAGTGCCTGGGCCGGGACTGCCCGGAATTCGGCCCCTGCTTCGTCACGCGCATGCGGGAACGCGCCGAGCAGGCCGAGGTCGTGATCGTGAACCATCACTTGCTCTGCGCCGATGCGGCGGTCCGCCTCGGCGATTTTGGTGAGGTCATCCCCGCCTGCGACGTGGCGGTAATCGACGAGGCCCATCAGCTCGAGGACGTCGCGACCCAGTACTTCGGCGGCGCCATGACGAGCGCGCGCGTGAACGACTTCGCGCGTGATGCTGCGCGCGCGGTGGCGGCCGTCCCCGCCGAGAGCGCGAGCGTGGCGGTGGCGGTGGCGACGGCCGTCAGCGAGGTGCAGCACGCGGCCGGCCGCCTGTTCGACGCCGCGCGGAGCGAGCTGGTCAGGCGCGACGCCTCTGAGCGAGCGTCGCTGACACCGGACATGGCCGAACGGCTCACCGAGGCGGCACACGGCCTCGACCATGCGCTCGACCGTCTGATCGTGCGCGTCGCCACCATCGGCGCGGGGCGCGAGGACCTCACCGCAATCGCTGCGCGCGCCGACGCCATGCGCGCTGATCTGGCCAACGTGACGACCGCCGGCGATCCCCGGTACGTGCATTTCATCGAATCCCGCGGCCGCAGCGTGTCGCTGCGGGCGGCGCCGATCGACGTGGCGTCGATCGTGCGGGACACGATCCTCGGCGAGCGCCACGCGGTCGTTTTGACCTCGGCGACACTCGCCGTCGACGGCGCATTCGACTACGCGCTTGCCCGGCTGGGGCTCGACGGGGCGGCCACGCTGCGGCTGCCGTCGGAGTTCGACTTCCGTACGCAGGCGCTGCTCTACCTCCCTGCGGATATGCCCGATCCGCGCGCGCGGGAGTTCAATGCGGCGGCCGCCGCGCGCATCAGCGACATCCTCGCCCACACGCGAGGCCGGGCATTCGTCCTGTTCACGTCCTATGCGGCCATGCGCGACGTGCGCGAACGCATCCAACACGAGATTGAATGGCCGCTGTTCGTCCAGGGAGACGGCCCGCGCCCCGCGCTGCTCCGCGACTTCCGCGCGACCCCCAACGCCGTCCTGCTCGCCACCGCGAGCTTCTGGCAGGGAGTGGACGTGGCCGGGGAGGCGCTGAGTGCCGTGATCATCGACCGGTTGCCGTTCGCCTCGCCGTTCGATCCCCTGGTGGCGGCACGCATCGCCGCCGTCGAGGCACGAGGCGGCCACGCGTTCAGTGACTATCAGGTGCCGCTGGCCACGCTCACGCTGCTGCAGGGACTCGGGCGCCTGATTCGAACGCGCAGCGATCGCGGTCTGCTCGCGGTGCTCGACCCGCGGCTCACGCGCATGCGCTACGGGCAGAAGTTTCTCGCCTCCATGCCTCCGGCGCCGATGACGAGCGACCTGGATGTCGTCCGCGCGTTCTTCGAGGCGTAAACGCACCGGACCGCATTCGCGGGCCGGTTTCACAGATTTCGTATGGTGATGACTTCCCGCACCGGCCGCCGGTCTCCCGTATTGCTGACGCGCCGCGGGGCCTGCGCGAATCGCAGATCGAAGTCGAGTCCTCGATAGAGCGAGACCACCCGCTCACACCGGGTGTCCGACTACAGCTCTCCGTTATTCGCGATGCGGATAAACGCTTCCAGCGTGACGACGTGGACGAGCGCCGCATGGATCATGTGATCTTCGAGCTTGCCGGATGTGAAGTAGTCGCGGAGCGTCCAGCCATCTCCGCCGAGAACGAGATAGGCCCGGTCGGCGTGCTTCTCCCGGACAGCGTCAGCGAGGCACATGACCTCGAATGGGACTTTCTGCTCGGCGGTTCCACCCGTCTGCTGCCACTTCAAGGACACGAGGACGCGCACGCCGTCCCGGGAAGCAACGGCATCGACCTTGTGAGTCCCGCCGCCGCAGCGATTGCCGACCTTCACTTGAGACTGCGCCGAGTAGCCCCCGCGCTGCAAGGCCGGCAGGACCATTGCTTCGAGCACGGCGCCCGTGTTCGTGTTCCGCGGCGTCACAGGTTCCGTGTTCCGAGGATCTCCCGTGCGGGTGTGCGGTCGCCCGTGCAACTGATCCGACGCGGAGCATCCAGATGCCTCACAGCGAACCCGAGCTTGCGATATAGCCGCTCCACGCGGTCTGTCGCCTGGTTCACCAGCACCACAGGACCGCGGTGCCTCGATAGCCAGATCGCGGTTCGTTGCTGGTCCTCCCACGAGAATCCGCCAGCCGAATACGCCGTAAACTCCACGTCGTACGGCGGATCGGCGTAGATGAAATCAGCCCGCTCGACCTGCACCGATTCGACGTCGCCACACGTGAACGTCCAGCCGTCGAACGCGTCTCGATAGGCGCTGAAGTCCGATTCGTACCCGATGGTTTTGTAGCGCCCGAATGGGACGTTGAAGACGCCACGGCTATTGAACCGGCACAAACCGTTGTAGCCCGTTCGGTTCAGGTAGTAGAACAGCCCTGCGGCTTCGGCCGTGCCTTCCCGCCCGGTCTCCAGCAGTTCATTGAACCGCTCCCGATACCTGTAGTAGACCGCTTCGTCGTTCTTCAGCGGAAGGTCGACGACCAGCCCGCGTTGTAGCCAACAATAGAAGTTGATCAGGTGCGGGTTGGCGTCGTTCAGGACCGCCTGGTCTGGGGCTAGCCCAAGCGCCACGGCCAGCCCGCCACAGAATGGTTCAACCAGCCTGCGCCGCGCGTGCGACATCCAGAGCGGACGAAGGTGCGGGAGCTGCCAGCGCTTCCCGCCGGCCCATTTCAGCGGCGGACGTTCCGTTGCGCGCTCGGCTACGGCCATCGGGGGACAGTGTAACCGAGCGGGTATGTCAGGAGCGGTCACGCTGTTGCTTCTGATTCGATTGGCAGGTTCAGGAGGCCGAACTCATCGGCAGAGGCCGTCCGGTCGATCCAGGATTGTGAAATAGCCCCCCTCTTCGATGCGAAGACCGCGCCGGATCCAGCGGTAAAAATTGATAAGATGCGGGTTCGCATCGTTCAGCAGCGCCGACGCGAGCCGCAGGCCGAGGGCGACACCTAGCAACTCCGCAGAACGGCTCCACCAGGCGCCGATGTGTGTGCGGCCCAGAGAGGCCGCAGCAGCGGAAGCTGCCAGCGCTTGCCCCCGGCCCACTTCAGCGGGGGCTTCAGTTCGAGGCGGTCTGGCTCGGGTCGCATGGCGCGCCAATGTAGCGCGGCGACCCACGGTAGACTGAAAGAGACGTCGGGTTCGAGGATCCGAGGAGGAGTTACATGTTTTCCAACAGCTGGTTCGCCCGCGTGGCCGTGGCGGGAGCGTTCATGGCCGCGCTCGTCGCGCTTCCGGCGACGGCGCACGCGCAGATGGGCACCCTCGCGGGGAAAGTCGTCGATGCGCAGGGCAAGCCGGTCGTCGGCGCGCTCATCGTGTTCGACAACCAATCCCAGTCGTCGCATCTCGAAACGAAGACCGACAAGAAGGGCGAGTGGGTCCAGCCCGGTATGGTGATCGGCGGCGGGCAGGGCGCGTGGACGGCGATCGTCAAGATGCAGGGCTTCCAGGACACGCCCATCCAGATCGGGCTGATCCGCATGAACAGCGTGACGGAAGTGCCCACGGTGACGCTCCGTCCCGTCGAGGTCCGCACGACCGGCATCCCTCTCAAGGGCGTCGATCCGGCGAAGAAGGCCGTCACGGACAAGCTGGCGGTCGAAGTCGCCACCGCGCTCGAGGCCAAGGACTACGACGCGGCAATCGCGAAGCTGAAGGAACTGACCGGGCAGGTCGACAAGTGCTCCATCTGCTACACGGCCATCGGCGATGCCTATCTGAAACAGGGCAACATGGCCGAGGCCGAGACGGCCTACCTCAAGTCGATCGAATACGACGACACGGACGCGGGGCCGTACGACCAGCTGGCCAACATCTACAACCAGCAGCGCAAGTTCGAAGAGGCCGGGAAGATGTCGGAAAAGGCGATGGCGATCAAGGCCTCCAAGTCCGGGGGCGCGTCGCTCGACGCCGAGGGCGAATACAACGCCGCGGTCATCGCGTTCAACGGTTCGAAGATTCCGGAAGCGGCGACCCACCTCGAGCGCGTCCTGAAGATGAAGCCGGACCATGCCGATGCGCACTACCTCTACGGCATGGTGCTCATCAACCAGAACAAGATTGCCGAGGCCAAGAAGGAACTGCAGAAGTACGTCGAACTCGCGCCGACTGGCGCGAACGCAGAGATGGCCAAAGCGATCATCGCCACCCCATGAACTGACGCATGCCGCCAGGCGCGGACATCGCCCGCAATCTCGACTCGGTGCGCCGCCGGCTGACCGCCGCGGCGCACCGCGCCAACCGATCCCCGACCGATATCCAGCTCGTCGCCGTTTCCAAGAACTTTCCCGCGGACCACGTCCGGGCAGCCGCCGCTGCCGGTCAGCGGGCCTTCGGCGAAAACCGCGTCCAGGAAGCCCTGCCAAAGATCGAAGCGCTCCGGGATCTTCCCCTCGACTGGCATCTGATCGGCCACCTGCAGTC
>Ga0164241_10004576_pt1 | contig 13341 bp, 7 predicted proteins | sample OricomyardsoilBY_FD_108780 | JGI IMG/M metagenome (GOLD analysis project Ga0164241, IMG submission 108780) | Backyard soil microbial communities from Emeryville, California, USA - Original compost - Back yard soil (BY) | ecosystem: Environmental > Terrestrial > Soil > Unclassified | place: USA...
CCAAAACGCTCAGCACCGATCTTCGTCAGCGCTGCCGTCAGCGTCGTCTTGCCGTGATCCACGTGACCAATTGTGCCGACATTGACGTGCGGCTTGGTGCGTTCGAATTTACCCTTTGCCATGGCCTAAACCTCTTAAAGAAACTTGTTAACCAAACTGTTGGACTGCACGGCCATGAATGGCCGCCTTCGGCTTTCGCAATCAACCGTGATCACGAAAGCCCTGGCCTGATCAGGCCTTTTTCATGACCTGCTCGGCGATATTGCTCGGCGCCTCAGCGTAATGGTCGAATTCCATCGTGAAAGTCGCACGACCCTGGGTCAGTGAGCGGATCGTGGTTGCATAACCAAACATCTCACCCAGCGGAACCATCGCCTCGATGGTCTTGCCGGACGGCGTGTCGTCCTGGCCCTGCAGCAAGCCACGGCGGCGACTCATGTCACCCATCACGTCACCGACGTAGTCTTCCGGCGTTACCACTTCAACCTTCATGATCGGCTCAAGCAGCACCGGATTGGCCTTGTTGAAGCCCTGCTTGAACGCCATCGACGAAGCAAGCTTGAAGGCCATTTCCGAGGAGTCGACGTCATGGTACGAGCCAAACACCAGCTTGACCTTGACACCAACTACCGGGAAGCCAGCCAGCGGACCGCTGGTAATGGTTTCGCGCAGACCCTTTTCCACCGAAGGAATGAATTCCTTCGGAATCACGCCACCAGTGATTTCATTGGTGAACAGGAAGTCGTCCTTCACGGCCGGATTGGCACGATCTTCGTCGGTCATCGGTGAAAGCTCGATCACCACGTGACCGTACTGACCCTTACCACCCGACTGCTTGGCGTGCTTGTAATCCGACTTGACGTCCGACGCACGAATGGTTTCGCGATAAGCCACCTGCGGCTTGCCCACGTTCGCCTCGACATTGAACTCGCGACGCATGCGATCGACCAGGATATCCAGGTGCAACTCGCCCATGCCGGAGATGATCGTCTGGCCCGACTCTTCATCGGTACGCACGCGGAACGACGGATCCTCAGCAGCCAGACGACCCAGCGCGATGCCCATCTTTTCCTGATCGGTCTTGGTCTTTGGCTCGACAGCCATCGAGATCACCGGCTCGGGGAACGTCATCCGCTCAAGCGTGATGATGTGATCCTGAGCGCATAGCGTATCGCCGGTGGTGACATCCTTGAGGCCGACGGCCGAAGCGATGTCACCAGCACGAACTTCTTTCAACTCCTGACGCTCATTGGCGTGCATCTGCAGGATGCGGCCAATGCGCTCCTTCTTGCTCTTGACCGGGTTGTAAACAAAATCACCCGAGTTGAGCGTGCCGGAGTAGACACGGAAGAAGGTGAGCGAACCCACGAAGGGATCAGTCATGATCTTGAAAGCGAGCGCGGAGAATGGCGCGTTGTCGTCAGCCTTGCGGGTTGCCTCGTTGTCATCTTCATCGATGCCAGCAACCGGCGGACGATCCGCAGGCGAAGGCAACAGTCCAACGACGGCGTCAAGCATGGCCTGAACACCCTTGTTCTTGAATGCTGTGCCGCAGTAGACCGGGATGATCTCGTTTGCCAGCGTGCGCTGACGCAGACCCTCGATGATCTCCGCCTCGCCGAGGTTGCCCTCTTCGAGGTACTTGTTCATCAACTCTTCGGTGGCCTCCGCAGCAGACTCGACCATGAAGGCGCGCGCCTCGTTTGCGGCATCCAGCAGATTTGCCGGGATGTCCTGATATTCGAAGCTCATACCCTGGGTTTCCATATCCCAGATAATCGCCTTCATCTTGATCAGGTCGATCACACCAGCAAAGTCTTCCTCAGCACCGATCGGCACCTGCATCGGCACCGGGTGCGCACCAAGGCGCGCCTTCAGCTGGGAAACCACCTTGTCGAAGTTGGCGCCCGTGCGATCCATCTTGTTGACGAAGGCAAGACGCGGCACTTTGTACTTGTTGGCCTGACGCCACACCGTCTCGGACTGCGGCTGCACGCCACCGACCGCGCACAACACGAACACCGCACCATCAAGCACGCGCAGCGAACGCTCGACTTCGATGGTGAAGTCAACGTGTCCAGGGGTGTCAATGATGTTGAAGCGGTGCTCGGGCAGCGAACGATCCATGCCCTTCCAGAACGCGGTTGTTGCCGCGGACGTGATGGTAATGCCGCGCTCCTGCTCCTGCTCCATCCAGTCCATCGTTGCTGCACCGTCATGCACTTCGCCAATCTTGTGACTGACGCCGGTGTAGAACAGGATGCGCTCGGTGGTGGTGGTCTTGCCGGCATCAATGTGGGCCATGATGCCGAAGTTGCGATAACGCTCGATAGGAGTGGTGCGTGCCATGGGATTTACCTGTTTCGGGCTACCTGCCCTGCATCAATACGGCCGTCCGAGCCGTGGAGTCCAGTCATGTACCCGGCATCATTGCCGAGCACTGGTCTTTGGCGTCCAACGGCACGGCCGTAACGCCACGAGTCCGCCATGAAAAGCGGACTCGTAAGCCTTGCCGTCAAAAACGGACGGCAATTACCACCTGTAGTGCGAGAACGCCTTGTTGGCTTCTGCCATACGATGCGTTTCTTCACGCTTCTTGGCGGCACCGCCACGGCTCTCGGAAGCTTCCAGCAACTCGGCAGCAAGCTTGCGCGGCATCGAGGTTTCGCCGCGCTTGCGCGCTGCATCGATAACCCAGCGCATGGCCAGCGCCATACGGCGACCCGGACGCACTTCAACCGGTACCTGGTAGGTGGCACCACCGACACGACGAGACTTGACCTCGACCGCAGGAGCGATGTTATTCAGCGCCTTTTCAACCAGAGCCACCGGCTCGGCATTCTTTTCGCCAATGTGCTGCAAAGCGCCATAGACGATGCTTTCGGCGACCGACTTCTTGCCGCTCTTCATCACCATGTTGATGAAACGAGCGATCAGCTGGCTGCCGTGCTTGGGATCCGGCAGGACCAGACGGGCGGGATGTGAACCTTTACGCGACATATTTGTAGTCCGTTATTTCTTGGGGCGCTTGGCGCCGTACTTCGAACGCGATTGACGGCGCTTGGTGACACCTGCGCAATCGAGGCTGCCGCGCACCGTGTGGTAACGCACACCCGGAAGGTCCTTGACACGACCACCACGGATAAGCACCACGGAATGCTCCTGCAGGTTATGACCCTCACCACCGATGTAGCTGATGACTTCATAGCCATTGGTCAGACGCACTTTGGCGACTTTACGCAAGGCCGAGTTCGGCTTTTTCGGAGTAGTGGTGTATACGCGCGTGCACACGCCGCGACGCTGCGGGCTGCCTTCAAGCGCGGGCGAACCGCTCTTGTAGGTTTTCGGACTGCGCGATTTGCGCACCAATTGGTTGACTGTCGTCATGCGAAGCTGTTCCTGAAAACATAAAGGCAGCCCGAATCAGCTCGGTCTGCCAAGAAGCGGGAATTTAACATGAGTCGCCCGCCTGAGGCAAGCCGACTCCCTGCCATCCAAGGCCCGAACACGAGGCGCATCCATGCGCCTCATTTCGTATGTCAGCGAATAGCGCTCTGAACGAGCTTATTCGACACCGTTTTCACTACTGACCGACTCTTCTGCTGTTGCGGCTGCAGGAGCGGCGGCACCGGAGAGGGTCTCCAGATCCGAGGCGGACAAGCCACCTGGTCGACGACGCGAAGCGTGATACGCCAAGCCCGTACCTGCCGGAATCAGACGGCCGACAATAACATTTTCCTTCAGGCCGCGCAAGGTATCGCGTGTACCACGTACCGCTGCCTCGGTCAGAACGCGCGTCGTCTCCTGGAACGAGGCCGCCGAGATGAACGACTCCGTTGCCAACGAGGCCTTGGTGATGCCCAGCAGAATCGACTGGTAATCAGCCGGACGCTCGCCCTTGGCTTCTGCACGATCGTTCTCGCCATTGATACGCACGCGCTCGATCTGCTCGCCGCGCAGGTAATGACTATCACCCGGCTCGACAATCTCGACCTTGCGCAGCATCTGGCGAATGATTGCCTCGATGTGCTTGTCGTTGATCTTCACGCCCTGCAGGCGATAGACGTCCTGGATCTCCTTGACAAGGTAGGAAGCCAGCGGCTCCACGCCCAGCAGACGCAGGATGTCATGCGGACTCGGCTCGCCGTCGACAACGGTTTCGCCCTTCTCTACATGCTCACCCTCGAACACGATGACCTGACGCCATTTCGGAATCAGCTCTTCGTGCTCGTTGCCGTCGACATCCTTGATCACCAGACGCTGCTTGCCCTTGGTGTCCTTGCCGAAGCTGATGATGCCCGAACGCTCGGCCAGAATCGCCGGCTCCTTCGGCTTGCGTGCCTCGAACAAGTCGGCAACGCGCGGCAGACCACCGGTGATATCACGGGTCTTCGAGCTTTCCTGCGGGATACGTGCAACCACGTCACCGACGCCCACTTCGGCACCGTTCTGGATCGATACGATCGCACCAGCGGGCAGGAAGTACTGCGCGGCGATGTCGGTGCCCGGCAGCTTGAGCTCACGGCCCTTGCTGTCTTCCAAACGCACGATCGGGCGCAGATCCTTGGCCTGCGTACCACGACGCTTCGGATCGGTGACTACCGCCGACTCCAGACCGGTCAACTCGTCGGTCTGGCTCTGCACGGTGACGCCATCGAGGAAGTCGATGAAGCGCACCACACCGGCCACTTCAGTGACGATCGGATGGGTATGCGGATCCCAGTTGGCAACGGTCTGACCGGACTTGACCGACGCACCGTCCTGCACCGCGATCGTTGCACCGTAAGGAACCTTGTAACGCTCACGCTCACGACCGTTGGTGTCGATCACGCTCACTTCGCCTGAGCGCGACACGGCAACCAGGTGACCCTGCTTGTGCTGTACCGACTTGAGGTTGTTGAACTTCAGTGAACCGGTGGTCTTGATCGTGACGTTGTCCACTGCCGCCGCACGCGAAGCCGCACCACCGATGTGGAACGTACGCATGGTCAGCTGGGTACCCGGCTCACCGATCGACTGCGCGGCAACCACGCCCACAGCCTCACCCATGTTGACCAGGTGACCACGAGCCAGATCGCGACCGTAGCAGAACTTGCACACGCCGTGTTCGGCCTCGCAGGTGATCGGCGAACGGACCTTGATGATCTGCACACCAGCCTTGTCGAGCTTTTCGACCAAGGCTTCGTCCAGCAATGTGTCGCGCGTGACGATCGGCTGATCGTCATCGCCGGGGGCGTAGACGTCCTCAACCACGACGCGACCCAGCACGCGCTCGCGCAACGGCTCGACCACGTCGCCGCCTTCAACGATCGGCTGCATGATGATGCCGTCTTCAGTGCCGCAATCATCCATCGTGATGACCACGTCCTGTGCCACGTCGACCAGGCGACGGGTCAGATAACCCGAGTTGGCTGTCTTCAGCGCCGTATCGGCCAGGCCCTTACGAGCACCATGGGTCGAGTTGAAGTACTGCAGCACGTTCAGGCCTTCGCGGAAGTTGGCCTTGATCGGGGTCTCGATGATCGAGCCATCCGGACGTGCCATCAAACCACGCATGCCCGCCAGCTGACGAATCTGCGCCACGGAACCACGCGCGCCGGAGTCAGCCATGATGTAGAGCGAGTTCATCGACTTCTGGTTGACAGTCTTGCCGTCGGCATCTTCCACCTTCTCGGTACCGATGCCGTCGATCATCGCCTTGGCGACCAGTTCACTGGTACGCGACCAGATGTCGACCACTTTGTTGTAACGCTCACCGGCCGTGACCAGACCCGACTGATACTGCTGCTGGATTTCGACGACTTCTTTCTCGGCCTCTTCCAGGATCGGCTTCTTCTCATCCGGAATCAGCATGTCATCGATGCCGATCGAGATACCCGAACGCGTCGCGTAACGATAACCGGCATACATCAGCTGATCAGCAAACACCACCGTGTCTTTCAGACCCAGCAGACGATAGCTGGAGTTGATCAGACGCGAGATGTTCTTCTTGGTCAGCTCGGTGTTGGCGAGCTCGAACGGCAGGCCTTCCGGCAGAATCTCGGCCAGCAAGGCACGACCGACCGTTGTGTCTACGATCTTGGTCTCGTGCGTGCGGGTGCCGTCTTCAGCAACGTGCACCAGCTTCATGCGCACCTTGACCTTGGCGTGCAATTCCACCGCACGGTTGTCGTACGCACGACGAGCCTCACCAATGCCGGAGAACACCATGCCGGTGCCCTTGACGTTGATCAGCTCGCGAGTCAGGTAGTACAAGCCCAACACCACGTCCTGCGTCGGCACGATGATCGGTTCACCATTCGCTGGCGACAGGATGTTGTTGGTCGACATCATCAGAGTGCGCGCTTCCAGCTGCGCCTCGATCGAAAGCGGCACATGGACGGCCATCTGATCGCCGTCGAAGTCGGCGTTGAATGCGGTACAAACCAGCGGATGCAGCTGGATTGCCTTGCCTTCGATCAGCTTCGGCTCGAATGCCTGGATGCCCAGACGATGCAGGGTCGGTGCGCGGTTGAGCATCACCGGATGTTCGCGGATCACCTCTTCGAGGATGTCCCACACCTGACCTTCTTCGCGCTCGACCAGCTTCTTCGCCGCCTTGATGGTGGTGGCTTCGCCACGCGCCTGCAGCTTGGCAAAGATGAACGGCTTGAACAGCTCCAGCGCCATCTTCTTGGGCAGGCCGCACTGGTGCAGACGCAGTGTCGGACCAACCACGATCACCGAACGACCGGAGTAGTCCACGCGCTTGCCGAGCAGGTTCTGACGGAAGCGACCCTGCTTGCCCTTGATCATGTCGGCGAGCGACTTCAGCGCGCGCTTGTTGGTACCGGTGATGGCACGGCCACGACGGCCGTTGTCCAGCAGCGCGTCGACCGACTCCTGCAGCATGCGCTTTTCGTTGCGCACGATGATGTCCGGCGCATTGAGTTCAAGCAGACGCTTGAGGCGGTTGTTGCGGTTGATCACGCGGCGGTACAGATCGTTCAGATCGGAGGTGGCGAAACGGCCACCGTCCAGCGGCACCAGCGGACGCAGATCCGGCGGCAGCACCGGCAACACGGTCAGCACCATCCACTCCGGCTTGTTGCCGGATTCGATGAACGCCTCGATCAGCTTGACGCGCTTGGTCAGGCGCTTGAGCTTGGTTTCCGAACCGGTGGAGGAGATTTCTTCCTTCAGGCGAATCACTTCGGCCGGCAGGTCGATCGCACGCAACAGGTGGAATACCGCTTCGGCACCCATGCGCGCGTCGAACTCGTCGCCGTGCTCTTCGGTGGCTTCGAGATACTGGTCTTCGCTGAGCAGCTGGCCGCGCTCGAGCGCAGTCATGCCTGCGTCGATCACCACGAAGGCTTCGAAGTACAGGATGCGCTCGATGTCGCGCAGCGTCATGTCCAGCATCAGGCCGATGCGCGACGGCAGCGACTTGAGGAACCAGATGTGTGCGGTCGGGCTGGCCAACTCGATGTGCCCCATGCGCTCGCGACGCACTTTGGCCAGAGTCACTTCCGTGCCACACTTCTCGCAGACGACGCCGCGATGCTTCATGCGCTTGTACTTGCCGCACAGGCACTCGTAATCCTTCACCGGGCCAAAGATGGCGGCGCAGAACAGGCCGTCACGCTCAGGCTTGAAGGTACGGTAGTTGATGGTTTCCGGCTTCTTCACTTCGCCGTACGACCACGAACGAATCAACTCCGGCGAAGCCAGAGCGATCTTGATCGCGTCGAAATCAGGCGTCGCGCGCTGCTGATTGAATAGATTGAGCAGGTCTTTCATTTGAATCTCCGGTAGGAGCAAATTCTTGGGTCGAGGTCCGCGATACAGGCAAAATCAGCTTTGCGGGATCCGGGGCCGGGAACCAGGAGCGCAACGCTTTTCGCTGTTGCCATTCCCGATTCCCAAATCCCGAATCCCGTCAATCACTTGATCTCTTCCAGGTCGATGTTGATACCGAGCGAGCGGATTTCCTTCACCAACACGTTGAAGGATTCCGGCATGCCGGCGGTCATCTCGTGGTTGCCATCGACGATGTTCTTGTACATCTGGTTACGGCCCTGCACGTCATCGGATTTCACCGTGAGCATTTCCTGCAAGGTGTACGCCGCGCCATAGGCTTCCAGCGCCCAGACTTCCATCTCACCGAAGCGCTGGCCACCGAACTGGGCCTTGCCGCCCAACGGCTGCTGGGTCACCAGCGAGTACGGACCGGTGGAACGTGCATGCATCTTGTCGTCAACCAGATGGTTGAGCTTCAGGTAATGCATGTAGCCCACGGTAACCGGGCGATCGAACGCCTCGCCGGTACGACCGTCGAACAGCATGGTCTGACCCGACTCGGGCAGATCCGCCAAGCGCAGCATGGCCTTGATCTCGGACTCTTCGGCACCGTCGAACACCGGCGTCGCCATCGGCACGCCTTTCTTCAGATTGAGCGCCAACGTACGGATTTCGTCGTCGGTCAGCGTCTTCAGGTCGACATGCTGAACCGCGGCGGAATCCTTGTTGTTGTAGATCTGGTCGAGGAACTCGCGAATCTTGGCGACCTTCTCCTGCGCTTCGAGCATCTTCTGGATCTTCTTGCCCAGGCCCTTCGCAGCCCAACCCAGATGCACTTCCAGAATCTGACCGATGTTCATGCGCGACGGCACGCCCAGCGGGTTCAGCACGATATCGACAGGCACGCCGTCAGCGGAGTACGGCATGTCTTCCACCGGCACCACGTTCGACACCACGCCCTTATTGCCGTGACGACCAGCCATCTTGTCACCCGGCTGGATGCGGCGCTTCACGGCCAGGAACACCTTGACCATCTTCAGCACGCCCGGCGCCAGATCATCACCCTGGGTGATCTTGCCCTGCTTTTCCTTGAAACGCTTGTCGAACTCTTCGCGGTGACGCTTGACCTGATCGGCCGCACGCTCGAGGAACTCGGTGACGTCCTCATCCTTGACGTTGATCTTGAACCAGTCGTCCTTCTTCAAGCCATCCAGGTAGGCATCGCTGATCTCGGTGCCACGCTTCAAACCGCCCGGGCCGCTCATCGCGGACTTGCCGACCAGCTGACCACGCATGCGGCTGTAGATCGCGCCCTCGAGGATGCGGAACTGGTCGTCCAGATCCTTGCGGATACGCTTGACCTCGGTTTCCTCGATCTGCCTGGCGCGCTTGTCCTTCTCGATACCATCGCGCGTGAACACCTGCACGTCGATGACGGTGCCGTCCATACCCGGCGGCACACGCAGCGAGCTGTCCTTCACGTCGGACGCCTTCTCGCCGAAGATCGCACGCAGCAGCTTTTCTTCCGGCGTCAGCTGGCTTTCGCCCTTCGGCGTGACCTTGCCGACCATGATGTCGCCGGCCTTCACTTCTGCACCGATGTAGACAATGCCGGACTCGTCCAGGCGCGCCAGCGCCTGCTCGCCCACGTTCGGGATGTCGGCAGTGATCTCTTCGGCACCGAGCTTGGTGTCACGCGCAATACACGACAGCTCCTCGATGTGGATCGAGGTGTAGCGGTCTTCCTGCACCACGCGCTCGGACAAGAGGATGGAATCCTCGAAGTTGTAACCGTTCCACGGCATGAACGCGATCAACATGTTCTGGCCGAGCGCGAGCTCACCCAGATCGGTCGACGAACCATCGGCCAGCGTGTCGCCCATCGCGACCACGTCACCCACATTCACCAGCGGACGCTGGTTGAGGTTGGTGTTCTGGTTGGAGCGGGTGTACTTGGTCAGCGTGTAGATGTCGACGCCGGCATCGTTGTCGCCGACCTCGTCTTCATTCACGCGCACCACGATACGAGCGGCATCGACCTGGTCGATCACGCCGCCGCGCTTGGCGGAAACAATGACGCCGGAGTCACGCGCCACGGCACGCTCGATGCCGGTACCCACCAACGGAGTCTGCGAACGCAGAGTCGGTACGGCCTGACGCTGCATGTTCGCACCCATCAGTGCGCGGTTCGCATCATCGTGCTCAAGGAACGGAACCAACGCGGCCGCGACTGACACGGTCTGCATCGGCGAGACGTCCATGTAATCAACTTCGGACGCCGGGCGCAGCTCGGATTCACCGCGGAAACGGCAGGACACGAAGTCCTCGACAAAACCACCCTTCTTGTCCAGCGGCGAGTTCGCCTGGGCGATCACGTGATCACCCTCCTCGATCGCCGACAGGTAATCCACCTTGTCGGTCACTTGACCGTTTGCGACCTTGCGGTACGGCGTTTCGAGGAAGCCATAGGCGTTGGTACGGGCGTACACGGCCAGCGAGTTGATCAGGCCGATGTTCGGGCCTTCCGGCGTTTCGATGGTGCAGACGCGACCGTAATGGGTCGGATGAACGTCGCGCACTTCGAAGCCGGCGCGCTCACGGGTCAAGCCACCTGGTCCAAGAGCCGACACGCGGCGCTTGTGGGTCACTTCCGACAGCGGGTTGTTCTGATCCATGAACTGGGACAACTGCGAGGAGCCAAAGAACTCCTTCACTGCCGCCGCCACCGGCTTGGCGTTGATCAGATCCTGCGGGGTCAGGCCATCGGCCTCGGCCAGCGACAGGCGCTCACGCACCGCACGCTCGACGCGCACCAGACCGATGCGGAAGGTGTTCTCGGCCATTTCGCCGACCGAACGCACACGACGGTTGCCGAGGTGATCGATGTCATCGACGGTGCCATGACCATTCTTGATGTCGATCAGCACTTTCAGCACGTCGAGAATATCGGAGGTTTCGCCCTGTTCCTTGACCAGGTTCTGCGACGCCTCTTCCTTGCGCTCGGAGAAATACTTGTGGTCGTACAGCACGCCCGGACCAAGGATCTCCTTGCGGCCTACACGACGGTTGAACTTCATCCGGCCCACGGCCGACAGGTCGTAGCGATCGAAGGTGAAGAACAGGTTGTAGAACAGGTTCTGCGCGGCATCCTTGGTCGGCGGCTCGCCCGGACGCATCATGCGATAGATTTCCACCAGCGCCTCCAGCGGCGTCTTGGTGTTGTCGATGCGCAAGGTGTGCGAAATGTAGGCGCCACGATCCAGGTCGTTGACGTACAGCGTCGGCAGGGTTTCGATACCGGCCTTGCGGAACGCTTCCAGCTGCTCCTCGGTGATCTCGTCGTTGGCCGAAGCCAGCAACTCACCGGTGCCCGGGTCGATGATATCGGTCGCCAGGATGCGGCCGATCGGATAATCGTCCGGCACTTCCAACGCCGTGATGTCTTCGGCGGCAAGCTGACGCACGTGGCGCGCAGTGATGCGCTTGCCAGCCTCGACCAGCACCTTGCCACCGACCGCGAGGTCGAAGCTCAGCGTTTCGCCGCGCAGACGCTCGGCGACCAGTTCCAGCGTGGTACCACCCTTCTTGCCGAGGTGAAACACGTTGTGCTCGAAGAAGATGCCCAGCATCTCTTCGTCGTTGTAACCCAGCGCGCGCAGCAGCACCGTCACCGGCAGTTTGCGGCGACGATCGATACGGGTATACAGCGCGTCCTTCGGGTCGAACTCGAAGTCCAGCCAGGAACCGCGGTAAGGAATCACGCGAGCCGAGAACAGCAGCTTGCCCGAGCTGTGCGTCTTGCCACGGTCGTGATCGAAGAACACGCCCGGCGAACGATGCAGCTGCGAGACGATCACGCGCTCGGTGCCGTTGATGATGAAGGTGCCGGTGTCGGTCATGAGCGGAATTTCGCCCATGTAGACTTCCTGCTCCTTGATGTACTTGACTACCTTCTTCGACGCCGGGCTGTCCTTGTCATAAATGACCAGACGCACGGTGGTACGCAGCGGCGCACCGTAGCTCATGCCACGGTTGCGGCACTCGCGTTCATCGAATGCCGGCTCGCCCAGGCGGTAGTCGACATACTCCAGCGCTGCATTGCCCGAATAGCTGGAAATCGGGAACACCGATTTCAGCGCGGCATGCAGACCTTTTTCGGCACGCTGCTTGGGCGTGACGTGCTCCTGCAGAAACTCCCGGTAGGAATCAGTCTGGATTGTCAGCAGGTTGGGTACGCCCAGTACGGGCGGACGCTTGCCAAAATCCTTGCGGATGCGTTTCTTCTCGGTAAACGAGTAGGCCATGATCGGTAGCGCCTCGGTTCGCAGTGACGCCGGTGGTGCACACACCGGCTAAATGGAAAAATTTGGGATTTGGGAATCGAGAATAGGGAATCGTTCAGAGCCCGAAGGCTGGTATTGCTGACGATTCCCTATTCTCCATTCCCCATTCCCGTTCAACAGGCAAAGCCCGGGAGCTTTCGCTCCCAGGCTTGCTTGACTCAAGTCGAAGCTACGGCGCGCAAACGCCGATTACTTCAATTCGACGGTAGCGCCGGCAGCCTCGAGGTCCTTCTTGAACTTCTCGGCATCTTCCTTCGACACGGCTTCCTTCAGGACGCCACCAGCCTCGGTGAGATCCTTGGCTTCCTTCAGGCCCAGGCCGGTGATGGCACGGACGGCCTTGATCACGTCAACCTTCTTGGCGCCGGCGGTCTTCAGCACGACGTCGAACTCGGTCTGCGCTTCAGCAGCCGGGGCAGCAGCGGCCGGGCCAGCAACGGCAACCGGAGCGGCGGCGGTAACGCCAAACTTTTCTTCGATGGCCTTCACCAGGTCCATCACTTCCATCAGCGACTTGGCGGCGACGGCTTCAACGATCTGTTCGTTGGTCAGGGACATTTCATTTACCTCTGGAAAATAGATTCGATTCGTAATTACAGACGATGAACTTAGGCGGGTTCGGCTTCAGCCGGGGCTTCGGCGACAACTTCGTCACCACCCTGCTGATCGGCAACAGCCTTGACGACACGCGCAAACATCGTGGCCGGTTCGGCCAGCACACGGGCCAGCATGGCCAGAGCCTGTTCGCGGGTCGGCAGCGAGGCCAGCACTTCAACGTGCTCGGCCGGCAGCAGCTTGCCTTCCACCGAGACGATGACCGCCTTCAGCTTGTCGTTACCCTTGGCAAATTCCTTGATCAGACGCCCGGCAGCACCGGGCTCTTCTGTCGAGAATGCGTACAGCAGCGGACCGACCAGGGCGTCTTTGACGACCTCGAATTCGGTACCAGCCACGGCGCGCGACGCCAGCGTGTTCTTGACAACTCGCAAGTACACACCGGATTCGCGAGCCTGTTTGCGCATCGCGGTCATTTGAGCGACCGTGGTGCCTGCATACTCGGCAGCGACCAGGGAGTGAGCCGTTGCGGCAACGCCTGCCAGTTCGGCGACTACTTCTTTCTTCTGTGACAGATTGAGAGCCATTGCACTCCTCCAAATGAACTCCGCTCACGGCTCCTGCCGCTTGCGGTCCTGGGCGACGCCATCCGTGACGTCGG
>Ga0164241_10004577_pt1 | contig 13340 bp, 9 predicted proteins | sample OricomyardsoilBY_FD_108780 | JGI IMG/M metagenome (GOLD analysis project Ga0164241, IMG submission 108780) | Backyard soil microbial communities from Emeryville, California, USA - Original compost - Back yard soil (BY) | ecosystem: Environmental > Terrestrial > Soil > Unclassified | place: USA...
CGAGAACCGTGCCGGAATTGCCAGCGCCTGCAAGGCCGAGCGCCGTGCCCTGATGTTCCTTGGGATACCAGAAAGACACCATGGGCAACGCGACGGCGAAGGACGCACCGGCCACACCGAGGACGACACCGAGCGCGAGCGCCTGCGTAAAACTGTGGATGCCGAACAGCCATGCGACGACAAGTCCGCCGATGACGAGCGCCTGCATGAGAAGGCCGGTGAGGCGTGGGCCCAACTGCCCGACGAGAATGCCGGCGACGATGCGGAGCAACGCACCGGCAAGAACAGGCGTGGCGACCAGCAGGCCCTTTTCGCCGGCGGTGAGCGCAAGGTCTTGCGCGATGAGCACAGCCATCGGCCCGAGCAGAACCCAGACCATGAAGCTCAGATCGAAATAGAGAAAACAGGTGGCGAGCGTGGGCAGGTGCCCGGCCTTGAGGAAAGCTGATGTCATTGGTGCGGCTCGCTGCAACCAGCGCATGGGCGCTGCCGGATCCCGTCCGGATGCGAACCGCCATTGGCCCGCTGTTTTTACCGTCAGGCGTGGTTGCCTGAATTTTGAAAGAGCGCCCGCCGTTAGGTGCCTCCCGTCAGCGCGTCATGGCTGATGGGTTCTCTATCGCAAGAGGCGGGCCAACTTCACCGCAACGCAAAAGCGGGCGGATTTCCGCCATATGTCACTGATTCGGCAGGATTATTCGGATTTCGAAAATTTGAAAATTTGCACAATTCAGAGGCAGCTACGATTAGCCTCTGTGCAGTGCGTCAATTCTGGGCATCAATTCTGGGCATCAATTTTATGCGCCGAAACGCGCGCCGTCGCAGAGCGTGTCCGGGCCCATGGTGATGGTCCCGTCCGCGCTTTCGGTTTTCCATTCTGCGTTGTGCGTGCCTTCACTTTTGCTGTCAGCGCGCGGTGCGGGCAGGCCGAGCGAGGCGGCGGCGGCGCGGAAGAGATCGGGCCGGTAGATTTGCGCGGCGACGGCGGCGGCGTCCGTGTCGGCGGCGACGAGGTTCCAGCGTTTCATCTGCTCAAGAAACCAGACGGCCTGCGAGCGCCAAGGAAAGTTCGTCGCGTGGCGATAAAAATAGGAACCGCTGTCAAGCGAAACGCTGCCACCGGGTAATGACGAGATGACGGCGTGGCTATCGACGTTCAGATATTTTTTGCGTGAGAGAAGCGCGCCTGTATATGACGCGTTTTCCGGCGCATCGCAAAATTGTGCGGCACGCAGCAATGCACGCTGTGCGCCGATGAGCGCGTCAGGGTGGTCGTCCATCCAACGGGCGCGAACGGCAAAAACTTTTTCCGGTGCGTTGCGCCAGATGTCTTTGGATGACGCGATGGGCGCGCCGACGCCCGCGCGTTCTGCCATGTTGCCCCAGGGCGCACCGGCGCAGAAGCCGGAGATTTTGCCCGAGCGCAATGCTTCAACGGCAAGCGACGGCGGCACAACGGAGAGGCGCACATCGCGGTCGGGATCAAGCCCGCCTGCGGCCAGCCAGTAGCGCAGCAAAAGATTGTGAGTCGAATAGGTGTGCACGGTGCCGAGCGACAGGCCTTCCGGTTTTTCGTCGCGCAGCACGGCGGCGAAAGCCTGCGGCATGATGAGATTGTCGCGGGCGGCTGCCGCGCGGACCTTGCCCGTGAGTTCCGGCGTCAGCGTGATCGTATTGCCGCCAAGGCTCACGACATGCGGCACGACGAGCGGCTCGGCAGCGCCGCGCAAGCCCAGCGACACCGCGAAGGCGAGCGGCGGCACGATGACGGCGGCATCGAGAAAACCATAGGTGAGTTTGTCGGCGATGTTGGCCCATGAGGGCTCGACGCTCAGTTCCGCGTCGATGCCTTCGTCGGCGAAATAGCCGAATTCCTCCGCGACGATGACGGGCGCCGAGTCCGTGAGGCGCAGCAGGCCGATGCGCAGTTTCGGCGTTTGGGGTCGGGGCTGCGTCATGGCTTTAGCCCTTTTTCCTGCTGGCTCACAAAGTCAGCGACGACTTGCGCCAGTTTGCGGTTTTCGTTCATCGCCTTGCGCTGTAGCCAGCGATAGGCCTCCGGCTCGCTCATTTTGCGGTCGCGCATCAGCAGCGCCTTGGCGCGCTCCAGCAGGCGTCGCTCGTCGAGCAGCGCCTTGGCGGCGGCCAGCTCCGTTTCAACATGGTGATAGCGTTTGAAAAGCGCGATGGCAGACGCAAGGATCGGCTTCACATCGGCCAGCGCGACGCCCGACAGATTGTAAGAGCAGACGCCCGCCGCGATGGCTTCCTCGGCAAAAGCAGGGTCGTTGCCGCCTGCGAACATGACAACAGGTTGCGCGCCGGAGACGACGCGGATGTCGTCCAGCACGTCGCGGTCGGGCAGCGCCATGTCCACAATGATGAGGTCGGGCTTCAGCCTGTCGATGGTCTGGACGATATCAGGTCCGTCCATTACATGCAGCACTTCGGCAAAGCCGGAATCGGTGAGCTGCGCTTCCAAGGCCCGCGCGCGCTCACCGTCAGTGTCTATCAATACAATTCTCAAGCCCATAAAGCCTGTATTTCATGCATTGATCCGCTTTGGCAAATGGGTTTTATGCCGCCACAGGGTCCGTCGGAACGTCCTCGTCTTCGCTGCCGTCATGTTCTTCGGCCAGCATCATGTACATGGCGGGCACGACGAAGAGCGTGAACAAGGTGCCGATGGCAAGGCCCGTGGCGATGACAAGACCGAGATTGTAGCGCGAGGCCGCGCCCGCGCCGCTGGCGAGAATGAGCGGAAGCACGCCCAGCACCATCGCGGCGGTCGTCATCAGAATGGGGCGCAAGCGGATGCTGGTCGCCTCTTCGATGGCTTCGCGTTTGGTCATGCCTTCTTCCTGAAGCGTGTTGGCAAACTCGACGATGAGAATGCCGTGCTTGCTGATCAGGCCGATGAGGGTGACGAGGCCAACTTGCGTATAGATGTTGAGGCTCGCACCGCCGACACCCATGACGATGAAGAGCAGCGCGCCGCTGATCGACATGGGCACGGTGACGAGGATGATCACCGGATCGCGGAAACTTTCAAACTGCGCGGCCAGTGTCAGGAAAATGATCACGAGCGCGAAGAAGAACGTGACAACGATGGCGCTCGATTCATTCATGTATTGGCGCGAGGGGCCGGAGAAATCGAGCGTGTAGCCTTGCGGGATATTTTCGAGAGCGATTTTCTGCAAGGCGGCCAGCGCGTCACCTGTGGCAACACCGGGCATGGCGACGCCGGACAGTGTGGCGGAGTTCAACTGCTGAAAATGGTTGAGCGTTTCGGGGACTGTCGTGGTTTCAAAATGCGCGACCGTTGAGAGCGGAATGCTGTCACCGGCGGCTGTTTTGATGAAGTAATTGTTGAGCTGATCCACATTCTGCCGGAACTTCTGCTGAACCTGCGGAATGACTTTGTAGGAGCGGCCCTCAAGGCTGAAATAATTGACATAGCCGCCGCCGAGCATGGACGACATGGCCGCGCCGACATCGTTCATGGAGAGCCCCATCTGGGCGACCTTGTCGCGGTCGATGATGAGCTCGGACTGAGGCTTGTCGAATTTGAGATCGGAGTCGAGGAAGACAAAATTGCCGCTCGCCTGCGCTTTGCCGAGAATGTTCTGGGCCACGTCATAGAGCTGGTTGAAAGGTTCCGTTGTCTGGATGACAAGCGACACGGGCAGGCCGCTCGCACCGGGAAGTGCCGGCGGCTGGAACATCACAATGCGGGCTTCGGGAATATGAGAGAGCTCCTGCTGCAAAGTCTGCTGCAATTGCGCCGAGCTTACCGAGCGTTCGTCCCAGGGTGTGGTGACGAGGCCCGCCACGGTCCGCGACGAGGAGACGGCCTGGAACACGTGGTCCATTTCCGGATGCTTGGCGTAGGTGTCAAACACCTTGGCGCTGGTGATCGCGCGCTGCTGCTGCGAGGCGGTGGGCGCTGAGGTGATGAAGCCGATGACAATGCCCTGGTCTTCTTCCGGTGCCAGCTCGTTCTTGGAATAGCTGTAGAAGAAACCGATGCTGACCACGATGATGCAGGCAAAGACGGTGACAACCGGCAAATCGTCCAGCGCCGTGTGCAGCCAGCCGAGATAACGCTGGCGCAGTTTTTCAAAGCGTTCGTCGATATAGGAGACGATCCGCTTTTCCCACGCGCTTGTGCTCGGATCATTATGCGGCTTCAGGAAACGGGAGCACATCATGGGCGACAGCGTGAGCGCGATGATGGCAGAAACGGTGACGGCACCGACCAGCGTGAAGGCAAATTCGGTGAAGAGCGCGCCGGTCAGTCCGCCCATGAAGCCGATGGGAATGTAAACGGCGATCAGCACGATCGTCATGGTGATGATGGGGCCGCTCAGTTCGCGTGCGGCCAGAATGGCAGCTTGTCTCGGTGGCTGGCCTTCTTCCAGATAGCGGTTGACGTTTTCGACGACAATGATGGCGTCGTCCACGACAAGGCCGATGGAGAGCACGAGCGCGAGCAGTGTCAGCAGGTTGATCGAGAAGCCGAACATCACCATGAAGGAGAAAGCGCCGATGAGCGACAGCGGAATGGCAAGTGTCGGGATCAGCACCGAGCGCGGCGAGCCGAGGAACATGAAGACAACGAGCGTCACGATGATGAGGGCTTCAACGAGCGTGCGCACGACTTCGTTGATGGAGCTGTTGACGAATTTGGTCGCGTCATAGGCAATCGCGCCGTGCAGCCCTTCGGGAAGCTGCGCCTGAATCTCGGGGAAGATTTTGCGGATGCGTTTCGTCACGTCCAGAAGATTGGCGGTCGGCGCGACCTTGATGCCGATCTGCACAGAGGGCTTGCCGTCGAAATAGGCCGACGATTCATAGTCTTCCGCGCCGAGCGTCACATTAGCGACGTCTTCAAGGCGCACGGACGCGCCGTTCGCCGTTTTGACGATGAGGTTGCGGAAGTCTTCAAGCGAGCTGGCGCTGGTGTCAGCGGTCAGATCGACCTGCACCATCTGGCCTTTGGTTGAGCCCAAAGCCGAAAGGAAGCTGTTTTTCGCCAGCGCGTTGCGGATGTCGGTGGCGGTGAGGTTGTAAGCCGCGAGCTTGTCAGGGTCCATCCAGACGCGCAGCGCGAAGCGTTTTTCACCGAGGAATTCGGCCTGCTGCACGCCGTCAACGGCTTGCAATTTGGGCGCGACGACGCGAAGCAGATAATCGCTGATCTGGTTGTTGGCGAGCACGTCGGACGAGAAGCCGATATACATGCTGTCGATGGTTTCACCGACAGAGATGGTGATGACAGGCTGCTGCGCTTCCGACGGCAACTGGTTGCGCACCGCGTTGACGCGCGTGTTGATTTCGGTCAGGGCCTTGGCACTGTCATAGTTCAGGCGGATCTGCACCTGAATGACCGAAATGCCGGGCGAGCTCGTCGAGTTCATGTAGTCGATGCCGTTTGCCTGCGCGATGGAGCTTTCAAGCGGCGTGGTGATGAAGCCGGAGACGAGATCGGCGCTGGCACCGAAATAAGTTGTCGAAACGGTGACAACCGCGTTTTCCGTGCGCGGATACTGGAGCACGGGCAGCAGCGAGACGGAGCGCAGGCCGAGCACAAGAATGAGCAGGCTCACAACTGTGGCAAGGACCGGCCGCTTAATGAAAATGTCTGTGAAATTCATCTTGGCTTACTGGTCCTGCGTCACGGGGGCAGCGTCATTCGGCAACGGATTGTCGTTGTTGATGGCCAGCGGCGTGTCGTTTTTGAGTTTCAACTGGCCGCTGGTGACAACGGTGTCGCCTTCGGAGACACCTTCGACGATCGCCACCTGATCGCCGCGACGTGTGCCGGTCTTGACGAATTTCTGTTTCGCCTTGAGCGGGATTTTGCCGTCTTCGCCTGCTTCGCCTTTGATGACGAGGAAAACGGTTTCGCCGTAGGGATTGTAGGTGATGGCGGTCTGCGGCAGCGTCAGCTTCTTTTCTTTCGCGCCGGTTGTGATGGTGATCGAGCCGAACATGCCGGGCAGCAGCTTGCGGTCAGGATTGGCGAGTTCGGCGCGGACCGAGATATTGCGCGTGACGGGATCGAGCTTGGGGTCGAGCGCGAGAATTTTGCCTGTGAAGGTCTGGCCGGGGAAGGCGTCGGTTGTGACCGACACTGTTTGTCCGGTGGAGATGAGGCGCACGTCGCGCTGGGGGATTGTGAAGTCGATGAAGATCGGGTCGAGCGCCTGGAGCGTCGTCACCTTCTGGCCAGCGGCCAGATATTGCCCGATATCGACGAGGCGGATGCCCACATGGCCGTCAAAGGGCGCGCGGATTTGCTTTTTGTCGACGAGCGCCTGCTGGGCGGCGACCTGCGCTTCGGCGCTTTTGAGATTTGCCGTGGCGTTGTCGAGTTGCGCCTGGCTGACCGCGCGGCTGCGCACGAGTTCCTTGGAGCGGTTATAGGTGAGGCGCGCCAGATCGGCTGAGGCTTCCAACGCTTTCAGTTTGGCAATGTCGTCTTCGGCGGCAAAGCTGATCAGCACATCGCCCGCTTTGACGTCGCTGTCGGACTGAAACGAAATGTCGGAGACGATCCCTGCGAGCTGCGGCGTGATGTCGGTGCCCTTCTGGGCTTTCAGTGTGCCGACCGCGCTGATCGTCGGTTCCCAGTCTTCATAGCCGACCACCGTGGAGGACACGGTTTGCGGCTGCGAGCTCATCGCGCCGATGAATTTGGCGGTCATAACTTTCATAAAGACGAGCCAGAGGATGACGATGCCAAGGATAAGGCCGGTGATTGCCAGCATGATGGTCATGCGTTTCGTCAACATGGAGAGCTCCGGAATCGAATTCAGACGGGGGGAAGCGGGGGGACGCTGGGGGTATAGGTATATAGTGGCAATCGGATCGGCAAAAGGCCGGAGGTGAGGTTTACGCGACGCAAATGCCGTTAAAGGGGTGAAGGCGGCATTTTCGTCACAAAGCCGCAGGAACCTGCGGAAATCTCATGGGTGGCTTTATTTATTACCTGACGGGCCGGTCCGGCAGCGGGCCAGTTGTCGCAGGCAGGCTTATAATAACCTAGGCAGGTTAAGGACATTGGCGTAGATTGCGCCGCAACAGATCAATGGTGACGTGATGACATTTGAATTTGGCAGCAATGGCGCGTGGTGGACCACCTGAGGGTGGCCCGAGCCTTGTCGCATATCGACTAGCCGGATTGGCCGCCCCGTTTGGAGGCGGCATTTTTGTTTTCTGTGTCCCATTTGAAAACGCGCCGCTGACACGGGGGCGTGCTTCTCCGGCACAACGGAGAAGAGAAACATGAAAGTTCAGCGAGACAACCGGCCCCATGAATTCAACCTCGGCGGCATCGTGCCCTGGGGTCGCCGGTTCGACGAATATGAGGCCTTTTTCGCATTGAGCGATGTGGCGACGAGCACGCGTATCGTCGATGTCGGCGGGGGCCCTGCCTCCTTTGCGCGTGAGGCCGCCGCGCGCGGGTTTTGCGTCACGGCGGTTGATCCGATTTATCAGGCCGCGCCGCAGGCCATCCGCGACCAGTTCGAGGTGACGGCCAAGGCCATGCGCGCAGGCATGGTGGCGGCGGCTTATCGGTTCAACTGGAATTTCTATGGCTCGGAGGAGCGGGTGCATCAACGTCGCCGCGAGGCGTTGGATTTGTTCCTTGAGGATTTCGTGCAAAACAACGCGCGTTACGTCACGGGCTCGCTGCCGCATCTGCCTTTCGGTGACGGGCAGTTCGACATCGCCCTGTCGTCGCATCTCCTGTTTCTCTATGGCGACGATCTCGACGGCGCGTTTCATCTTGCGGCCATGCGCGAGTTGCTGCGTGTGGCGCGTGAGGTGCGCGTCTTTCCGCTCGTCAATCTCGATGGCCGTCCGTCCAGCCACCTGCCCGTGGTCATGCGGGCGCTGGCGGCGGAAGGCTACGTGCCGCAATTGCAGGATGTCGATTTTGAATTCCAGATCGGCGCGACGAAAATGCTGCGTGTCACGCATGCATTAAAGAGGGGAGGCTAGAATTTCGTGAGAAACGCATCAATCGCCGCCACAACATCGGGCTCGTCAAGAAACGGCACATGGCCGCGATCCTTCACCGTGATGTCGGAGACGTCGGCATGTTCCCGCTTCATGCGCTTCACGGTCTGCGCGCTCAGAATGTCGGAATTCTCGCCGCGCACGACCATCACCGGCACATGGCCAAGCGCCTTGAATTGCGGCCACATGGACGGCAGACCCTCCGGCGCGGCGTCGAGCCCTTTGCGCAAAGCCAGCCCGATCTTCGCGTCATAGTCTGTCCTCGGCGCGCCCGCTTCCTCGGCGAATGTGCGGCGTGCATAGTCGTACCAGTCGTCGCCCGACAGGGTGGGAAATTCGCGCTCGTTCATCAGGCGCAGTTTGAAGGCCGCTTCCGTCCAGCTCGACGGTGTTTCCATCACGCCCGCATAAGTCGCAATGCGTTTGAGACCGGCAAGTTCAATCTCCGGCCCGATATCGTTGAGGATCGCGCCGCGCACCGCATTGGGCCGGTTCGCCGCCATCAGCATGGTGATAATGCCGCCGCGTGACGTGCCGATGAAAATCGCATGGCGGATATTCACCGCACTCATCAGATCGAAAATATCGAGCATCTCGTTTTGCGGCGTGTACTCGCTCCAGCTCTCGCAATATTGCGACCGTCCGCGTCCGCGCAAATCGGGACAGAGCACGCGCCGCGTATCTGCCAAATGCCGCGCGATTGTGTCGAAATCCTTAGAGTTGCGCGTCAGTCCCGGCAGACAGATCACAGGCACAGCGCGCGACAGGCGGTTGCCATAGTCGCGCGCATAGAGGCGCAATCCGTCCTGCGACGTATAGAAAAGATCGGTCGGCTCAATCTGGTTTGCGATATAGCTCATGGTGCAAAAGTAATTTGTGAGTTCGGGCGTAACTTATGGCTTGGCGTGCGGGCGTTTCTTGGACGGAAGCGTGGGCCGGTCCGGCACGGAAACATCCGGCGCTTCGGAGTCTTCATCAGTCCCGGCCGATGCGTCAAACGAAGGTGACGCCAGCGGTATGCGACCGGCCACCGGCGGCGGTGTCGTGATCGGCGCGCCCGTGTTGCGGCGAATGTCGTCGGCAATGCGGATCTTCTGCGGGCTGGCAGCGAGCTGCGTGCGATAGACTTCAAAATTTTCCATCACGCGCTGCACATAGTTGCGTGTTTCCGAAAACGGAATGTTTTCAATCCAGTCAATCGGATCAACAGCGGTCGAGCGCGGATCGCCATAGGCACCCTGCCACTCGCCGACACGTGACGAGCCCGCATTATATGCGGCAATGCTCATAATGTAGGAGCCGTTGAAGTCTTCAATCAGCGTGCCCAGATGCGCCGAGCCGAGCATGGCGTTATAGGCCGGATCGCTGGTCAGGCGTGACAGCGAGTAGGGCATGTCGATTTGTTTCGCCGTCGCTCTTGCGGTCGCGGGCATCAGTTGCATCAGTCCGCGCGCGCCCACGGGGCTTCTCGCCTCGGGGTCAAATTCGCTTTCCTGCCGCGACAGACCATAGACAAGCGCCTTCTCGACCGTCGGTCCTTTGATCGCATAGGCGGGCATATATTTTGTCGGATAGGCCCGTTGCGGCAGCAGGAAGTTGCGCTGCGCGGCGGTCTTGGCCACGCGAAGCCCGAGCTTCGGGTCGTCCCAGCTCAGCGCCAGATCGTTAAGCATCACGAGTTCAGCCGGTGTTTGCAACGTGTCGGCAAGATGAAGCACGAAAGTCCAGGCCTGATCATCGCGGCGGAAATCATGCAGCACTTGCGCCACAACAAGCAGTTCGCCTTTTTTGAATTCGGCTTTCTGCACGGCACTCGGCTTGGGTTCTTTCGGCAGATGCATTTTCGCGTCGCCGCCCTTGATGCTGGCAAGCGCCACATTGCCAAGCTGACCATAGAAGGTCGTCGGGTTGTTCGAGGCGAGGCGGTAATAGAGTTCCGCATTTTGCCTGTCGCCCTTGGCAGATGCCGCGCGGCCCATCCAGTAGTCGGCGCGTGCCGTGCTGATCGGCGTTGAAACCGCGTTTTTCAATTTCTTGAAATGAGAGAGCGCCATGTCCGGCTTGTTGAGAAATTGCAGCGCGATCCAGCCGGACATGAATTCGGCTTCGGCAAAGTCGCTGCCGTCTTCCAGCCCGTGTTTGGAGACGATCGTGTAAGCATCCTGATATTGCCCGTTGGCCAGCGCCACGCGCGCGGCGATCTTGCGCTCGACCCACCATGCGTCAGGATCGACCATCTGATGCGGCTTTGCAGGCGCGGTCAGGATCATGGGCACGGTCGCATTGTCATTGCCCGTTTTGCGTTCATAGCGGATGCGGTCAAAGAGAAGCCCCGCGTCGTTTTTCAGCGCGCCGGGTACGCGGGCCACCGCGTCCGGTGCCGAGTTCGAGCGCGTCATCAGGCGGATGCGCGCTTCGGCAAGTGCCGCCGCGTTGCTGCCGATCAGCGATGCCGTGTAGCGAGCATCAATGGTGCTCTTGTCCCAGAGCAGGCGGTCGAGACGGGCTTTGTGCACGGCGGGTGTCAACAGACCGCCATATTGGCCGATGATCTCGCGCTGGCGCTGCTGCGAAAAATCGTTCTCCGCCCATGCCTGCTGGATCCAGCGTTTGCCTTCCGTGGTGTTGCCTGCGGCGTTGAGCGCCTTGCCATAGGCGATCTTGCCTTCGCCGGTCAGCGGCGGATGTGTGGCAAACCATGTGGTCACGTCTTTGGTGCTGGGCGAGCCGCGCAGCAGGGCTTCTTCGGCACGGCGCGAGAGCAGGGCCATGCGCGGCCATGAGGGGTTCTGGCTCTGGAAGGCCGCGATCTCGGCCAGCGTCGCGCCGGAGTCCTTGGTCACGAGGCGATACCAGAGCAGGAATTTCTGAACCGGCTTGTTGGAGATGCGCAGGCGATGGCGCATGGCTTCCGGCCAGTTGTTGCGGTCGGCTTCGGCCAGCGCGTCTTTCAGCGCGATAAAGTCATTGGCGTCGAGCATGGCGGGGCGGACCGGCTGCGGCGGCACCGGCTTCGGCTTGGCCGCCGCCTTCTTTTTCGATGACTTTTTCTTTGAGGACGAGTGCTTGGTCGTCTTCTTTGTCGTCGTGGTTTTCTTGGCCGTGGTCTCGGGCTTGGCGACCGGTATCGCCGCAGCGGCAAGGGCGTCGGGCGCTTGCGCGAAGACGAGGCCGAGCGAGAGGGCCAGCATGACCGGCAAAGTCCGGATACTCGTCCGGCGCAGGGTTCCCTCAGACTTAGGCGCTACGCTCGGCTGACCAGACAATTAAACCAACCCATCCCATAAAAAGCCGTGAGGCCGTGCAGATCTATAAGGCCATGCCTATATAAGGGGCGCACCTATATATAAAGTGCACAATGACGAATTCAGAGCCCCTGAGTCCCGCCGGACACGCCCGTCGTCCCCCGATCCTTTCGGGGCATTCGTCAAATTCTGCTCGCTTGAGCCTACCAACGTGCTAACAAGCGCGGCAAGTGGACCCCGTGCTCCAAGATTCCGGCCTGTTCGGGCTGTTTTCTTGCCGCCTGCGGTCCTTATGGTTATCTTGCGCGCCGCCCTGTTCTGTCATTTTCTGGCATTTATCATCTGGGGCTTATGGAGCTTAAAATGTTCAAGGGTTCGTTCGTTGCTCTCATCACCCCGTTTCGGGACGGCAAGGTTGATGAGGACGCGTTCGCCAAACTGGTTGAATGGCAGATCGCGGAAGGCACGCACGGGCTCGTTCCCTGCGGCACGACCGGTGAATCGCCGACCCTCAGCCATGAGGAGCACCGCCGCGTCGTCGAGATTTGCGTCGAGGTGACGAAGAGGCGCGTGCCCGTGATGGCCGGTGCCGGATCGAACAACACGCTTGAAGCGATTGAGCTGACAAAATTTGCCAAGAAGGTCGGGGCCGACGCTGTGCTCAGCGTGACCGGCTATTACAACAAGCCGACGCAGGAAGGCCAGTATCAGCATTTCAAGGCGATCAGCGATGCCGTCGATCTGCCGATCTTTCTCTACAACATTCCCGGCCGCACGATCGTTGACATCTCCGTCGAGACGATGGTGCGCATCGCCGCATTGAAAAATGTCGTCGGCGTGAAGGATGCGACGTCGAACCTCGCGCGCACCAGTATGCAGCGTCATCTGATCGGCAAGGACTTCATCCAGCTTTCGGGTGAAGACGCTTCGTCGCTCGGTTTCAACGCGCATGGCGGCGTCGGTGCTATTTCGGTCACGGCCAATGTCGCGCCGAAGCTCTGCGCCGAGTTCCAGACGGCGACGCTCAAGGGCGACTTCGCGCGCGCGCTTGAGCTTCAGGATCGTCTGATGCCGCTGCACAATGCGATGTTCCTTGAGCCGAGCCCGGGTCCGGTCAAATATGCCGCGAGCCTTCTGGGTCTTTGCCGCGACGAAATCCGTCTGCCCATGACGTCCGTCACCGAGCCCGTGCAGGGCAAGGTGCGCGATGCGATGCGTCATGCGGGTCTGATCAACTGAACAGAAAGTCTGGTTGAGAGGTCATGTCAGCAAAGAGCGGTGGTGCCAAACGCAAGATAGGTGAAGGTCGCAAACTGATTGCAGACAATCGGAAAGCGCATTTTCATTATTCTATCGGCGACAAGTTTGAAGCGGGCATCCAGCTTCACGGCTCCGAGGTCAAATCCTTGCGCGGCGGGCAGGGCAGTCTCAACGAGGCGCATGCGCAGGCAACGCGTCAGGGTGAGATCATGCTCATCAACGCCTATATTCCGGTCTATCTGCAAGCGCACCAGTTTAATCACGAGACGCGGCGTCCGCGTAAGCTGTTGCTTCATCGCCGCGAGATCGACAAACTGTCTCAGGCTATTCAGCGACAGGGCATGACGCTTGTGCCCTTGCGCATGTATTTCAACGACAAAGGCCGCGTCAAAATCGAGATCGCTTTGGCTGCCGGTAAAAAGATGGCGGACAAACGCGAAACCGCCAAGCAGCGCGACTGGCAGCGCGACAAAGCCAGGTTGATGCGCGACAAGGGTTGAGTATGGGGGGTAAGCATGAGTGAGGATGACAAGCCGGGCTTCATCGGCAAGATCAAAGAAAAACTCATCGCGTCCAAAGAAAAGACCGCCGCGAGTGGTCGTCATCTGACAGGTCTTGCCGACCGCAACCATGCAAACCGTTTGCCGCCGGGACAACATCTTGTTGAGAAGTGGCCTGTGCTCGATCTCGGCATCCAGCCCGAAATTTCATTGAGCGACTGGCGTCTCACGGTGGACGGCGCGGTGGAAAATCCCGTGACATTGAGCTTTGATGATTTCATGGCGCTGCCGCAGTCGCATTACATCA
>Ga0164241_10004578_pt1 | contig 13336 bp, 13 predicted proteins | sample OricomyardsoilBY_FD_108780 | JGI IMG/M metagenome (GOLD analysis project Ga0164241, IMG submission 108780) | Backyard soil microbial communities from Emeryville, California, USA - Original compost - Back yard soil (BY) | ecosystem: Environmental > Terrestrial > Soil > Unclassified | place: USA...
AGATAAATAGGAAAAACGCGCAGCACGCATCGTCGTCGCTCATACTGGATGCCAACTTCATCGGCACCTTGGTCGAACGACGATGATAGGCGCCACGCGTTTTCAAATAGCCGTGTTGTTAGACGTTCAATTTTTTAACGTTCGCGATGCTCGTGGTGAGACTTGCAAACGCATCTTTAGGCTGGTCGTGTTCGACGAACGGGAATTCCAGTCCTGCAATGTCGGCGGCGGCAAATATGGGTTTGAAATCGATCACTCCGGCGCCTACAGGCATGATGTTCTTGTAGTCTGCATCGAGGTCTTTCACGTGCCAGGTTGGGAAACGTCCTGGATACAATTTGAACAGGCTAACGGGATCCATACCCGCCTTCACAGCCCAGGCGAGGTCAAGTTCGAACTTAATCTCAGGATTTAATTCTGTGAAGAAAGTTGCGTAAGGAACCTTGCCATCTACAGCCTTGAATTCCGCTTCGTGATTGTGATACGACAATGTGATTCCTGCCTTCTTACAACTTTCACTGGCCTTGTTGAGCGTCTCTATGGACGTCTTGATCTCTTCCGTAGTACCTACTGGCGTAGTGGCACAAACCAGATACTTAATTCCGCTTTCAGCTACACTATCCACCAGTTCCTGAGTATTTTCTTTCAGGTTCTTCATGGGTGGTATGTTCAGTGGTTTACCATCCGCGCCCGTGGGTGGCTTCGCTCCAGCAGGCATCTTGAAGGGTGCGCCCAGCACGTGATGCGCCCGCCAGTTCAACCCATAGCCTTTTGCTTTGGTTAAAAACTCCTTCGCTTTCAGTCCATAGAATCCACCCTTCAAACTGAAGGCCGATTCGAGCTCTGTATATCCAAGATCAGAAAGCTTCTTTAATGTGCCGTCAAGGTCGTTGTCGATGATGCCCATCAATGTGAAGAGCTGTAGTCCAATGGGACGCGCTGCTGCCGTTGAAGGCAACGAAGTGCTTGCCAGGGACATTTGTGAAATCAGGCTCCCGCCCAACGTAAGAAGTCCTGTATTCCTGATAAAATCTCTGCGATTAATCATAATGCTAGTGTTTGCTGTTTAGGCAATATTACACAAAATTATTCAATGTGTTAGGTGTACACATTGATCTTAAAATGGCCTGTACGCCGGAGAATGGCCCTCCATCGGGGTTCTGTCTGCGCTTCCGATCTACGAAGAAGCGAGACCGATAATTGAGCCGTGGATATTGAGCAACCTGACCTTTTCGCGCATGGCGGTCTCATTTCGCAACGCGACCGTCGCTTGCAGCACACAATGGTCACCATAAGATTGCTGAACAATCGTCAGGCTATAGTCCTTCACCAGCCGCATCATTTCGGGGGTCTTATCATATGAATAAGAGAACGTCACCGCGACCATCACCTCTTCTTCAATCACCACTGCTTGGCGCAAAGCATCTGCGGCTGATTCGCGGTAGGCGGTAATGAGTCCTCCCACACCCAGCTTGATGCCACCAAAATAGCGAACCACGACAATCAGCGTATTGGTCAGGTCGTGCGCCCTCAACTGACCAAGGATAGGATCACCCGCTGTATGGGCAGGTTCTCCATCATCCGCGGCCCGGAAATTCTTCTTATCGGGCCCGAGCATAAAGGCGTAACAATGATGACGAGCATCAAAATACGACTTGCGCAGCTCCTCCAGCCGAGCGCGAATAGCCGTCTCGTTGTTGACAGGATAAGCGAATGAAAGAAAGCGGCTGCCTCTCTCCTTGTAAGCTCCCTGAGCTGGGGACTTTAGTGTGCGATAAGAAAATACAGGCATCCCATGACGTCAAACCCGATGCAAAATACAGGTTTTGCATTTACGAAAAATGCCGACGATCCCGGGTTGAATCATCGGCACTTCGCTGTTATCTAGAGCCTGTGAGGACGCCTTTACAGGGAGTTCTCCAGCGCATCAACGATCTCGTTCTTCGTGATTGCTCCGGACTTCCTCCAAATAGGGTTCTTTCCTTTGTAGAGTATCAATGTAGGTACTGACTCAATATTCAGTTCCCTGGCAAGTTGACGGTTGTCATACAATTCTATGTTGATCACCTTAACACCCTGCTGGTGCGAAACTTCTTCTACCACGGGTGCCAGTTTCTTGCAACCTCCACAGTGTTTTGAACCCACCTCGACAAGAACTACTTCCTGCACAGGAATCAATTTGTCAAAGTCAGCGCGGCTAAGTCCGGCGCTATTCGCCTGCGCAGTTTCTATGGGATTGCCCGCACCAATCCAATGTGCTAATCCTCCGGGCAACGGATATACTTCGCTAAAACCCGCCTGTGTGAGTTTTGTTGAAACAGTGGTACTTCTGCCGTTGTTAATAGAATACACAAACACAGGTTTGTCTTTCCGCAGGCGACCTATCGAGCGCTCCAAACTCTCGTCATCGGGCACATAAAAGTTTATGGCACCCTTAAGGTGATTCTCTGCATACTCTTGTGGAGACCTGACATCCAATATCTGCGGATCGTCGGCCTGCTTCAGCTTTTCTTCAAACTGTGCAAGTGTCAGTTTAGTGCCGACGGTCTGTTGGGCCACCAGCGGTTCCGTGAACGTCAATAGAAGTAACAACGAAGCAAAGGAATAAATACGACGCACCATTTTCAATTTTTTTAGATGATGAACGAATAGGAATAGAACCGAAAATTGGTGGTCGGCTTCGTCAAAAGTAATAAAAAAGCATAAACTCTATGGAGATAGTAGATATTTATTTTTTATTTACCCCCATTTGCTGCTCAGGAAGTTCAGCAGATCAGCGATCACAATAACGTTTCAATTTCTCTTCACCACCACAGCGCTCGCCTGTGCTTTTGGAAACACCGTGATGTCTGCCAACACTACATGGTCTGGCGCTTGCAGCACGTACAGCATAATATCGGCGATATCCTCGCCCTTCAGCGGTTGCATGCCTTTATAGACGTTTGATGCGCGTCCTGAGTCACCTTTGAAACGAACGAGGGCAAATTCAGTCTCTACCAATCCAGGGTTGATCGAAGTTACTTTTATGCCGTAAGCATTCAGGTCCAGTCGCATCCCTTGCGTCAACGCATCGACGGCAAATTTGCTCGCACAGTATACATTGCCGTTGGGATATGCTTCTTTACCGGCGATCGATCCCAGGTTAATGATGTGACCCGATTTCCGCTCTGTCATGCCCGGAATGATCTCGCGCGAAACGTACAGAAGTCCCTTTACATTGATGTCGATCATGGCATCCCAGTCGGCAAGACTTCCAGTCTGGATGGGGTCCATGCCGTGCGCATTGCCCGCATTGTTAATCAACACATCTACTCCTTTCCACTCAGGCGACAGCGATTGAATGGACTTCTCTACCGCAGGCTGATCCCGCACGTCGAAGGAGAGCGTAGTGACCTCTGTTAGTTTTAATAGTTCCTTTTGCAGCGATGCCAGCCGATCTGCACGCCGGCCACACAGGATAAGTTTAAAGTTTGAGGTGGCCAATAACCTGGCCGTTGCTTCTCCGATGCCTGAGGTGGCGCCGGTAATCATTGCTATTCGCTTGCTCATGTGATGCTGTTTGATCGCATGAAGCTACTAAACTTGATCGAGCTATTGAAAGAGAAAATACACCGTCACCATATTGGTGCTCACCCGGCTCAATGGCTGGCCAAAATCGTTCGTGCGATTGCCGAGCATGTCCAGCATGCCGTGTGAAAAGCGGACTTCAGGTGAAAACTTGAACAGCGGATAATACAGGTCAAAACCAAAGCCTGCCTCAAGGCTGAGGTTGGTTGATTTGATCTCCAGCGTTTCTGTGGTTTGTTCTTTCTTACCGGACGCCTGGATACCTGGCTTCACGCCACCGATCATGTACATCCGGATGTTGCCGCGGCGTTCCGATTTATACTTCAGGAGCAACGGAACCTCAACGATGGTGCTCTCTACTTTGGCATCTGTGTGAGTCTCGTTCGTGTACAAGTACGTGACCTTGTTTTCATAGAAGGCAACCTGAGGGGTGAGCCGAAGATCCAGGTAGTCAGTGAGGCGGTAGTTGACAATAAATCCCAGTGTGAAACCCGATGTCCAGGTAGGATTCACGGCATACACGGTATCGAACTTCTGCGTTACGAATGCATCAGAATATTTTGTCTTGTACGAAGAGCTGTGCAGCGCAAGGAGGAAGCCGTAAGTCAGCTTCTTCTCGTCGTAGTTTGGATTGTTTCGCTGTACCCATCGCTTCTGCTGTGCCTGCGCCATAGGCGAAGCCCCCACAACACAGAGTGCGAAAAGGCAGATAGCGACGATTACTTTGTACCGGTGTAAATGGAACTTACGCCAAATGTAAGTGACCTGCATTGGTTCTGTTTAAATCCAACTTCCTGCAAGATGTGAAGAAATTTCTCGCCATCAGGAAACGCCTCTACCGACTTGGGCAGATACGTATAGGCCGAGTCATCCTTCGATACCATCTTGCCAACTTTGGGCAAAATAAAACTAAAGTAAAAGTTGTACACCTGCTTGAACGGAAATGCGCGGGGTTTTGAAAACTCGAGGATGACTGCCATGCCTCCGGGTTTCAATACGCGATGCATCTCCTGCAAACCGCGCCTCAGGTCTTCAAAATTGCGGACACCGAATCCTACGGTGATGGCATCGAATGAACTGTCGGCAAACGGTAGGTTCTCCGAATCGCCGTATTGCAATGATACGACGTTGTCAAGACCCCGGGCGTGCACTTTCTTTCTACCAACGTCCAACATCCCCTCCGAAATATCTACACCGACCACTTTCTGCGGATTTAATTCCATGGCCTGCACAGCAAAGTCACCCGTGCCGGTAGCCACATCGAGAATCTGCTGAGGTCTTCGCGAACGCAACAGCCCTATGGCCTTACGCCTCCACCCACGGTCAATGCCCAGACTCAGAAAGTGATTGAGAAAATCGTAGCGTCGACTGATGTTGTTGAACATACGCGCCACCTGCTCTTTCTTCGAGCCACTCTCCTGCTGATAGGGAACAACTGCCATCTTTTTCGTTTTGCCGTGCAAAGGTGTGGAAATTCTTCCAGATTACCCGGCCTCTACAAGTCGCCAATTGCATGGCGGCATCATACCTGTATGAAGCGTTTACTTGCTAAGCACTTTGAATTCAACACGGCGGTTGAGTTCGCGCCCGTCGGCTTCATCGTCGTTGCTGGCCAGTGGTCTTGACTTGCCGTAACCAACTGCCTTTACACGACGTTCGTCAATGCCTTTCTTCAGCAGAAATGTCTTCACTGCCATAGCACGACGAACAGAAAGATTCTGATTGTAGGCCTTCGTGCCTATCGCATCAGTATGGCCCGCAATCTCAATGACCATAGTAGGATTTTGTGCCATCATATTTTCGAGTTTATTCAACTCGGTATACGATTCGGTCTGAAACGTAGCCTTGTCAAAGTCGAAGTACAGGTTACGCAGTATCGACACCACACCCGGCGTAAGCTTGCGCATGGTGACGGTACGATTTACCGTCTTATCCTCTGTTGTAGCCGCTTCTATTTTGTATACCTGATTTACAAACGCGTACCCCGGTACTTCGACCGACAGCCGGTAGTCTTTCGCCTGCTTGCTGGTTACGCTGAAAACATAAACGCCAGGCTCCTGCACAGACACAGGAACAATAACGTTGTCCTTTGCTCCGGTAAGTTTCACCTTGGCATCAAGCGGAGACTGATCGCCTGAATCCACGACTTTCACTACATACTTCAACGGCTGGACCGATTTCTTCGGGACGACCACGGGTACTACTTTGGGAGTGTTATCAACAGGCTTGGGATTGTTGTCGACAGGATTAGGATCGACCGGAGCCACCACCAAAGGGGTTTGTGAAGTGGTATCAGCCGCTGCCACAACGGGCTCCTTATCCAGATTCTTAATGCCTTCCGGTATTGTAATCAGGTAGATATCGGTGTAGCCGATGCCATCCTCCCGAACAGAAGAATAATATGCCCGCTTTCCGTCTTTGGAAAACACAATGTAAATATCATCATCGGGGGTGTTGATCGGATATCCAAGGTTGACCGGTTCGCTAAACTCATTCTTCGCCGGATCAAACGTAGACTTGAATACATCAAATCCGCCCATGCCTTTACGTCCCTTGCTACTGAAGTACAGCGTCACTCCGTCGTAGTCGATGAACGGCCCGTCGTCGTCCATTTCTGTGTTGATGTTAGGCCCCAGGTTGCGCACGTTCGTCCATTCTCCCTTTGAGTCTTTCGTGGCGCGATAGATATCGAGACCGCCAAAACCACCGGGACGATTACTGGAGAAGTATAAAGTTTTTTCATCCGGCGACAGTGACACGGATTTCTCTTCGAAGCTTGAGTTCACAATACCCGGCATAGGCATCGGCGCGCCAAATTCTCCACCCGCTGTGCGCGTGGTGTAGAATATGTCTCCGCCTCCTTCATCCTTAAAAAGAAATAGTGTGTTACCATCCGCAGACAAAGCGACGTCTGAGTCGTGATAAGGATTGTTCACTACGGGGCCGATGTTCTTGGCATACGTCCAGGCACCATTGGCCTTCTTGGCCGTAAAAATATCTTCGTAAGGCTTGTTATCGTCGAACACGTTCTGGTTCAAGTTGTCTTCGCGTCGACGGGTGGTAAACACGATTTCGTCTTCCGCTTCATTCAACACCGGTGCATAATCTTCAAATTCTGAGTTTATCTCGCGACCGATATTTACGATAGAATAATTACCTGGGTGCGACACAAATTCCTTCCCGTTTTCACACTCAAAGATGGCGCGGTCGACCGTTGCCATGTCCACTTTGTCGCGGCCCTGATAAGTCGATTTTTTAGTCAGTTTTTCCTTATACAGGTTATAGAACTGCAGGGCTTTTTCGAAGTTTTCACCGTATTGATAGCTGCGACCGATCCAATACTCCAGGTCAAAACGGTAGGAAGGATCCTGCCGGTACACGCGCAGCAGGTAGGTCACCGCGCGGTCCTTTCCGACCGTAACCAGGTGCATGTGCCCGGCTTCATAGTTGGCCTTGAGGTACGTGGTATCCAGGTTGGCCGCGGTGGTCATCAATTCCCGGGCATCGTCCATAGCCTTGGTTTCGCCCATGATAAGCTCTGCCTGCTCCATGTACTGCCTTGCGGTTTCCTTGGGATCTTGCTGGCTGAACGAGGGGGTAAAGACGGCTAAAAACAGAGATAAAAAAATCAGTACACTACGGATACTGGACATTGTGGAAAAATAAGTTTTAACAGTAAAGGTATGGTAAAATATCCTCTAATTTAGCCACAAATTATGAAAATAGCCGACTATACCGGCATAAAATCGAGTACATAAGAGGTCGGGCTTTAACAAACTTAGTATTTTGCGATTCAATCTTTACTTTAAGCAATGAAGCTATTGTCAGCAACGTTCATCTCCTCTTTTGCCGACGTGGCTAAGTGTCCTCCACCCGAAAAACCAGAGTTTGCGTTCATCGGCCGTTCGAACGTTGGAAAGTCATCGCTCATTAACATGCTTACCAACATGCGGAAGCTGGCGAAGACTTCCGTGACACCGGGAAAGACGCAGACCATTAATCATTACCTGATCAATGATTCATGGTACCTGGTGGATTTACCCGGATACGGCTTTGCCAGCGTCAGCAAAAGCGCCAGAGCGGGTTTTGGCAAAATGATTGAAGATTACATGCTAAAGCGTGAAAATCTCTATTGCGTCATGATATTGCTCGATGCCCGCCACGAGCCCCAGAAAAACGATATGGCGTTCATCGAATGGGCCGGTGATAAGGAGATCCCCCTTTCGCTGGTGTTCACCAAGATCGACAAATTAAAACCCAACGAGCTGCAAAAGAACATCGCGGCGTACAAGCGCATGCTTCTCACGCGATGGGAAGAGCTGCCGCCGATATTTCTAACCAGCTCGGAAAAAGGAATTGGGCGCGATGAGCTGCTTGATTTCATGGATTCCGCAATCAGCAGCAACCCAATGCCCTTGAAATAAGTAGAGTTTTCAGCCTCATTTCTTTAGCTTTGCCCCCTCTAAAAGAAATGTGATCATGACATTAGCAGAAATTGCCACAGTATCGGGAAAGGGTGGATTGTTCAAAATCGTATCGCCCACGAAGTCGGGAGTGATCCTTGAATCCCTTGATGAGCTGAAAACCAAATTGGTGGCTACCACGAGCCATCGTCTTTCGTTACTTCACGAAATTTCCATTTATACCACGACCAAAGAAGGAACTGCGCCGCTGGAGGTCATTCTGAAAAAAATGAAGAGTGAATACGGCAATGACCTTGGTGTCGATGCGAATGCCGATCCTGCTGAATTGAAGGCGTTCATTAAGTCCGTGTTGCCTGAATACGACGAAGCCCGGGTATATGTCTCTGACATCAAAAAGCTGGTGAAGTGGTATGGCGTTCTTCTCAAATACGTTCCCGAAATCTTCGAAGAAAAGAAAAAGGAAGTTAAAGAAACCGCCAGCGAACCAGCAGCGACCGAAGAACCGGTAGCCGAAACAGCGCCTGCGGAAAAGGCCCCCAAGAAACCAAAGGCGGAAAAGAAAGAGCCCAAAGCTGGCAAGAAGGAGTCGGACGCAAAATAATTGCCGGAGTCAGCGATGAGAGTATTCAAGTTCGGCGGCGCGTCCCTGAAAAGTCCGGAGGGCATCCGCAATGTTGCTTCGATTGCGGGATCATCGCCCCGCCAATTGCTGGTGGTGGTGTCTGCGATGGGCAAGACAACGGATATGCTGGAGCGCATTTGTCAGCTTGCGGCAAAGAACCAGGAATATACGGCCACGCTCGAAGCGCTCTCCAATTACCATACCGATACCGTTGTGAGTCTGTTCGAGGATCCGGCTCCGGTACTGACGGCGTTGCAGCAAGTGATCAACACCATGGTGTCTGAGCTGGGTAAAGCAGGCGAACCAGATCAGGTATACGACCAGGTGGTGTGCTGCGGCGAACTCCTGTCATCGGTCATCGTCTACCACTATATGCGCCTGCATCACCCTTCAACGGTATGGATAGATGCACGTGACTATGTGTGTACGGACAATACGTTCCGCGAGGGGAAAGTGAACTGGAAAAACACGGAAGCCAGGATCGATGAATTGCGCGGCACACTTCAATCGAACGTCATCATTACGCAGGGATTCATCGGGCGCACGCCGGATGGACTCACCACTACGCTGGGTCGGGAAGGGTCCGACTACACGGCCGCTATTTTCACGGCATCGCTCAACGCGGACTCGTTAACCATCTGGAAGGACGTCGCCGGCGTGATGAACGCCGATCCGCGCAAGTATCCAAAGCCGATCATCTTTGCCGAGTTGCCTTTCAAGGAAGCAGCAGAAATGACTTACTACGGTGCTTCGGTAATCCATCCGAAGACCATCAAGCCCCTGGCAAACAAAAGAATTCCGCTCTTCGTAAAAAACTTTGAGGACCCTTCGCTGCCAGGAACAAAAATTCACGAATGTACCGTCGAAGACCTGCCTCCGCTGATTGTGTGGAAGGAAAATCAGTGTCTTATCTCCTGTAAAGTCACTGACTATACATTCATCTCGGAAGATCAGCTTCGGTTGATTTTTACGATACTCATGGAGCTTGACATAAGGATCAATGTGATGCAAAACTCCGCTATCTCGTTTTCATTCTGCATCGACTTCCGTGAAAGCAAGGTCGCCAAACTGATCGCGAAACTGCAGCCCTTGTTTGAGGTTTATTATAACACGGGATTGACGTTGATCACGGTGAAAAACTATGACGCGCCAACGTTCAATGCCTTTCGTAACCAGCCGGGCGTGTTGCTGGAGCAGTCATCGCGTTCTACGCTGCAGGTGCTTGTAAAGAAGAAGTAAATAGGAAGCTGGAAGGTCGCAGTTGTTACACACAGGCGCCGTGTTCGCGAAGGTGTGACAGGGTGCTTTGCTTTTTCCGAGATGTCTTTTTAACTAATATAGCATTCCATATATACCCCATGAAGAAGCGCGTATTGATGCTCTACTATTCACAGTCGGGCCAACAGTTATCTATTCTGCAATCGCTTGCCGCGCCGATGATCGCCGCAGGACACCAAGTGAACTTCGAAAATATTCAGCCTGTGGAAAAGTATCCCTTTCCCTGGAGCGCTTATCAATTCTTCAATGCATTTCCCGAAACTTTCCAACAGAAACCGCTTGCTTTGAAGCCGCTGTCGCCAGTAGCATTTGAGGCCCATGACCTGATCGTGCTAGGATATCAGCCCTGGTTCCTCACGCCGTCGCGCCCGATCAGTTCATTTCTGCAGAGTGAAGACGGCAAACGCATTCTTGCCAACAAAAATGTGGTCACCATTCTCGGTTGCCGCAATATGTGGCTCGGCGCACAGGAAAAGGTAAAACAGCGGCTGCTGGACGCCAATGCACACCTCAAAGGACACATTTCACTGGTAGATCGTTCTGGCAATCTGGTGAGTCTTGTTACGATTTTGCGATGGATGATGACAGGCAAGAAAGAAGCATTTCTTTTCTTTCCTCCCGCCGGTGTAGCCGAAGAAGACGTTCGTGGCGCTAAGAAATTTGGAGAGACTGTCTCTGCTGCCCTTGATTGTAACGAATACAATAATCTTCAGGACAAGCTTCTCCAGCAAGGTGCCGTCGAAGTACTGCCCAGTCTTGTGCTCCTGGAACGACGCGGCCAGAAAGGATTCAAAGTGTGGTCCCGGTTCATTGCATCAGGCGGGACATTGTATTCCACCGGCAGAAAGATCAGGGTCTATATATTTTTGTATGTGTTATTACCGGCCATCTTTGTGCTATCTCCGCTGCTGTGGACGCTATCGAAAATAATTCTCATGACGAACCGCAAAAAACTCGGCGCCGACGTGGCTTACTTTAAGCAACTTTCTCTACGCTAAGGGTAATCATCACAAATTGTACTTGCTGAAGAACGATCTCAATCGGATGATGACGGTCATATCGGTGCGTCCCATTTCAAATAGTTTTAATTGTTTCGGGAAAGAAGTATTTTCGGGCTTGAAAACTTTTATAACCCGCTCAAATAGCCCTAAAAACGGAGGAAGAGGATGAACCGGAGTGTCTACATTACGAGATTGGCCAGTTTTTTACCGAATGAACCTGTATCTAACGAGGAGATGGAAAGTATCCTGGGATTGATTAACAATCAATCGTCCAAGGCGAAGGCACTTATCCTCAGAAATAATCAGATCAAGAAGCGCTTTTATGCCCTGGATAAGTCCGGGAACACAACGCATACCAATGCGGAGTTGACAAAACTCGCGGTTGAGAAACTTTTCGATGAGAAGTTCTCCATGGCAGACGTTGATGTGCTTTCTTGTGGAACTACTTCCCCAGATCAGTTGCTACCTGCACATGCCGCCATGGTTCACGGCGAACTTGGCGCACACGAAGTGGAGATCAACTCTTGTACCGGCGCCTGCAGCGCGGGCATTCAGGCGATGAAGTTCGGATACCTGTCAGTGTTGTCGGGTGCTGCGGATAATGCCGTATGTGCCGGTTCCGAAAGATTCTCCAAACTCATGCTTGCCCGCTACTTCAAAGAAGAAGCGGAAAAGGTCAAGCAACTGGAAGGCGACGGCATCATTGCCTTTGAAAAGGATTTTCTGCGTTTTATGCTGTCGGATGGAGCGGGTGCCGTGCTCATGGAATCGAAGCCCAACGAGAACGGAATTTCGTTGCGCGTCGACTGGCTTGAGCAACGTTCATTTGCCAATCAACTTCCCCCCTGTATGTATGCCGGGGCCGTGTATGATGAAAACGGCAAGTTCACCGGCTGGAATGATATGGAGCAGGAAGAATGGAATGCTAAATCCGTTTTTGCCATCAAGCAGGACACCAAGTTACTGGGAGAAAATATCGTCCTTAAGGGCGGCCAGCTGTTGAAGGATATCGTCGAGGAAAAGCAACTTGATCTCAGCACGATCACGTACTTTCTGCCGCATTTGTCATCCCAATATTTTGCCAGCAGAATTCAAAAAGGCCTGTCAGATTTGGGAATGGATGTTCCTCAATCTCGTTGGTTTACAAATCTTTCGTGGGTTGGCAATGTGGGTGCAGCCTCTCCATACCTGATGCTGGAAGAACTTTTTCACTCCGGCCGTTTAAAAGTTGGTGACAAGTTGTTGATGATGGTCCCCGAGAGCGCACGCTTTAATTACGGCTACGCACTGCTAACGGTAGTTTAATCATCACGCGTGAGGCCCTGCCTCCGTTGGATAAATCAATACCTTATGAACCAGCAACAGGTACCTCAGGACAAGGAAAATCTCAACGAAGGCAAGCTGGCGAAACTCTATTACGCCACCGACGAAAAAGGACACTATGTAAAGGTGAACAGCATTGGCTGGGAGCCTGAAACGGTAGCCATGCAGCAGGCATGGGACGTAGTGAACGATGACGTTAAGGATGCCGTAAAGCTCGTCAGAGAAGGCAAGGCGAGTCCCCTGCTCTATCATATCCGGAAGAACATTATGAACTATTCCCTGGTGGCCAGCTATGCAGGCACGATGGGATTCCTTGTTCGACTGCATTGCAAGCCTTATTTTTTTCGTCGGCTGAGCCAGAAGCAGCTGGAAAAGTATGCCTACACGTTTCGGATCACAGTAGAGCAGTTAAAAGGGATTGACGAATTCGGCAAAGCATAAGGTGTGATAAGAACCGTCGGCTTATCTGAACAAAGATTCATTTCCTCTGTTGTCATTACGGCAATCGCGACACTTGAGGAGTTCCAAAAACACTATTCAATCGAGGTCAAACAACATGAAAGTTGATTTTCCGCATAAGCAATCGGCACACTGCGAAAGCGGTGTAGTCTCCAACCTGATGAGATTTCACGGGATGGATTTCGATGAGCCCATGGTATTCGGTATTGGATCGGGTCTGTTCTTTGCTTATCTCCCCTTTATTCGTGTCAACGGAATTCCCGCCACCGCCTACCGGATCTGGCCGGGACAGGTGTTTAAGCGGTTCTCAGAGCGCATAGGCATCACGATAGAGACTAAAAAATTCTCCACGCCGAAGGCTGCGATGGAAGCGCTGGACCGTAAGCTGGACGCCGGCATACCGGTGGGCATGCTTACGTCGGTATTTTATCTTAACTACATGCCCGCCGCCTATCGTTTTCATTTCAATGCCCATAACATCATCGTCTTCGGTAAACAAAACGGGCAGTACCTGGTGAGTGATCCCGTGATGGAACACACTACGGAGATCTCTTCCGAAGACCTGGTGCGCGCGCGTTTCGCGAAGGGAATGCCCGAGCCAAGCGGCCGGATGTATTACCCCGTTAAACTCCCGGGTGAGTACAATCTTGAGCAAGCAATCT
>Ga0164241_10004579_pt1 | contig 13333 bp, 6 predicted proteins | sample OricomyardsoilBY_FD_108780 | JGI IMG/M metagenome (GOLD analysis project Ga0164241, IMG submission 108780) | Backyard soil microbial communities from Emeryville, California, USA - Original compost - Back yard soil (BY) | ecosystem: Environmental > Terrestrial > Soil > Unclassified | place: USA...
GATCTTGACTCCGGCGCCCAAGGCCGCCTGCTTGCGGGTCGCGGGTTGGGAAAGGATGAGGGGTGTCGTGTCCGCCACCGAAATGAATAGGTGCGAATCCGCGCTTCCGCCCAGGTTGGTGGCGGTCACGGTATAATCCACCGATCCGGAACTTGAGGTGGGCGTTCCCGTGATGACGCAGGAGCTGCTCAGGCTCAAACCGATCGTCGAAAGGAGGGGGCTCGATGAGCAGGAGGTTGCCGCATCCCCGGCGTTGGCCGGGGTGATGGTTCCCAGCGACCTGCCCACGGTCGCGGCATACGGACTGCCCGCATAAGTCAGGGCGGGAGCTATCGTCGGATTCACGGTGATGGTCAGATTCTTGGTGGTCGAGCCGTCCGAATTGGTCGCGGTCACCGTATAGACGGTGGAGGAAGCCACCTGCGTCGGCGTGCCCGAAATCACACCCGTCGTCGTGCTGAAGGTCAGACCCGTATTCGTGGTCAGACTCGGGGTGATGGAATAACTGGTCGCGGTGCCCGTGGTAAGGGTGGGGCTGTTGGAGGTGATGGGGACGCCGACAGAATAAGTCGCCGTATTCAGCGTATAGGTCAGGCCGGCCGGCGGCTGCGCCACCGTGGTGCCCAGCCCGACGGCGGTCACAGCGGCCTTTTGCGTTTCATAGGTCAGCTTGATGAAGTTCGAGTCCCGCGCGACTTTCGCCATCGTAAAGTTGTCAATCTTTCCTTGATAAAAGCCGTTGTTCGCCGCCAGTGAACGGCCGATCATGACCCAGTTGCGAGTCCCGTCGCCGAAAGCGTTCGTGCTCGCCGCCTTCGCGAACAGCACCCCGTTCTTATAAATCCGGATCGAGTCGTTCGCGATCGAGCTCTTGGTGACGAAGAGCTGCGTCCAGGATCCGTTCACGATGTAACCGTTGGGCGAGTTGAAGCTCGCATCGCTCGTCACGCGCAACGCGACGTTTTGGTTGGTCTGCCAACCGTTGATGAGAATACGCGTAGCGCCGGTATTTACGGAGGAAGCGGTCAGGGAATCGCCTCCCATGGCGATAAATCGCGCGTTCGCTACATCGGCCGCGGAGTTAAACCAGAGGGAATAGGAAAAACCGGTCGAGAAAGTCGTGAAGCCCGAGTAGTTGTTTCCGACGTTGGCAGCGTTGCGTCCCAGATCAATGTAGTTGCCGGCCGTCGGAACCGCCGCCGCGCCGCCGGCCCCCCCCCGCAGGGTATCCGCCAGACCGATGATGCCGGCCACTGCCGTTTGGCCTCCCGTGTAGTTTCGCATGACCGCCGAAGGTGCGCCCGAAACCGAAGCCGGACGATCCGTCATGCCCGTGGCATTACCCATATGCCAGGCGCCTACGAAGTTGTCCGCCGTGCGGAACACGTTATTGCCGTTCGATTCCGAGGCTGCCCCCGACTTGCCCCAGTACATCCGGATGGTAGTCGTGGCGCTCCCGGCAATGGAAGGCACGCGCACCCAAATCTCAGCCGCCGACGACGACCACCGTTCGATTTCAAAGGAGAGCGCCGTGTCGCCGGTGCCGTTTGTAAAACGAATGTCCGCGCCGTTCGCCAGGGCGGAGTCGAGCACGTTCTTGCCCGTAGACGTACTTCCATTGGTGAGGCGCACCAGCAGCGGAAAGTTCGTAACCGTGTTGGTCACACTTGCGGTCGAGGTGTTGATCGTGATGGGGCGGTATCGGCTCCAGGCGTCGTAGGGACCCGCGAATACAACGGCGGAAAACGCAAAAATAAAGGCGGCAGCGACTGCTAGCTTCTTCATGACCGAATCCTTTGATGCACAATTTTGACAAATGCCGGATTCGTCTTATTTCGACATCCGGCAAGTACCCCATAATCCGCTTGTCAAGAGGGATTCGTCAGGTGAGGACAACTTGTGCTAATGTATTGCAGACTGTAACGGGAATGTTGTTGTTTTTTGCTCGTTACGGACTATTTTATGCCATATATTTTATTGCTTTAACCATATATATACGCCTCTATTATCATTTGATAACAGGTCTGGATAGTGGAAACTATGTCGTTTTGGCCGACTACCAAATACAAAAATTTTAAGTTTATGCCGATTTTATACAAATAAATTTAAAACGGGCCGAGTTCTTTTTTTTGGAGGGAACCCTTAGCCAAAGTGACAATATTCAATGCGCGTAACATCGGAGAGGGTATGATGAGCGTTGAAACCGGTAACAACAAAAAAGCCTTCCGTGAGGAAGGCTTTTTTGTTGTCGGCGTGGTGGAGTCCCCCACGCTTTCGAAAGACGACTCGCGAATCCTCGCGAACCTTAGCGCGGACGGAGCGTGACCGACCGGCGCGTATAGTTCGTGGTCTTGCCCTGGTTCAGCACCGAGATGCGAACCACGTACATGCCCGCCGAAGCGACTCTGCCGTTGGCCGAACGGCCGTTCCAGGCCACTTCCGTCAGCTTGTCCTTCGCCGGGTTCACCGACTTCGACCAGATCGTGCGGCCCCAGGCGTCCACGATGCTGAGCGTCAGGCGTTCCGTCGAGGTTCCCTGCGGGAGCTGGAAGGCGTAAGGACGATCCTCGCCGTTCACGCGGATCACGAAGGCGTCCGGCATGATGGCCGTGGGCTTGACCAGCACGCTGGCGTTGCTCGTGGTCGTCGTGGTCGTTCCGTTCAGCGTGCGCGTGATGACCACGGTGTACGAACCCGTGTCCGCCACGGTCAGGCCGGTGATCGTCAAGGAGGCCGTAGTCGCCCCGCCGATCGTTCCGCCGTTCGTGAGGCTCGTTGTTCCCTTGCGCCACTGATAGCTCAGCGTGCCCGCAGAAGAACCGACACCCGCCGCTGCCGCCACGGTCATGGTGGCGTTGCCGCCCACGACGATCGTCTGCGAAGCCACAGGCTGGGTGCTGATCGAAGGCGCGATGTTGACCTTCAGGTTGCCCGCCGAGCTCGTGGTCGAAAGCGTGGCGCTGTTGAGCGTGCTGGTAACCACGACGCTATAGGCCGCGGTGTCGGCCAGGGTGGCGGCCGCCGTGGAATAGGTCGCCGAAGTCGCACCCGCGATGTCCGTCCCGTTCTTCTTCCACTGGTAGGACAAGGTGCCCGGCGCGGTGGCCGTCACGCGGAACGTTCCGGCGACGCCGCCGACGACGGTCGTGTCACGCGGCTGGGCCGAGATCACCGGCGCGGCATTGGCCAGGAGAACCGCGATGTTCACCGTGTCCTTCACCGACCCCGTGGTGTTCTTGGCCGTGATCACATAGTTCGCCGCCGAAGAGGCCGCGGTGGGCGTGCCCGAGATCAGGCCCGTGGTCGCGTTCAGCGAGATTCCGGCCGGCAGGGTCGGAGCGACGAAGAACGAGTCCGCGGCGCCGACGACAACCGCCGTGTCCGGGGTCATGGCCGTGCCGACCAGGAGGCTCAGCGTGCGCGCGGTGTACCGGACGCTGGTGGGCGCCGCGGCGTTGACCTTCATGCTGATGGTCGCCGACGTGGTCCACGAGCTGTCGCCGAAGGCCGTGATGGTGTAGCTGGTCGTGGCCGACGGAGAAGCCGGGGCTCCCGAGATGGCACCGGTCACCTGGTCGATCACAAGCCCCGACGGCAGCGCCGGAGTCACATCAAAGCGGGTCGCGGAACCCAGAAGGGTCGCCGCATTCGCCGTGATCGGAGCACCTTGCGTGTAGTTCGCCGAGGTCGTGGCATAAGCCAGATTGGCCACCGGGTTCGCACCCGGGCGCTGGGTCTTGTAGCTCAGCTTGACCCAGTCCGACGAACGGGCGACGTTCGAGACTTCGATCTCGTCCAGCATACCCTGCCAATAGCGCGAGAAGGTGGTGCCCGGAGCCGAGCCGGCCGCCAACGTTCCGATGTGGAAGTTGAAGGTCTCGACGCGATTCGTGGTGGTCATGCCCGTCGCCGCATTCGTGCCGGCAAGAACGCCGTCCACATAGAGCGATTCCGCGACCGAACCAAGCGCCGGAGTGGTCTTGGTACCCACGATGTGACGCCAGTTGCCGACCGTGGCGACCACAAGGGGGTTCGAGCTGGCCTGACCGAAGCCGGCGCTTGAACGCAAGGCCAGCTCGTAATACTTCGTGGTGTTGGCGTTGGAGCCGAAAATCGCGAATGCGTACTGGTTGTCGCCCTTGTTGACAATAGCGTTGCCCAGGTTGGCTCCGGGATTGATCGCCGAAGCGTTCGTCCAGGCCGAGAAGCTGTAGTTGTCGTTCAGCCCGAAGTTCAGTACGCCCGAGGCCGAGTTCAGCACCGAGAAATACTGCGACGTGCCGTTGAAGTTGCGGGCGTGTCCGATCGCGCCGATCGTATCGGCCGGGGCTGCGGCCGCCGTGGCGGTCAGGTTGTTGCTCGAAGCATCGGACTCGTCGCCCGTCGCGCCGCTGTTCATGTGCCAGACGGCTTGGTAGCCCTGGCTGCGCGGGAAAACGAGTTCGCCGTTGGAGCGCGAAGCGCCCGCCTGGCCCCAGTACATGCGCACCGTGGTGGTGCCGGTGGCGGCCACATTGTCCACGTTCACCCAGATCGAGGCCGAGGTGTCGGTGGGTGTCGTGCTCCAGCTTTCGATCTGGTAAGGCAGATGCTTGCCGGTGCCGTTCGCAAAGCGAATGCCCGCGCTGGTGGTGTTCTGGAAGATCGCGCGATGCGCGTTCGTCAGACGGACCAAAACCGGGAAGCTGGTCTGCGCGGCGCCGAGGCCGGAACCCGTGGTGTTCACCGCGAAGCTCGCGGACGAACCCGTGTAGTTCTCGGTCGCATAGACCGTGATCTTCACGTCGGTGTTGGCGAACCCGGAGGCGTTCGTGGCCTTGATGCTGACAGTCGTCGTGCCGGTGCCCGTGGGCGTTCCCGAAATGGTTCCCGTGGCGGAATCCAGCGCCAAGCCGGTAGGCAGGGCACCCACCGTCACCGTGAAGGTGACCGGAGCGACCGGCGCCGGCGAGACGTACGGGGTCCAACCCTGGATCGCCACGCCTTGTTCATAGGTGGCGGTCGAATCCTTCGAGTAGTTCACGAAGGTCGGAGCGTTCACGATCGCCAAGGTCAGCGTGGTCGCGGTGCCCGCGCCGCCGGGGCCGGTGGGCGTGATGCTATAGGTCGTGGCCGCCTGGGCCGTGGTGGGCGTACCCGTGATGATACAGGTCGTGGGCGCGATCGACAGGCCGCCGGGGATCGCCGGAGAAATGGCGCACGACGTGATCGACGAGGTGGTCACCGGCGTGATGGTCGTCGGGACCTTGCCGAGAACCAGCGCGGAGGGCGTGTAGGTCACCGAGGGCACGATGCGCAGGAGCACCGTGTTGCTGATGACCGAACCCGCGTTGTTCGTGACCATCACCTTGTAGGTGGTGCTGTCCGAGTTCGCGAAGAGCGAGTCCGGCAGAAGCGACAGGGTGTCGTTCAAAGCCGCGGTGGCCGAGACCACGCGGATCGTGTCGGTCGCGCCGCCGTTGACGCCGGGGCGATACTTGCGGATCCACTTGTAGGTCAGCGAAGCCGAGCCGCCGTTCGTCACCGCCACGCCGAACTTGATACCGGAGGCATTCAGCACCGCGCTCTTGGCGGCGGGCTGCGAGGTGAACGTGGCCAAGGTATCAGCAACGGTGATGGAAAGATTGGCGGTGCTGGAGCCGGCGCTGTTGGTGGCCGTGACCGTATAGCTGGTCGAGGTGCGGCTGGCCGTCGGCGTGCCGCTGATGACGCAGCGATTGTTGATCGACAGGCCGGCGGACAGGGTCGGAGCGATCGCGCACGAGGTCACGGTGTCGCTGGCGTTGGTCGGGACGATCAGGCCCGCCGAGCGCGTGGCGGTCAGCGAATAGGGGCTGCCCGCATAGGTCAGCGCCGGAACCGCAGCGGCCGGAACCGTGATCGAGATCGCCTTGGTGGTGGTGCCGTTGGCGTTCGTCGCCGTAATGGTGTACGAGGCCGTGGCCTTGGGAGTGTTGGGGGTACCCGTGATGACGCCCGTGACGGGATCCAGCACGAGACCGGCAGGCAGGGCCGGCGACACCGACCAGATGTTCGCGCCGCCGCTGGTGAAGCTCGGCGTGTTCGCCGTGATGGGGGTCTCGAGTTTGTAGGTCGCCGGGTCGGACGAATAGGTCAGGCCGACAGGCGCCGCGGTGGAGATCGCCGCGCTTTGCGAGAAGATGCTCGAGGTCGGCGACTGTGTCTGGAAGGTCAGCGCGGCCCAGTCTTCGGAGCGGCGCACGCCTTCGGAACGGACTTCATCGATGGGTCCGAGGGTCCAATGGCGGGCATAGGCGTCCGTTTGACGGCCGATCGAAACCGCGTCAAGGTACCACTGGCCCTTGCCGTTGCCGTCGTTGCTCGTGCCGTTCACGACACCGATCAGCGTACCGCCCGATTTGGGACCACCGTCCACGTACAGCGATTCGATGTTCGCCGTTACGAAGCCGCCCTCGGTGTTGTTGACGCGAACACCCATCAGATGATGCCAGCCGGCGGTGAAGTTGGCCGCGGCCGTGCCGTTCTGGTAGTTGATGTTGCCGAACGGAGGGGTGTTGAAGTTGCCCGAGGCCGCACCGTAGTTGGCTTCCGAAGCCTCGAACTTCGAGCTGCGGGCCTGGAAGTTCCAGTGGTTGTCGCCTTTGCCCATGAGGGTCATCTGCGAGGACGAGGCGGCCGAGGGATTCACCCAGAGGGAGTTCGTATAGTTGTCGCCCTTGCCCGAACCCGCGGCCGAAGCCGCGAAGTCGTACGAGCCGTTGACGGCATAGGCCAGCTTGCGGGAGTATCCGTTCAGGATCCAGGTCGTGCCGCCGTTGGTCGTGCGCAGAACCGTGCCGTTGCCGCCGACGATCACGCCCGTGGTGGCGCTGGAGAAGCGCACCGAATACAGCGAGTCGGTGAAGCGGGGGACGCTCTGCGAAACCCAGGTCACGCCGCCGTCCGTGGTCTTGAGAATCGGGCTGAGGTTACCGAGGGTGGACGAGGCGTTGCCCACGGCCCAGCAGGTATTGTCGTTCGCGCAATGAATGGAGCGCAGGTTGTTGGTGACGCCGCTCGTGAGGGCCGTCCAGGTGCCGGTGGTGGAAGCGTTCGTGGTCTTCGTGATCACACCGTTCTGACCGACGGCATAGCAAAGATCGTTCGTCGTGCAATGAACGCCGTTCAACAGGCCGGAGGAAGCCACGCTATCCTGCGTGGTGACCGTCCAGACGGAGTCGGAAGCGGGCGTGTACACGAAGCGGGTGGCGACGCGCGTGGTGCTGGAGTTGCCGCCGACCGCATAGCAGTTGCCGCCGGCCACGCAGGAAACCGAATTCATGTGCGAGGTGACCGTGGTGGTCGGCAGGGACCAGGTTCCCGTCGAAGCCTTCAGGGTGGCATAGTAGCGGCTGGTGCCGTAGTTGCCGCCGACCGCAAGGCAGGTGCTACTGGAAAGGCAGGAGAGGCCGAAGTAGGTCAGCGAGGAGGCCGCCGAGTCGGTGGCGCTCTGCTTGGCCCAGCTGGCGCCGGTGTTCGTGGTGCGCGTCATGAAACGGGTCGTTCCCGAGCCGCTGATGCCGGAGCCGCCGGCCGCATAGCAGGTATCCGCCGTGGGGCAAGCCACCGCGTTCAGCGAAAGAGCGGTCGTCAGAACTCCGGTCTTGGAGGTGTTCCAGGTCACGCCGCCGTCGGTGGTCTTCAGGGCCAGGCCGCTGAGACCCACGGCATAGCCGTTGTTCGCGTCGGTGAAGTAAACGCCGCGGTTCGTCTGGGTCTTGCCGATGACGAAGGCGTTGGGCGCGGCCGTCAGGCTGCGCGAGCCGCCCAATCCGCCCAGCGCCGTGCCGGGGCTTCCCCAGGCCGTCGCATCGAGCTTGTTGGCGGTCGCATCGAGTTCGTCCGCCGTGTTGCTCGTCGCATTCATGTGCCACACGGCGCGGAAGCCGTTGGCCGTATCGAACACGGCCTGCGAGTTCGAGGCGTTGGTCTCACCGCTCTTGCCGTAGTAGATACGGATCTTGGTGGTGGCGCCGCTGCCCTTGAGTTGGGGAACCAGCACCCAGAACTCCGCCGAGTCGTTGGTCGCGCTCCAGCGTTCCTTCTCGAAGCTCAGGGCGTTGCCGGCCGAGTCCGCGAAGCGGATGTCGAGGCCGCCCGCCGTCAGCGAACCCGCGAGGACATCGCTGCCCGTCGCGACGCCGCCGGCGCTGTTCAAGCGAACCAGCAGGGGGAAGTTATTCTGCGCCGTGACCGGGGTGGTCGCCGTGGTCGGCGTGACGGAGATGATCTTGAACTTGGACCACAGCACATCGTAGGGCCCCGCGAGCGCGGAGGTTACGGAGGTGACCAGAAAGGCGGCGAGCAACGCAAGCTTTTTCATAATGATTCCTTGGACGACGCGGACCATAAACTCTTCGGACTTTTTGTCGACATTTTATCGACAAAAAGCGGCGCCATTGAAATAACGGCGCCGTACCGAAAAAGTCGGTTCGGCGTAATCTATTGCAGACTGTAACCGTTAGGTTGCGATTTTTAACGATTTGCGGCGATTTTTTCGGTCGATTCTCGTGTTTTTCCAACAGGTCTTGATATAAAAAGTCTTAGTTTCGACTATTTGGATTGAATTTATTTTAAGTAATGGAATCGCTTTGTCATTGTGGCAAAACGATTCCACCCCAGGTTATACTCTCGAAAACGCCTGGGTTAGGGAAGCTCCGAACCCAGGATCTTTTGTTGCAGCGCCACCAATTCGCCGCAACCTTTTTCGGCCAACGCCAGCAGGTCATTCAGCTGCGCGCGCGAGAAGACCGACTCTTCGCCGGTGCCCTGCACCTCTACGAATTCGCCCGAGCCCGTCATGACCACGTTCATGTCCACTTCGGCCTCGCTGTCCTCGGTGTAGCAGAGGTCCAGCATCGGCACGCCTTCCACTACGCCCACGCTCACGGCCGAAACGAAATGCCGGAGGGCTTTCCCTTCGGGAAAGGTGTGCGGCAGGGCTGCCTTCATTTTTTGCAACGTGCGGGCCAGCGCCAGATAGCCGCCCACGATCGATGCGGTGCGCGTGCCGCCGTCGGCTTCGATCACGTCGCAGTCGATGATGATGCTGCGCTCGCCGAACGCGTCGAAATTGCACACGCCGCGCAGGGCGCGGCCGATCAGGCGCTGGATCTCCTGCGTGCGTCCCGAGGCCCCCGTGCGCTCGCGCCTCACGCGCGAGTTCGTGCTGCGCGGCAGCAGGCTGTACTCGGCGGTCACCCACCCCTTGCCCTTGCCTTTCATCCAGCGCGGCACTTCCTCCTCGAGGCTGGCGCAGCACAGGATGCGGGTGCGCCCCACCTCGATCAGGAAGGAGGCTTCGGCCGACTGGACGAAGTCCTCGGTGATCTTGATGCTGCGGAGCTGGTCGACGGCGCGGCCGTCGGGGCGGAGGATGGACATGTGGATTCCTGGGGTTGGATGGGATTGAGAGACGTAAGGGCGGCTCGCGAGCCGCCCTTACGATAGGGATGTTTACGCCTGGCGGCCCGCCTTGGGCAGCGCGGCGCGCGCGTAGCTTCCGAGCACGCGCAGGTCGCGCGTGAGCTTCCCCAGGTCCGAAAGCGCCTCGCGCACTTTCGGATCGCGCGCGCCTCCCGAGATGTCGAGGTAAAAGCGGTAGTCGAAGGGCTTTTCGGGATCGGGGCGCGACTCGATCTTCGAGAGATCGATGTCGCGTCCGGCGAACAGGCCCGTGATCTTGTGCAGCACGCCCGCCTGGTTGCGGGCCGGCACGAAGGTCAGGCTCGTCTTCAAGGCTGCCGGCTTGGCCGCGGCGGGCGCGGCCTTCTCGGGCGACCGTGAGATGCACAGGAAGCGCGTGAAGTTGACCGCGCGGTTCTGCACCCGGCGCTTCAGGATGTTGAGTCCGTAGATCTTCGCCGCGGCCTCGCTCGCGAGGGCCGCCACGCCGGGCGTAGCCGAGGACAGCGAAGCCGCAGCCCCCGCCGTGTCGAACCAGACGACGGGCTTGATGTCCCGGTGCGCCGCGAAAAATTCGCTGCACTGCGCCAGCGCCTGGGGATGCGACCGCACCTCGCGCACCTTGGACAACGGCAAGCCGACGGGTGCCAGCAGCGCGTGCTCGACGCGCACATAGGTCTCGCGCGTCACGACCAGATCGTGCCGCACCAGCAGGTCATAGTTCAGGTGGATGCTGCCGCCGAGCGAGTTCTCGATGGGGATCACGCCGCGGTCGGCGCGCTTCTTCTCGACCGCCTCGAACACTTCCTCGAACGTGTCGCAGGGCAACACCTTGCAGTCCGCGCCGAACAACGCGCGGCTGGCCTGTTCGCTATACGCCCCGGGAACGCCTTGGTAAGCGATTTTCATGAGGGGAAAGATAGATGCTGAACAAGCGAGGGTAGAAGGTGGAGGGTGGAGGGTAGGGAACACAATCCTGCGCCGACATTGAGGCTCGGATAATTAAAGCTCGGGGATTGGAAGTCTATCCTCCATCCTCTACCCTCCACCTTCGCCTTAATTCACCACCCGCTTCGCCTCGGCGTAGTGCGTGTTGAAATACGGCGACTCGAGCTTGGTGTACGTGACGCCGATGCCGCTTTGCGAATGGATGAAGTAGCCGTCACCCATGTAGATGCCGACGTGGCTGATGCGGAACGTCTTGAAGAACACCAGGTCGCCGGGCTGCAAGTCTTCCTTGTCGACATCCTTGCCGTAGCGGGCCATCGCGGCCGAGCTGCGCGGCAGGCGCAACTTGTAGGCCTCCTCGAACACCTGTTGCACGAATCCGGAGCAGTCCATGCCCTTGCGGCTTTTTCCGCCATAACGATACGGAGTGCGCAAATAAGACTCGGCGACGGTGCGCAATTCGGGGGCGGCGCCGCTGCCGGGTCGACCCGTTTCGGCGGGGGAAGTCCACGAGTAGTCGTCGGTCTGGAAGGAAACCCACGTGCCGCTTTCGCGGGAGTAGGCCGGGCGGGGGCCCGGCGGAGCGCAGGCCGCCAACAAAAACGGGATCGTGGACGCAGCGATGGCCATGGCCCACCGTAGGGGCGCATCGCGATGCGCCCCTACGGTCGCATTGCGCGTCGCGCCTTCCTTCTTCCGCCGGAACACCAAACCGTTTATCCTTGCGTCCCGCGGCCGCAGATCTTCTCCGCTGCCGCCGAAACCTGAAACAATTCCGCTTCGCCGAAAGGGCGTCCGATCAACTGCAGGCCCACCGGCAGTCCGTTCGTCGGAGCCACGGGCAGCGAGAGCGCGGGCAGGCCCGCGAGGTTCACCGGCACCGTGTAAATGTCGGCGAGGTAAATCGACATCGGATCCTTGAACATCTCGCCGATCTTCGGCGGGACGGTCGGCATGGTCGGCGTGGCGATCACGTCGCACAGGGCGAAGGCCTTCTCGAAATCCTCGGTGATCACGCGGCGCACCTTCTGCGCCTGCATGTAATAGGCGTCGTAGAATCCCGACGAGAGCACGTAGGTGCCGAGGAGGATGCGCTTCTTCACCTCGGCGCCGAAGCCTTGCGAACGGCTCTGCGTGTAGACTTCGGCCAGGGTCTTCGCCTCGGGCGCGCGCGTGGTGTAGCGCACGCCGTCGTAGCGCGAGAGGTTGGCCGACGCCTCGGCCGTGGCGATCGCATAGTACGCGGCGACCGCGTACCGGAGCGTCGGCAGGGAGATCTCGACGATCTTCGCGCCTTCGCGCTCGCAGGCCGCGAGGGCGGCGCGGACCGAGGCCTCGACGCCCGCGTCGAGGCCCTCGCCGAAGGCTTCCTTCGGCACGCCGATGGTCTTGCCCTTCAGCCCCGCGCCGAGCAGGGCCGTGAAGTCTTCCGCCGGGCGATTCGACGAGGTATTGTCACGCGGATCATATCCGGCAATCGTGTTGAGCAGCAGGGCCGAGTCGGCGACGGTGCGGGCGAAGGGCCCGATCTGGTCGAGCGACGAGGCGTAGGCCACCAGGCCGTAGCGCGAGACGCGGCCGTAGGTCGGCTTCATGCCGACGATGTCGCAGCAGGTGGCGGGCTGGCGGATCGATCCGCCGGTGTCCGAGCCCAGCGAGACGTCGACCGTGCCCGCGGCGACCGCCACCGCGGAGCCGCCCGACGACCCCCCGGGAATCCGGTCGGGGTGCAGGGGGTTCACGGGAGCGCCGAAGGCGCTGGTCTCCGAAGTCGAACCCATCGCGAACTCGTCGAGATTGGTCTTGCCCACGGGGATGGCCCCCGCGGCCAGCAAGCGTTCGACCACGGTGGCATTATAAGGCGACTGGAATTTTTCGAGGATGTGCGAACCGCAGGTGGTTTTGCCCGAGGCCACGACAATGTTGTCCTTGAGCGCGATCGGCACGCCGGCCAAGGGGCCCACCTTCTCGCCGGCCGCGATCCGTGCGTCGAGCGCGCGGGCAGCCTCCAGGGCGAAATCCGGTAAAACGGAGAGGTAGGCGTTCAGATCCTTCTTCGCTTCGGCGCGCTCCAGCGCTTGCCGAACCGTGGATTCTGCGGAAATTTCACCGTTTTGAACCTTGCGTGCGAGATCGGCTAGGGCGGACATGGCGGGTAAGGTAGGAAAAGTGGGAGGGTGGAGGGTAGAAGCCGGAGGGTAGAAACCCAAAAAAACGCGAAAATCGGGGTTTTAACGACAGGCGACCGGGGTACCTCTACCCCGGCCACTCCCTTCCTCCCCTTACCGAGGCTTCAAGGTGACAGCCCTGTGGACGTAGGTCGTGGTCCCACCGTTCTGGACCACCCATATACGCGCGACGTACATGCCCGCTGCAGCGGGTCGCCCATTGGCCGAACAGCCGTTCCACGAGATCTCCGTGCGCTTTTCCTTCGCGGGGTTCATCGAGGTGGACCAGATCCTTCGGCCCCAGGCATCGAGAATGCTCAGGGTGAGTTTTTCCGCGACGGAACCGGCCGGCAACTGGAAAGCATAAGGCCTCTCCTGGCCGTTCACCCGGAACACGAAGGCGTCGGGAAGAATAGCGACCGGGGCCGTCAATACCTCCGCGGCGCTCAGCGTCGTGGTCTCGGTTCCGTTCAGGGTGCGCGTCACCAGTACGGTGTACGATCCCGAATCCGCGGCCGTCATACCGGAGATCGTCAGGGCCGCCGTCGTTGCGCCGTTCAGGGTTCCTCCGTTCGCGAGGTTGACCCCGTTCTTGCGCCACTGATAGCTCAGCGTACCGGCCGAAGAGCCCGCGCCTGCCGCGACCGCGACGGAAAGCGTGGCGTTCTCGCCGGTGACGATCCCTTGGCTCGCGGCCGGTTGCGTCGTGATCACGGGAGCCGCATTCACGCGCAGGCTCACGGGACTCGAGAGGGTCGTGGTTATGGTGCCGTTCAGGGTCGAGGTCACGA
>Ga0164241_10004580_pt1 | contig 13333 bp, 12 predicted proteins | sample OricomyardsoilBY_FD_108780 | JGI IMG/M metagenome (GOLD analysis project Ga0164241, IMG submission 108780) | Backyard soil microbial communities from Emeryville, California, USA - Original compost - Back yard soil (BY) | ecosystem: Environmental > Terrestrial > Soil > Unclassified | place: USA...
TGATGCGGCTGAGCCTGAACGTGGCCTCGACGCGCGTGGTGCTGGTGCACGGCCACACCGGGCCGGCGGCGGCCGGGCACGTCATCGAGTCCTTCGGCCACTTCCTGATCGGCGGCAACTTCGCCGTCGGGCTGAGCGTGTTCGCGATCCTGGTGGTGATCAACTTCATCGTCGTCACCAAGGGCGCCGAGCGCATCGCCGAGGTCGGCGCGCGCTTCACGCTGGACGCGATGCCGGGCAAGCAGATGGCGATCGACGCCGAGCTCAACGCCGGCATGATCGACGAGGCCGAGGCGCGGCGCCGCCGCGCCGAAGTCGCCGAGGAGGCCGACTTCTTCGGCTCGATGGACGGCGCCAGCAAGTTCGTGCGCGGCGACGCCGTGGCCGGCATGCTGATCCTGTTCATCAACATCGTCGGCGGCTTCGTCATCGGCGTGGCGCAGCACGACCTCAGCGCCGCGCAGGCGGCCAGCAGCTACATCCTGCTGGCGGTGGGCGACGCGCTGGTGGCGCAGGTGCCGGCGCTGCTGATCTCGGTGGCCGCGGCGATGGTGGTGTCGCGCGTCGGCAAGGAGCAGTCGATCGGCGCGCAGATCCACCGCCAGGTGTTCAGCTCGCCGAAGGCGCTGCTGATCACCGCCGGCATCGTCGCGTCGCTGGGCGTGGTGCCGGGCATGCCGAACCTGATCTTCCTGCTGATCGCCGCGGGCCTGGGCGCGCTGGCCTGGTGGGTGCGCCGCAACGAGCAGCGCGCCGCCGCGCGCACCGCGACCGCCGCCGAGCCGGCGCCGCAGCCCAATGCCGAGGCCAGCTGGGACGACCTGGCGCCGGTGGACACGCTGGGGCTGGAGGTCGGCTACCGCTTGATCTCGCTGGTCGACAAGAGCCGTGGACCGGGCGTGGGCGACCTGCTGGGGCGCATCCGCGGCGTGCGCAAGAAGTTCGCGCAGGACGTGGGCTTCCTGCCGCCGGTGGTGCACATCCGCGACAACCTGGAACTGAAGCCCGGCATGTACCGCGTCACGCTGCGCGGCGCGGTGGTCGGCGAAGGCGAGGCCCATCCGGGCATGTGGATGGCCATCAACCCCGGCGGCGCGACGCAGGCGCTGCCCGGCACCAAGACCACCGACCCGGCCTTCGGGCTGCCGGCGGTGTGGATCGAGGAGCGCCACCGGGAAATGGCCCAGATGAATGGATTTACGGTGGTTGATTGCGCGACCGTTGTGGCCACCCACCTTTCACACTTGATGCAAGTGAACGCGGCGCGCCTGCTGGGCCGCGTCGAAACCCAGGCCCTGATCGACCATGTCACCAAGCTGGCTCCGAAACTGATGGAAGACGTGGTCCCGAAGCTGGTCGGCGTGTCGACGGTGCAGAAGGTGCTGCAGCTGCTGCTCGAAGAGGGCGTGCACATCCGCGACATGCGCGGCATCGTCGAATGCCTGGCCGAGCATGCGAGCGCCACCACCGATGCCGGCGAGCTGGCGCGGTGCATCCGCGTGCACCTGGCGCCGGCGATCGTGCAGCAGATCTACGGCGCGGTGAAGGAGCTGGACGTGATCGCGCTCGACCCGGAGCTCGAACGCCTGGTGACGCAGGCGCTGAATTCGCCGCACGGCGCCGCGCTCGACCCCGGCGTGGCCGACACGCTGACGCGCAGCGCGGTGGCCACCGCGCGCCGCCAGGAGGACGCCGGCATACCGCCGTGCCTGCTGGTGCCGGACCTGATCCGCGCGCCGATCGCGCGGCTGCTCAGGCGCGCCGCGCCACGGCTGAAGGTGCTGTCGCACAGCGAGATTCCAGAAACCCATTCGATCCGCATCGGTTCGATCATCGGAGCAAGCGCATGACCCCTCACGCCCATCTTCGTTCGCTGCACCCCCCGGGAAGGTTCGCCGCCATTGACGCGGTCCGGCCGGAGGCGACGGCATGAACATCCGCCGCTTCAGCGCGCGCAGCTCGCGCGATGCCTTCGTGCTGGTGCGCCAGGCTCTCGGCGACGATGCCGTGGTGCTGTCGACGCGGCCCTGCGCCGACGGCGTCGAGGTGATGGCGATGGCCGCCGACAGCGTGCCGCTGGCCGAAGCCGCCGCGGCGCCCGCGCCGATCCCGATGCCGGTGATGCGCCATCCACCGGTGCCGCGCGCGCCCGAACCCGAGCCCACGCCCGCCGCCGCGCCGAGCACCGTCGAGCAGGACGTCGAGCAGCTGTCGATGAGCACCTTGTCGTTCCAGGACTACGTGCGCGAGCGCATGCTGCGCCGTCGCAGGGCCGAACAGCAAAGCCACGACAAGGCGCAGGCCGACCTGGCGGCGAGCCAGGCGCGCGCCGCGGCGCTGGCCGCGTTGCCGGCCGCGCCGGCCGGCAGCGCGCTGCGCGAGCGCACGGCGTCGGTCCCGGTCTCGGCTTCGGTCTCGGCTCCTGCCCCGATGCCGGCGCGGGCCGCAACGGCGCCATTGCCGTTGCCGTCTCCGCCCGCGGCAGCCATCCCGACGCCGCAGCTCGCCGAGCTGATGCCGCCGCCGGCCGCGCTGCCGCAGGCCGCGCCGGCGGTGAGCGCCGCGACCATCGACGCCGGCAACATGCTCGACGAGCTGCGCGCGATGAAGGGCCTGATCGAAGACCGCTTCGGCGCGCTGGCCTTCATGGAAAAGCTGCAGCGCCAGCCGCGGCAGGCGATGCTGACGCAGCAACTGCTCGAACAGGGCTTCTCGCCGGCGCTGATCCGCAAGCTCGCCGACAGCCTGCCGGCCGAGGTCGACCCCGCCGCCTGGGCCGCCGGCGTGCTCGAGCGCAACCTGCACGGCGCCGACGCCGAGACCGCGCTGGAAGACACGGGCGGCGTCTACGCGCTGGTCGGCGCCACCGGCGTCGGCAAGACCACCAGCACCGCCAAGCTGGCGGCGGCCTTCGCCACCCGCCACGGCGCCGCGCAGCTCGGACTGATCACGCTCGACGCCTACCGCGTCGCCGCGCACGAGCAGCTGCGCGCCTATGGCCGCATCCTCGGCGTGCCGGTGCACACCGCCCATGACCGCGTGTCGCTGGAAGACCTGCTCGACCTGCTCGGCGCGAAGAAGATGGTGCTGATCGACACCGCCGGCATGGCGCAGCGCGACGCGCGCACCCGCGAGCTGCTGGACATGCTGTCGCACCGCAGCGTCAACCGGCTGCTGGTGGTCAACGCCGCCGCGCAGGGCGAGACCATCGACGACGTGCTGCAGGCCTACCGCGCCGACGCCTGCCGCGGCGTGATCCTGTCGAAGGTCGACGAAGCGGTGAAGCTGGCGCCGGCGCTGGACGCAATGATCCGCCACAAGCTGAAGGTGCTGGCCGTGGCCAACGGCCAGCGCGTGCCCGAGGACTGGCACCGCCTGTCGTCGCACGCGCTGGTGCAGCAGGCGCTGCGCGCGCAGCCCAACAGCGCCTGGCGCTTGGATGCGGCCGACATGAGCCTGGTGTTCGCCGCGCAGCGCGGCGCGGCAGCGCGCGCGATGGCGGCGCAGGCCTGAGTGCGGCGCATGTCCAGCGCATTTGTCACCGACCGCGGCGCGCCGCGCGACCAGGCCCACGGCCTGCGCCGGCTGTTCGCCGGCAGCGCGCAACGGGTCGTCGCCGTGGTGTCGAACCCGCACGCGGCCTTCGCCGGCGTGCTGCTCGAACGGCTGAGCACCGCGCTGACGCAGCTGCGGCTGAACACGCTGCTGGTCGATGCCGCCGACAACTCGCCGGCGCCGTCCGAATGGGCGGCGCTGGACCTGGCCGCCGCCATCGAGCGGCTGTCGCCGCAGCTGTCGTACCTGGCCGCGCGCGGCCTGCCGCTGCGGCAGGTGGACACGCGCGGTTCGTCGGCGCACTGGCTGCAGCAGGTGGCGCAGGCCGCGCCGCAGGCGCAGGTGCTGGTGCTGCATGCCACCGCGGCCGACCTGGCGCGGCTGCTCGGCCGGCAGGCGGTGCGCCCGCTGCTGCTGGCCGACGACACGCCCGACGGCATGACCCACGCCTACGCGGCGATGAAGCTGCTGGCGCAGCGGCGCGAGCTGCTCAGCTACGACCTGCTGCTGGCCGCGCCGCCGGATGCGCGCATGGCGCGGCGCATCGCCGAGCGGCTGGCCAGCTGCGCCGACCGCTTCCTGGGCGCCGCGTTGCGCGACTGGGTGGCGGTCGACCCGGCCAGCGACGTGCGCGAGCCGCCGTGCGCCGGGCTGCTGCGGCTGGCGCGCGAGTCGTGCCGCGTCGAGCCGGCGGCGCCCGAGCCGACCGATCCCGTATCGATGCCCTGGCTGCGGCGCCGCGCGCAGCCGCTGCCGTCACTGAACCCGACCTGATCCGCCCGGAGAAAGAACAGACATGTACACCGCCAAGGGGCGCCTGGACGCCAACGCGATGATCAAGCAGTACAGCCCGCTGGTGCGGCGGCTGGCGCACCAGATGATCGCCAAGCTGCCGGCCAACATCGAGCTCGACGATCTGATCCAGGTGGGCATGATCGGCCTGAGCGACGCCTTGAGCCGCTTCGACGAAGCGCAGGGCGTGATGTTCGAGACCTTCGCCACGCAGCGCATCCGAGGCGCGATGCTCGACGAGCTGCGCGGCAACGACTGGATGAGCCGCGGCGACCGGCGCCACCAGCGCAGCATCGAAGCGGCGGTGCGCACGCTGGAGCAGCGCCACGGCCGCGCACCCAGCGAAGGCGAGATCGCCAAGGAGATGGGCCTGGCGCTGGCGGCCTACCAGGAACTGCTGGGCAAGGTGCGCGGCACGCAGCTGGTGTGCCTGGAAGACATGAGCGGCGACGAGGGCGACGACGACTACCTGGACCGCCACGTCGCCAGCGACGAGCACAACCCGCTGGCGCGGCTGGAAGACCAGCGCATGCGCCAGGCGGTGGTCGACGCCATCAAGAACCTGCCCGAGCGCGAGCAGTACGTGATGAGCATGTACTACGAGCACGACATGAACCTGAAGGAGATCGCCGCCGTCATCGGCGTCACCGAAAGCCGCGTGTGCCAGCTGCACAGCCAGAGCATCGCGCGGCTGCGGGCGAAGTTGCGGGAGTGGTAGGCGACGGCGCGGCGGCGCGATCGCCTGAACGAGGGAGCGGGCACTCAGGGCAGGCGTCCGAGAGGGTGATTGCGACGCACGGCCAGGCCTGAGAACGTCCGAGGCCACATCCTCGGGAGCCTCGCGTGCAAGCCATCGGCCGGCAGCCCCCGCGGGCGCCGGATGGCGCCCCGATCCAGCAGCGCTACTGCCGCCACGCCGGCCGCGACGTGCCGGCGGCGCTGGACGTGTTCATCGTGTTCTCGATGTTCCGCCTGGGCGCCATCCCGGCCGGCGTCCACAGGCGCGCGCTCGACGGCAACGCGGCCGACCCGCGTGGCCTGACCTTCCGCGACCGGCTGCTGGCGGTGGCCGGCGCGGGCTGGGCGCTGGCGCCGCGCTGTTGAGCGCGCACACATCGGAAAGACCTGCACCGAGATCGGTGCCGCCCGCCAGACGGCCCGCCACCACGGCTCGACCGACGAGAATTGCAGCGCCATGTCGATTCCAGCGATTGCCGTTCGTCGCTGGCCTGACGGGCCCGATCGGCCGGTTTCCAAGGAGCCCCATGAAACTGCTGCTCACTTCCGCCGGCATCAAGAACGCCAGCATCCACGACGCGCTGCTCGGGCTGCTGGGCAAAGCCATCGCCGACTGCGACGCGCTGTGCATCCCCACCGCCGGCTACGGCCACCCGCACGGCAGCCCGGGCGGCGCATGGCGTTTCATTGCCGGCCGGGAGCCTCGCACGCCGATGTGCGAGCTGGGCTGGAAGTCGGTGGGCGTGCTGGAGCTCACCGCGCTGCCCAGCATCGACCAGGAGCGCTGGCAGTCATGGGTGCGCCAGGCCGACGTGCTGCTGGTCAACGGCGGCGATGCGCTGTACCTGTGCCACTGGATGCGGCAGTCGGGGCTCGCGGACTTCTTGCAGACGCTGCCCGACATGGTGTGGGCGGGCCTGAGCGCGGGCAGCATGGTGATGGCGCCGAAGGTCGGCGAGGACTTCATCGAAAGCAGGCCGCCGATCACCGGCGTCGACCGCGCGCTCGGCCTCGTCGACTTCTCGATCTTCCCGCACCTGGACCATCCGGCGCTGCCGGAGAACACGATGGCCGCCGCGGAAAAATGGGCCGCCGGCCTGGGAGGCCCGGCCTACGCGATCGACGACGATACCGCCATCAAGGTGGTGGACGGCAGCGCCGAAGTCATCTCGGAAGGACACTGGAAGTTCTTCGGCGGCTGACGCAAGCGGAGTGGACGATTCGCCCGCCGCGACCTGCCGTGCCGCGGCCCGCCAACCGCTACGCGGTACTGTGGCGCATACAGACGGCCGTGAAGGCCGAGACGCGCGCCGGACGCATCGCCCAACTGGTGGCGATGCTGGCGCGCGGCGAGACCGACAGCCAGTGATTGCTGGCATGCATGCCGTGAGCCACCGTTCCTCCCGCCGACGGGCGCCACCTCACGCTGTCGCGCTACACGCAGCTCGAGGCGAACACCGCGTGCTGCCGGGCCAACTGCGGCTGCTACGGCCCGCCCTCGCGCCAGGGCGGTGGCGGCTATCGGCCAAGCGCCGCGCGCGTGCCGTAGGCGCTGGAGTGCGGATGGTCGATGGTCGAGTGCCTGCGGTTGTCGTGCATGAACAGCACGGCGACTAGGCCAGCGGCGGCGATGGCCACCACATACCAGGGAAAGACCGCGCCGAAGCCATGGTCCTTCATGAACAGCGCGACGTATTCGGCCGAGCCGCCAAACAGCGAATTGCCGATGGCGTAGGTGAAGCCGACCCCCAGGCCGCGGATGTGGGCCGGAAACATCTCGGCCTTCACGATGCCTGAAATCGAGGTGTAGAAGCTCAGCACCAGCATGGCCAGCAGGATCAGCAGGCCCGCGTCGACCAGCGAGACCTGGCGGCCGATGGCGCTCAGCACCGGCACCGGCAGCGCGATCATGCCGACGACGAAGATCAGCATCGAGTTGCGGCGGCCGATCTTGTCGGAAACGGCGCCGACGACCGGCTGCATCAGTATGAAGACGAACAGGCACACCGTCATCACGTCGGCCACGTCGCCCTTGGCGAAGCCGGTGGTGTTGATGAGGTACTTCTGCATGTAGGTGCTGAAGGTGTAGAACGTCAGCGAGCCGACGCAGGTGATGCCGAAAACCACCCAGAAGGCGCGCTGGTGGCGCCAGACCTCGCGAAAGGTGCCCGAGCCTTCGCGGTTGCGGTCGGCCGCCGACGTGGTCTCGGTCAGTCCCGAACGCAGCCACAGCGACACCAGCGCCGCCAGCGCGCCGATGACGAACGGCAGCCGCCACCAGCCGGCCGTGATCCGCTCGTCGCCCAGCGCATGGGTCATGATGACGGCCAGCAGGCTGGCCAGCAGCTGGCCGCCGATCAGCGTGACGTACTGGAACGACGAGAAGAAGCCGCGCCGGCCCGGCTGCGCGATCTCGGACATGTAGGTCGCGGTCGAGCCGTATTCGCCGCCGACGGCGACACCCTGGATGCAGCGCACGAGCAGCAGCAGCACGGGCGCCAGCGTGCCGACGGTGGCCGCCGTCGGCAGCATCGCCAGGCACAGCGAGCCGAAGCCCATCATCAGGATGGACACCACCATCGCATCCTTGCGGCCGAAGATGTAGCCGCCCACCGGGCGCATCAGAAAGCCGATGAAGAACACGCCGGCGGCCTGCATGAAGGCGCCGGTCTGCCCGGTGCCGACGAAGAACTTCTCGGCAAAGTAGACGCTGAAAAACGCGTAGATGTAGAAGTCGAACCACTCGACCAGGTTGCCGCTGGAAGCCTTGACGATGGCCCAGACCGTCTCCCGCGTCGACAGCTGTCCCATCACCGCCGGTTTGTCTCCCGGCACCACCGCTACCGGGTCGCTTGTGCTGGCCATGGCCATGAACTCCTGTCGAACGAATCGGGATCGATCCTATTCCCGGCCGTCGGCGGCGGCAACGGGGCATCCTGGTGCATCGCTGCTCTGGCCCGAGCAGAACACCAGGGCGAAATCGCTGGACACCTTCCCTACGCTGGGAGCATGCTTCCCGCTCCACCGGTCGCCGAGGAGCGGAGCATGCTTCCGTCGCGTCTCGAACCGGGCCCGCATGGGGCCTTCAGTATCGACCGGCACGGCCGGCGCCAATGCATCGCCGGTACCGCGGAAGGTACCTTGCTGTGGATGGCCGGCTGCGATCGCGGCAAGCCCGTGCCGCCTGCCACGCCTGCGGCTGCGCCCACCCAGGAGGACGCGCCAAAGGTATCGATCGACGAGATCAAGCCCGGCGAAGACGTGGTCGGCTACGTCACGCGCTGGCGCGGCACCTTCGACCACGACTTCTACAAGGCCGTCATCGGCTCGGCCAACGAATACAAGGAAGGCGACGAGGCGCTCGGCATTTCCGCCGACTCTGCCGCAACGCGCGCCAATGCGCGCACGTTGATCGCGAACACGACGATCGGCGATCTCGCCGATCGGCCGATGTCGGACGACGCGGTCTACGCGCTGATCGTGCAGACCACCGACCCGGCCGCGCTCGACCGCATCCGCGGCTGGAAGATGGCCGAGCTGAAAACCTTCCTGCTGACGCAACCGGAGGACCAGATCAGATCGGTGATGCCGGGCCTGCCGAGCGACATCGTCGGCATCGTCGTCAAGCTGATGGACAACGCCGAGTTGATCAAGGTCGGGCAGACGGTGTTCAACCCGCTGCCGGGCTCGAAGATCGGTGCCAAGGGCTACATGGGTGCGCGCGTGCAGCCGAACTCGCCGACCGACGACCCGGACGACATCGTCTGGCAGGTGTTCGACAGCTTCGCCTTCGGTGTCGGCGACGTGGTGCTCGGCAACAACCCGGTCTCCGGCGAGACCGCCAAGATCGCCGGCATCGAACGTGCGCTACAGGACGTGCTGAAGACCTTCGAGCTCGAAGCCACGATGCCGCATTGCTGCCTGGCGCACATCGACGCGCAGGCCAAGGTCGAGCAGGAGTTCCCGGGCTCGACCGCGCTGTGGTTCCAGAGCCTGGGCAGCACGGTGCAAGCGAATGCGGTGTTCGACGTGACGGTCGACAAGATGCTGAAGCATGCGGCGGCGCGCAAGGGCCCCTACGGCCTGTACTTCGAGACCGGCCAGGGCGCGGACGCGACCAACGGCGCCGGCGCCGGTTTCGACATGGTTATCCACGAGGCGCGCAAGTACGGCTTCGCGCGGGCGCTGAAGCAGAAGGTGGCGCAGGCGCGCGGCGGCGAACCGTGGGTGATCCTGAACGACGTTGCCGGTTTCATCGGCCCCGAGGTCTTCCGCACCAAGGAGCAGCTGGTGCGCTGCTGCCTTGAGGACATCGCGATGGGCAAGCTGCACGGCCTGCCGATCGGGCTGGACATCTGCTCGACGCTGCACATGTCGGTGGGCCTGGACGACCTCGACTGGTGCATCGACCAGATCATGCCGGCCAACCCGGCCTACCTGATGGCGCTGCCGACGAAGAACGATCCGATGCTGTCGTACCTGAGCACGGCGAACCAGGACCATGTGCGCATCCGCGACAAGTTCGGCTACAAGGTCAACGACGCGATGTGGCAGTTCTACCGGCGCCTCGGCGTGGTCGACGCCGACGGTTCGCCGGGGCCGCATTTCGGTGACCCCAAATGGATGTTCCTGCAGTACCGGCGCGCCAGGGGCGACCAGCGGCCCGAGGCGCAGATCATGGCCGAGGCCAAGCTGGCCACGGTGCGCAGCCACGGCGTGTGGATCGCCGAGGGCCACGCTGACAAGCCCTGGCAGATAGAGCCCGAGCTCGACAAGACCATCCGCGATCTGGTCGACGACGGCAAGAAGATAATCTACACCGTGCTGCCCGACGACTACGCGTCGAAAGTGGCGCCGGCGGTGGCGATCACGAGCACCTCGGCCAACCGCGACGACTACATCCTGCATCCGCCGTCGGGCGAGATCGTCAACCCGCTGTCGCTGCCGGCGCTGCAGAAGCTGCGCGACGCGCACGGCGGCCGCTACGACGTGCAGATCATGGTCTCCGACGGCTTGAACGGCAATGCGATCACCGACCCGGGGCATGTCGACAAGTTCCTGCCGCTGCTGCACGACGCGCTCGGCAAGGCGGGCTACCGCGTCGCGCCCGAAGTCATCGTCTGCAGCTCAGGACGCGTGCGTGCCGGCTACCGCGCCGGCGAGCTGCTGTTCGGCAAGCTCGCCGACAAGAGCAGCCGGCGCGCGATGCTGCACCTGATCGGCGAGCGACCGGGCTCCGAGCACCATTCGTTCTCGGTGTACCTGTCGGCGCCGAAGGTCGAGTTGTGGTCACAGCCGGGCAAGCTCGACCACGGCGAGTCGAAGGTCGTGGCCAACATCGCCGACACCGCGTTGGCGCCGGACATGGCCGTCGGCGAGACGATGCGCGTACTGAAGAGCCTGTACGCCTGAGCGCGACGACGAAGGCGTGGGCGCGCGGCCGGCCGCCGCCCGGGGCCTTTCGCGCGGATGTCACGCAATACCTGCGGATCACGCCGTGCGCATGACCCCGATGCTCAGGCCGCCGTCGACCAGCAGGGCGTGGCCGTTGACGTAGCTCGATTCGTGCGCGACGAGGAACAGCGTGGCGTAGGCGACCTCCCAGCCCGTGCCCTGGCGGCCGAAGGGCACCGCCATCGCGCGCCCCGGGCGGCGTCGCGTCGCGTCGCGGCCCATCGGCGTGTCCATCAGGCCCGGCAACACCGAGTTGCAGCGGATGCCCTTGGCTTCGCCGGCCACCGCGATGGCCCGCGCGAGCGCGACCTGCGCCGCCTTCGACGACTCGTAGGCCGGGTTGCGGCCTGCGTTGCGCAGACTGGCCAGCGAGGACATCAGCACGATCGCGCCGCCGGGTTCCATCACCTCCAGCGCGGCCTGGCTGAAGAACATGTGGCTGCGCAGGTTCACCGCGTATTCCTTCTCCCAGGTCTCGGGCGTGATCTTGTCCAGCGGCAGGCCATGCGAAATGCCGACGTTGAGCACCAGGCCGTCGAGGCCGCCGAGTCGGGCCGCGGCTTTCCCGACCAGCGGGGCGATCGCCGGCACGTCGGCGACGTCGGCGACATCGGCGAAGGCCTGGCCGCCTTCGGCCTTGACCTGGTCGACCGTAGCCTGCACCGCCTCCGGGTTCACGTCCACGCAGAACACGCTGGCGCCTTCGCGGGCGAACAGCACGGAGATCGCGCGGCCGTTGCCCAGCGGCGGGTTCTGTTCGGGGATGACGCGCTGGCCGGCGCCGACGACCAGCACGCGGCGGCCTTGCAGGCGGCCACGCCCCGGCACCTGGCCCAGGGCTTCGGCAAACATCGAACGGCTGGCGTCGGCTTCGGTGGGAGCGAGATTCATGGCGTCTGCGGATGTCAGGGGGTGGATGGGTGGATCGGTGGTTCGGATGTCCCCGGCGGCTCGATGTCGACCTCGAAGTTCTCGAGGAAGCGGCTGACCAGCATGTAAAAGCCGATGGTCAGCACCAGCTCGGCGGTCTGGCGCGGGCCGAACTTCGCGGTGACGGCGTTGAAGAGCGCGTCGGGCGCCTTGACGTCGTGGAACACGGTGTCGGTGAACCGCAGCACCAGCTGTTCGGTCTCGTCGAGCGCCGCCAGGTCGGCGCCGGTCTCGAGCGCGGCGATCTTGGCGTCGGACAGGCCCACCTGCCGCGCCACGCGCTTGTGCTGGTGGACCTCGTAGCCGGCCTTGCTGAGGATGCCCACGCGCAGGATCGCGATCTCGCGCAACCGCGAGTCGAGCTCGTTGTCACGCAGCAGCGCCGAGCCCATCGCCAGGAAGCCGGCCGCCGCCGACGGCCCGGCATGCGGCAGCATGCGGTACAGGTTCAGCGGGTGGCGAGCCTTCAGCAGTTCCTGGTAGGCCGGCGGCGCCCGGGTCATGTCGAAGTAGGGAATACGGGCCATGGTCCTGGTTCTCGGGTTGGGTGCGTTGCCGCGTCACTTCTTGTCGGGCCACATGCTGCGCATCAGGTCTTCGAAGACCACGCCGCCGCGCTTGAAGCCGTTGGTGCCGACGTCGGCGAGGTCGTTCGAGAGGGGGTCCGGCTTGAACTGCTGGCCTTCCATGCCGGTCTTGGTCCAGAGTGATCGAATCATGGGCAATGCTGCCGACGATGTGCCGGTGGTGTCAATCGGCGATCCGACTTCGCAGTCAACCCTGCGTGAGCGTCGATCTGCTGCCGTCGCGCATGCAAGGCGGCGCCGCGCAGCGTGGTCGTAGCCTGCGACTTCGTGCGGGCCGGCCCCGGCCGCGAAGCCGAAGCGGGCTTGCGCCGGGGAAATCCGTATCCATCCGTATCCGATAGCGCAGCCCGTCGGCGGCGTGCCTGGCCCGCGCGCGCGGCGCGGCGGGCGGTCTGCGCAGGGCCGAAGCCGCGGGCGGATCAGGCCTGGGCGACGCCGACGCCGGCACTGCGCTCGCTGCGCCCGTTGGCGGCGTAGGCGACGCTGGCGACCGGTGGCGGGATCAGCACCTCGATGGCGCGGTCGAGCGCGGCGGTGGCGCGCGCCAGCGATTCGCGCTGTGCGGCCACCAGGCCACCGGCCAGCGCCAGGCGCCGTCGCAGCTCCAGCGGCATCGCGCCGCCGTGCGGCGCACGCGCCAGGTGATCGACGGCACTGGCCAGCGCGCGCTGCAGCTCGGTCGAGCACAGCTCGATGCCCAGCGCGTCGTGCGCGCACAGCGCGCGGTTCAGCGCGCTCAGGCGCTGTTCGACCTGGGTGACCGCGTCGTCGAGTTCGATGTTCAGCGCCATGACCGTCTTTGAAAAGGGAATCGAAAAAGGCCCCGCGCGGGGTCGCACGGAGCCCGGGACCGGCAGGAAGCGTCAGTGCGCTGCCGGCGGCAGCAGTTCGCGCGCGTTGGCGATCAGCTTGTCGGCGATGGCCTCGGCGTTGACGTCGAACTTGCCGTCGCGGATGGCCTGCGAGATGCGGTCGACCTTGGCCTTGTCGAAATCGGCACGGCTGGCGTCGCCGCCCTGCAGTGCCGCCTGGCTGGACAGCTCCACCTTGGCGCTGGCTTCGGTGCCGCTGACGGGCGCGTTGCTGCTCTTGCGGTCGGCTGGCGCTGCGCTCGGGGTGTGCTTGACGTCGATCGGACCGATTTTCATGACTGACTCCTTGTGCGCACCCGGTATCCGGGAGACGCTGGCATCTGCACCATACCCGCGATCGGGCCTGTCGTGCCATGCAGAGGGTATCGGCCGGCGGCGGCGCCGGCTTGAGCGCTAGGGACGAAA
>Ga0164241_10004581_pt1 | contig 13331 bp, 8 predicted proteins | sample OricomyardsoilBY_FD_108780 | JGI IMG/M metagenome (GOLD analysis project Ga0164241, IMG submission 108780) | Backyard soil microbial communities from Emeryville, California, USA - Original compost - Back yard soil (BY) | ecosystem: Environmental > Terrestrial > Soil > Unclassified | place: USA...
CGTCTTTCCAATTGAACCACGTCCCCGCCGGTAATCGGCAGCACGAGTTGCTCCGTGATTCCCCCCCTTGGTCCGGCGGTATTGGAGCGAGGTCAGGCCGTCGCCATGCACGCAGGCATCGGCGTAGGCGGAGTCGGCATCGAGGGTGGATCGCACCATCCAACCGGATTTGCGGTGGGGATCGGTGCCCTGACCGATGAATTCAAACCGGGCGCGGACGATGAAATCGCCCTTCAGTTTGTTTGAGGCGAACTGAAATTGATCCGAAGAAGCCCACAGGTTGATGCCGCCGGCGCTCATGCGATATTGTTGGAGGATTGAATCATAAGTCGTCGAGCCCGCCAGCTCCGGACCGCCAACGTCGCCATGATTGACGAATTGACCGACAGGCGCGGCGGTCGCGTTGGGAGTGAAGGCTGCCGGAGTATAAAGACCGAGCAGGTAAGACAGGGAAAGGAGGGATGTTTTCATGGGGTGATTCCAGTTTCTGAGAACATCTTCGCCGCCTTGAGGGTGGAAGGGAGAAGTCGGAAGATCAAAACCCGACGCTCGCCCCGCCGTCAACGGGGAGGGTGACCCCGGTGACAAAGCGCGCGGCCGGCGAAGACAAATAGACGGCGGCCCACCCGATGTCGTCCGGTGTCCCCAGTTTCGCCATGGGCGTGCGGCCGAGGATCTTTTTGTTGCGCACGGGATCGCCGTCGAGCGCCTTGCGGGACATCTCTGTTTCGATCCAGCCGGGCGCGATACAATTGACCCGGACGCCGTGAAGGGAAAATTCGGTGGCATATCCCCTCACCATGCCGACCATCGCGGATTTTGCCGCCGTATAGGCGATAACGAGCGGAATGCCGAACAGCGATGCCATCGACCCGGTGAAAAGGATGCTGCCGCCGTTGCGCTTGATCATGCCCGGAACCACCGCGCGAGTCAGGGCATGGGCGCCATGGATATGGGTGCGCAGCACCTTTTCGAATTCCTCCGAGGTGGTTTCAACCGCCGGCTTTTTCAGATGGATGCCGGCATTGTTCACGAGGATGCCCACGGGGCCGACTTCGCGGGTGATCCGCTCGATCAAAGCCGGCGCGGTATCGAGCTGGGTGACGTCGTGCACGGCGTGGCTGGCGTTTGCGCCGAGATTTTTGACCGCGACGACAAGTTCCGCCTCCCGCCGCCCGACAAGCACGACATGTGCTCCCGCTTCGTGCATGGCGCGAGCCATGGCAAAACCGATGCCAGTGCCGCCGCCGGTGATGATTGCGACCTGCTCTCGCAGGGAAAATGCTTCGGGAAACTTCATGGATGATCGAGGGATTGGATGCCAGCGCGGAGATAGCCCATGGCATAGGCCATGCCGGCGTGCCAAGGGGCGGCACAGCTCATTTGCGGCGCATGATCTGGAATGACGACGCCTTCAAAGTCGTTCTTCTTGAGAATCGCGAGTACCCGCAGCACGTCGACTTCGCCGTCGTCGATGAAGGTTTCCTTGTAGTGCGGGACCTTGTCGCGGACGTTGCGCAGGTGGACATAACCAAGCCGGTTCTGTCGACTGTAGTGTTCGACGACCTCATAGATGTCGCCCTCGGTCATCTCGGCGAGAGAGCCGACGCAGAATTCGAGCTGATTCGCCGGGCTGGGGTTGAGCTCGATCACCTTTTGATAGAGCCGGGGCTGATAGACGAGTCGCGGCTGGCCGCGGATGAACGGCATGGGCGGGTCATCGGGATGCAACGCCATGCGCACGCCGGCTTTTTCGGCAACGGGTAGAATCTCGTCGAGAAATCGCTCCAGGCGCGACCAAAGTTCCGCGTGCGTCGTCGGCGGAATCGTGCCGGTATCCCGGCTGGGCGCGCCGGGATCGACGATCATATTCCAGACAAGGCCGTTGGGCATCGGCAGATCGCAGGGACCCTCCATGCCGACGGAAGGGGCTTCACCCCGGGCGTAGTTTCCCTTGGTGCGGCCGGCGACGCCGGCGATGGAAAAATTATAGCCCATGATCGGGATACCGGCTTCGCCCATGCGCCGGATAATGGTTTTTACGTTTTCGATATGCTTGGCCCGTTGTGGGCCATCGAGCAGGATATCGTGCCAGTGAGCCGGATCGAAGTTTTCGATCGCCTCGAGCTTAAGGCCGGCGGCCTCCACGTCACGACGGAGTGCGACCAGTTCGTCGAGCGTCCAGAGCCGATCGGGATCGCCGGCGAGTCCCCAACCCCAGTCGGTGCCGAGCGGTTGGTCGTCGGATTGGGAGTGCCCGCCTCCGCGAAAATAGTCCACGAGGTGGGCGATGATATGGGTGGCACCGGCTTGCCGCGCGAATTGCAAATTCTCGCGGTTGAGCATGTGTTTGTAGAGGCCTAGGCCGAGTTTCATGAAGAAGGCCAGCGAGCTAAAAGACGGTTGTCACAATTGGCACGTGCGAAGTCAGTCTATCATTGTGGTTCGGGCGATCATTTGACGCGGACGCTTTCGGGCGGGCCAAGGTAGCTGGGGCGAAGACCTCCTGCGTTTACGATGATTCGCTCCAGCACGACACCCGGTGTCACCAGCCAGAACTTGAGTACGTGAGGGCCGGGCTGTCCGATCGTCTGTTGGCTCGTAACGCGCCGGACCCCATCGCCCACGGCTTTCTCCCAGGTTTGCAGGGTGGCCCAGGTGTCCAGCTTCATGAGTTGGGGCGGTGCGTCGTCGAAGGAAACCGCCAGTCGCAAGGGTTGGCCCGACTGAAAATCGAGGGAGGGTGCGCATTGCAGCTCGACGGAAACTTCACCGGACGAGAGCAGAAAGACATCATATTGCAGATGAGGGGAATCGCCGCCGGGTGTGATCGGGTCTGCGGTTACGGGGAAGAAGGTGACGCCGCCGAGGGTGCGTCCGAAATCGGGGAGGACGCGCCACGCGCCTTTGCCTTCGTCAACGGCGAGGGTGAAATGGGGGGCTTCGATTGCGATTGTGCGATCGCTTTCGATGAAGCCGGAGATTCCGGCGGGCAGGACAATTTTACGGAGAGGAAGCCGAATGGGAAAGCTTTCGCCCGCGCCGCCTTCGATGGTGATGATTGCCGTCGTCTCGCCGGCCGGCGCGGCGGACCAATCCGCGCTGACGTTCAGGCGCGTTATTTCGGCGACGGTTCCGCTCGGGGGCGTGAGTGTTACCCATGGCTGATCGACGGAAGCGTGGTAGGTGAACGCCTCGGAACCGCGATTGAACACTTCAATCCAGCGGGTGTGACCGGATGTGGAATCCATTTCCGGCAGAACCGCCGGTCCGGCGCCAGTCGACGGCCACGCGGTCTCGGAACCCTCAATGGCGATCGCCATGGTCGCATCGCGGCGGGGCCGGACCTCGGATACGGCGGGCATGGTCTCGATCTCCGGTTGCTGCCAGATAGTGTAACCCAATTTTACCTGATCCATCAAATGATTCCATTTTCCGCCGCCCAATGAGTGATATTCGGAAACGAGCCGGCCGTCTTCGGCGAACAATTCGCGGACCCGCGCCGCCTGGGCATTCACCGCCGTCCTTCCCTGGCGAGTATAGAGCCGGTTCAAGCCGTTCGCAATATAGAGCTCCTGCAAGTTGGCGCAGGCTTTGACCGGATAAAGCACCAGTTGAAAGAAAGCGTCGCGATATTCCGGTGCCAGTGCGGTGTCGATTGCCTCGGCCCGGAGGAGCAGTTTGCGCCACTCGTCCCGCACGCGTTCGGCCTCGTGGTAATTGATCAGACTGTAGGTGTCGGGCGCGAGCATTTCGGGTTTGCGCCGTCCGTTGAGTTTGGAATAGCCGTTGATCAGGGCGGCAATCCCGGCGGCATGGTCGGGGCCGAAATTGCGGGAAGCCCATTGTTCCGAGTAGGCGGCGAGTTGATCATGGGGCCAGCGGGCCGGGTTCCAGGCCATGGTCAGGAAAAATTCAATGGGAAACTCCATCGGCTTCAGGTCGCCCACGTTGACGATCCAGATGCGATTGGCGTCGTGGCGCCACGCGAGATTCATCTGTTCCTGGATTTTCGTCAGCGGAATGGTGTTGAGCCATTTGTAGTTTCGCGGGCCACCCACGTAGTCGAAATGGTAGTAAATCCCCGCGCCGCCCGCGCGCCCGGTCTCGGCAAGGGTGGGAAGGCGGCGGATATTGCCCCAGTTGTCGTCGCACCAGAGCAGGGTGACGTCGTCCGGTACGCGCATGCCGTTTTCGTAATAAGACTGAACCTCCTTGTAGAGCGCCCAGAGCTGGGGGACATCGGCCGCTGGTTTTCCGGTCACATCGGCGAGGATTTTGCGCTGGTCGGCGACGATGCGTTCCAGGAGCGCGGTGTTCGTTTCGGCGGACATCGCTTCATCGCCGTCGCCGCGCATGCCGATGGATTGAATGTTTTCGAAGCCTTTGGTGCGCTCGACGCCGGTGCGCCAGAACTCGCGCAGGACCGCCGCGTTTTTTGAATAATCCCAGGGACCGTGGCCATATCGGCGCCACTCGTCGTGGGCGCGCATGAGTGGCTCATGATGCGACGTGCCCATGACGATGCCGTATTCGTCCGCGAGTTTGGGATTGAGGGGATCGTCGTCATTGAAGGCGCTGCCCCACATGGCGGGCCACAGGTAGTTGCCTCGGAGACGCAGGAGCAATTCAAACACCTTTTCGTAGAATTGATGATTGAATCCGCCAAATTTTTCCCTGGTCCAACCGCTCAGGGCGGGAGCTTCGTCGTTGAGAAAGATGCCGCGGTATTTCACGACCGGACCTTCGTCGAGAAATCTTCCCGGTCGGGCAAAAAGTTCCGCCCGATGTCTTACCGGCACGTCGGCCCACCAATACCAGGGGGAAACGCCGATCTGGCGGGAGATTTCGTAGATGCCATAAATGGTTCCGCGCTTGTCGCTGCCGGCGATCACGAGGGCCCGGTCCACGCCCGGCAAGGGATGCGGAACCGTTTCGACCAGGAAGGCCTCCCACCGGCCGCGGATGGCGTCGGCGTCCAATTTGCCGTCGTGGACGAGCCGATCGATGAGGGCGCTTTTACCGAGGGTGCCGATGAGCACAACGGTTGAGGCCGGTTCAACCGTGCCGGTGAATAGCAGGGGGGTGACGCCGGTGACACGGGCGAAGTCGTCCCGAAGGTCACGGGCGGCGCGGAGAACTCCGGGAAAATCGGATTCGCTTGCCGCCAACGGGACGACGCTCCCGGCGTGGGCAAGGATGACGGCTCCGGTGACGGGAGCGGTGGCAATAATGCCATCCACACCGTGGCTGCTGGAAGGCTGGGATTCCGCCGCGAGTTGCCCGGGGCGGGCGATCAAAAGGAAACCGGTGAGGATTCGGAGGCCGGAAGGATGAATGGAAGGGAATTTCATCGGAGGCGAGGTAGGAGCGAAGCGTCCGGATATATCACGGCGATTTGGATCAAGAAAGAGTTCCCACGGATGAAATCGAGTCGGTCGGAATAAAAGGCCCGCCGTCGCACCGTGCGGCCGGCGAGCCGAACCCTGCACAAAGAAGAACCTGAAAAAGAAGGTGTTGGGGTAGGTCGGAAGGAAACGGGACCGCATCCGGAAAATCAAAGAGCCGGGCAGTCTAACGTTAGTATTTCTTACTGAGAAAGCCGGATTGAGAGGGTGGGATTGATCGTGTCTGCTGAGGCCGTCTTCCCATGAGCGATCTTCGAGTCACCCTCTCCGACATTGCGCGCAATGCCGGGGTGCATGTCACCACCGTTTCGCAGGCTTTGCGAAACCATCCGGGCATAGCGAAGGGCACACGGCACCGATTGCAGGCGTTGGCGCGGGAGATGAATTATCGCACCGATCCTTTTTTGCGCGCCCTGGTCACGTATCGGAAGCGGCAGGCATCCGCTCATGGCATCCCGACGCTCGCCTATGTCACGAATTGGTACACCCGCTGGGGGTGGAAAAAAGTCCCGGCCCACGCGGGCTTTTATGCGGGCGCCGAACTCAAGGCGCGGGAGCTGGGCTTTCGTCTTGAGCATTTCTGGCTGCACGAACCCGGTTTTACGCAGCAACGATTGGGCGAGGTCCTAGCCGCAAAGGGCATCAACGGGGTGATCATCGCCTCCCATATCAGGGAGTTGGACGATCAATTGCAATTGGACTGGCAGCGCCTGAGCGCCGTGAAGATCGACTATTTTCCGCACGAACCTCGTCTGCACAATGTCACGAATAACCAGTGCAACATCATCCGGCTCGCGATGCGGCGCCTCATGGCGCTGGGCTATCGCCGCCTGGGTTTCGTCGTGCACCGGGGATGGAATCACGCGGTGGATAACAATTGGACGGCGGGATACCTGACGGCGCAGCAGGATTTGCCGAAGCGTGACTGGCTTCCGGCGCATATTTTTCCCTCAATTCATCCCGTTGCGCGCTGGTTTCACGAGACCGACGCGTCCGTGCCGGCGGATCCCGGACCATTCAGGACCTGGCTGGCGCGCCATCGGCCGGAAGTGGTGATTGCCAAGGCGGCCTATGTGCTGCCGTTGATTCGCTCGTTTGGTCTGCGGATACCGGAGGATATCGCCTTTGCGGATTTGTTTTTGGAAAAGCCGGACGGAACGATGGGCGGGGTACGACAAAATCACGAATTGGTCGGAGGTGCGGCCGTCGAGGTGGTGGCCGGCCAGCTGCAGCACAATAAATTCGGAGTGCCGGTGATTCCGCTCAAGACCTATGTCGATGGAACCTGGTTCGACGGCGCGTCTTGTCCCGCGCTGGGTCGAAGCGGCGATCCCGTTCGCGCGGCCATGTGCGAAAATCGGGCGCCCAATCCGATTGCCGAACGGACCGGTCGTGGATGGGAGAAATTCCCAAAGCCTGCGTTTGTCGGATCCCGGAATTTCGAGCAGGCCCCGCAATTGGCGCGGTCGTGAGCCGCGCTCATTTTTCGTGTCAAGATGGCGGGCTTGTGCAGGATTCATTGCGTGAACCAACCGAATGCCTTCACGGCGGAGCATCGCCGCCTTGCCGAAGATGCTCGACGCGAAAAGAACTGGAAGCGCTGGGGGCCGTATCTTGCCGAGCGGCAATGGGGTACCGTTCGCGAGGATTATTCGCCGGACGGAGAGGCCTGGACTTATTTCGATTTCGAGCAGGCGCGGAGCCGGGCGTATCGCTGGGGCGAGGATGGTTTGTTGGGGATTGCGGATCGCGAGTGTCGCCTTTGTTTCGCGCTGGCATTGTGGAACGGGCGGGACCCGCTGCTGAAAGAGCGGCTGTTCGGCTTGACGGGGCCGGAGGGCAATCACGGCGAAGACGTCAAAGAGGCCTATTTTTATACGGCCAGCACTCCGACCCACAGTCACATGCGCGCGGCGTATCACTATCCGCAGAATGCCTTCCCCTACGAGCAGCTGCGCGAAGAAAACCGCAAGCGCGGCCGGCTGCAGCCGGAATTCGAACTGGAGGACACCGGTATTTTTGCCGGCAGCCGGTATTTCGAAGTCGGAATTGAATATGCCAAGGCCGGGCCTGACGATATTCTCATCGAAATCACCGTGTGCAACCGCGGCCCCGGGCAAGCCCGATTGCACTTGTTGCCGACATTGTGGTTTCGCAACACCTGGTCGTGGGGCTGCAAACACGAAGGCTGTGAAATCAAACCTCGCATGTGGGAGGACGGCCCCAATCGTGTGCTGGCCGATCACGCCACCCTGGGTGAGTTCGTTTGGGAGATAGAACCCGTTGGAGGTGCTGCGCCTGCGCTGCTTTTCACGGAAAATGAAAGCAACCTGGAGCGCCTTTTCGGCGGAAAAAACACCGGACCCTTCGTCAAGGACGCCTTTCACGACCGTATCGTCGCAGGAAAGGAGGGAGCGACAAATTCCAGGCAGACCGGAACGAAGGTCGCGGCGTGGCAAATTCTTGATCTCGCTCCCGGTGAAAAAAGGATGATGCGTGCGAGGCTTTATGCCCGCAAGGCGTCGCCGCCGGCAACATTCGGCACGGAGTTTGACAACGTGATGATCGCCCGCCGCGCGGAATCGGATAAGTTTTATGACGTAGTCCTGCCTGACGGAATCGGCGGGGAAGAGCGCAATATCGCGCGGCAGGCGTTTGCGGGTCTGCTCTGGTCGAAGCAATTTTATCACTTTGTCGTCGAAGACTGGCTGAAGGGGGATCCTGGGCAACCGGCACCGCCGGCGGAGCGGCGGGAGGGACGCAATAGTGATTGGCCGCATCTTTTTGCGCGCGATATCGTCTCGATGCCCGACAAATGGGAATACCCGTGGTTTGCGGCATGGGATCTGGCGTTTCACATGATTCCCTTCGCGCGGATAGACCCCGATTTTGCCAAGCATCAGTTGAATCTTTTCCTGCGGGAGTGGTACATGCACCCGAACGGGCAGATCCCCGCCTACGAGTGGAATTTCTCGGACGTCAATCCTCCGGTGCATGCCTGGGCCTGCTGGCGGGTGTACAAGTTGACCGGACCTCGCGGAGGTCGCGACCGACTTTTCCTCGCACGGGTTTTTCAGAAATTACTCGTCAACTTCACCTGGTGGGTGAATCGCAAGGATCCTGACGGGCGGCATTTGTTTTCCGGAGGATTCCTCGGACTCGATAATATCGGGGTGTTTGACCGGTCGAAGCCGCTGCCGACGGGCGGGCATCTTGAGCAGGCGGACGGCACGGCATGGATGGCGTTTTATTGCGGCACCATGCTGGCCATGGCGCTTGAACTGGCGGAAGCCGATCCGGCATACGAGGACATCGCCTCGAAATTCTTCGAGCACTTTGTCGCGATCGCGGACGCAATGAACAACCTGGGAGGCACCGGGCTTTGGCACGAAGAGGATGGGTTTTACTACGATCAGCTGCTATTGGACGGGAAGGCGTTTCCGCTGAGGTTGCGTTCGCTCGTCGGCATCATTCCGCTCTTTGCCGTGGAATTTATCGACGAGGCGCGACTGGACTCGTTGCCGGGATTTGCCAAGCGCACGCGTTGGTTCCTGCAAAACCGAAAGGATCTCGCGTCACAAATCTCCTACATGTCGGGCGACAAGTCGGACGCGGGAAACCGGCTTTTGGCGATCCCATCGCGCGAGCGACTCGAGCGCGTGTTGCGCTACGTATTCGACGAGCGCGAGTTTCTCTCGCCCTACGGGGTTCGCTCGTTATCGCGCATTTATGAGCAGCATCCCTTCGTCCTGCAGGCAGGAGGGCAGGAACATCGGGTCAGCTATGTTCCCGGTGAGTCGGATTCGGGACTTTTCGGGGGAAACTCCAATTGGCGGGGGCCCATCTGGTTTCCGACCAATTTTTTGCTGATCGAGGCTCTGGAGCGTTATCATCATTTCTATGGTGACGCCTTTACCGTCGAATTTCCGACCGGCAGCGGTCGGAGGATCACCCTGCAGGCGGCAGCGGACGAACTCGTCGCGCGATTGGTTAAATTGTTTATTCCCGACGACGCCGGACAACGCGCTTGCCACGGAGCTCGGTCCCAGGATGCGCCCCGGTCGGCAGGGCGGGGCGATGTTCTTTTTCACGAGTACTTTCATGCTGAGACCGGTCGGGGATTGGGTGCCAGCCATCAGACGGGGTGGACGGCGCTGGTCGCGAAGTTGATCGAGAAGCGGGCATCAAAATCGGGAAAAAGAGGCCAAAAATAATTGGGCAAGAAAGGCGCGTAAAAACGGGGAATTTTACATCCGTTTACGGTCTTTTGGTAAAACCCGGGACAAGCCGGCACGGGAGTTTTTTAGGGGATAAAATACGACTTGTCCGTGTCCCATATATGGCCTTTGTCGCGCTTCAGTTATCAAAAAGTATGAAAAGAAAACGAACAAGTTTACTGCTGATAATCACCACTCTCCTCGGCCTCGCCACCAGTGCGATCGCGGCGAACAGGTGGGAAACTCTCCGGGCGATCAACTGGGTGGAGAATCCAACGAATCAGACGAAAGTGGGACGGTTCGGCGAACTGGGCCCTTATCAATTCCGTCCTGCGACGTGGAAGATGCACACGGACAAGCCTTTCAGTATGGCAATCCAGCGTGATCAGTCGGATGTAGTGGCGGTAAAGCATTACGAATGGATCAAGAAGGCCTTCGAGCAGGCGGGTGTGGACGTCAATGCCTTCAATATCGCCTTGGCATGGAATTCGGGCGTGGAAGCCGTCCTTTCCGGTCGGTCGCCCAGTTCGAGCTACCATTACGCCGAACGCGTTGCCAACCTTGCCGAATCCTTCGAGATTAATCGACGGGCGATGGGTGCCGGTCAGAAAACGGTGACGTTGGAGGAAAAGACGGAACACCCTGCCATCATGCTGGATAGCGGGGAGCTTCTGAGATTCCGCATCCTTGAGGATACGCCGCGCTTCGTCATCGCCGGATAACGGTGCAGCTGGAGAGTGATTTTACTCCAGGAAGGAGGTTTGCTTCGGTTGGCGTCCCGTTTTGGCAGGGATATTCCCATCCGGGGACAAATGGCGGGGAGGGCGGCTCACCCGGGATGCCATTGTGATTTCCCGGTCGGCTACAATGCGGTCGCAGATCTTCCCAATATGGAGCTGTAACCAGTTTGTCGTGGCGCTCCCCTCGGTATAATCGGCGGGGCCATAGTGATCGATGCGGCCAGCCTGTCGCAGGCGGTCATTTTGTTCGAATTCTGCGCGAACGGAAGGGTTGTAAACGGCATACGTCATCCCGCCGCCTTTTTTGACCACTGAAAAGCTCGGTACGTCACTGGGGCCATCCGCAACATAGATCATGTTTTGCAGGGGGATGCGGCGGTCCTCCGGCGCGACCTTGGCATTGACGTCGATGGCGGGGTTCCGATTGGTGCCCTTGTTGATTTCGAAGATAGCGCGGGTCTTGCTGGTATTGTCGATCATGACGCCGATCTGGGCGATTTCCGCAGCCGCATCGATCATCAATTCCTTTTGACGGAGGAAGCCGGGTTGAAGGGGATTCTCGATGAATTCGCAGGCCCAGATTCCGTCGAGAAAAGGTGCGATGGCGCTGCCATGGATCATTTCCGCAAGCCCCGTGCTGACGACGTAGTGTTCGAGCACGATGTCATGCTTGGCATACTCGGGTTTGGTTTTCACCCACGAGCGGGAGTTGTTGAAAAACGAGGGCAATCCCGGATAAAACCCGATATCCCTTCCGCATTCCTTCAGGATCTTGTTGCTTAGGCCAGCCATCCTGCCCGAAACGACGTAGGTCAGCAGGTGATTGAGGTAACTTATTTCCGGAGAAATATGGTAGCCGCGCCTGCGGTAATTTTCCGCCAGACCATTTGTCTCCGACCAAAACGTCGCCTCGTCCACGCCGAAGCGCCGGAAGAGGGGAGCCTGCATGTAATCGGGGATCAAAGTCTTGTCAAAATCCCAGACGCAGGCGATGATGTTTTGAGTGAAGAGCGTAGAGGCCATCGCGGATATTTTCAACTAGGCCGGGGTTTCCCCGGCCTGATCGGCGTTTCATAAAGCCGGGCCTCACGGCTGACGCAATTCGCAATTTCCCTCTTCACATCCCGCATGGATACACTTCCCGACATTATTCCGTTTCAACGCCGTCTGGACGAGCTTAACGCCCAGATGGCGGAGCCTTCGTTTTATTCCGACGCGCGAAAGGCCACGGTGGTTTCGCGTGAACAAATGGGCCTGCGGCAGATGGTGGAGGACTACCATGCGTATGAACGCGCGCGGATCGAGTTGATCGAGCATGCCGCCTTGATGAAGGATCCGGCGGGCGACGCGGAATTGAAATCACTCGCGGAGATGGAACTGCCCGAATTGGAAGGGAAGCGCGAATTCCTGAAGGAGCGGATCCTCCGGGCGATGATTCCGCCGGAACCTTCGGACTCCCGAAATACGGTGTTTGAAATCCGCGCCGGAACCGGCGGCGACGAAGCCGCCTTGTTCGCTGCGGACTTGTATCGGATGTATGTCCGCTATGCGGAGGGGCGCGGATGGAAGATTCAATCCATGAGCTCGAGCGTTTCCGACCGCGGCGGGCTGAAGGAGGTCATTTTTCTCATCACTGGGGAACAGGTTTACAAGCAATTGAAGTACGAGAGCGGAGTTCATCGGGTTCAGCGGATTCCGGTGACGGAGGCCAACGGGCGGGTCCATACTTCCACGGTGACCGTGGCGGTGTTGCCCGAGGCGGAGGATGTGGACGTGCAAATCGATTCCGAGGATCTTGAGATCACGGTCCAGCGGGCGAGCGGACCGGGCGGGCAGGGGGTTAACACCACGGATTCCGCCGTGCGCATCGTGCACAAACCGACGGGGCTCACGGTTTATTGCGCGGACGACCGCTCGCAAATCAAGAACAAGGCGCGCGCCATGGCGGTGCTCCGCTCGCGACTGCTGAAGCTCAAGGAGGACGAGGAACATGCCAAATATGCCGCGCAGCGGCGGGACCAGATCGGTACCGGCGGGCGCAGCGAGAGGATCCGCACCTATAGTTTCCCCCAAAACCGTGTCACCGACCACCGGATAGGCCTGACGCTTTATAGCCTGCCCGCCGTGTTGGAGGGAGAAATCGGGACGATCATCGAGGCGCTTCAGCGCGCGGCGTTTGAGGAAAAGCTGGCCGAACTCACCGGCGGGCCTTTGCCGGTGCGCGTGAAAGCGGGGGCGGACGAAGACTGATTATGCTGACGGTTTTGGAAATCATCAAGCGGACCACCGGGTTTCTCGCGAAACACGAGGTGGAGTCTGCGCGGCTCAATGCCGAATTGCTGGTCGGGCATGTGCTCGGTCTGAAGCGAATGCAATTGTATTTGCAATTCGAGCGACCGCTTGCCGAAGCCGAGTTGGAGAAAATCCGGCCATTGGTCAAACGTCGGGGAAACCGGGAGCCGCTCCAATATATCACGGGCGAAACGGAGTTTTTCGGGCTGAAACTCAAGGTGGACCGCCGCGCCCTCATTCCGCGCCCGGAGACGGAATTGTTGATCGAATTGATCGTGCAACGGCAGTCGGACCCACCGGCGGCTATTCTCGATCTTGGCACGGGTTCGGGCGCCATTGCCCTGGCCCTGGCCAAAACTTATCCCGCCGCGACGGTTACTGCGGTGGACAAAAGTGTCGAAGCGCTCGGTCTGGCCCGGGAGAATGCAGTCGCCTGCGGAATGCAGGATCGGGTGAACTTCGCGGAGTCCGATTGGTTTTCCGCCATCGCCGCCGGCGAAAAATTCCAGTTGATCGTGGCCAATCCGCCTTATTTGACCGACGGGGAGACCGATGAGGCAACCCCGGAAGTGAAGGCGTATGAACCGAGAATGGCGCTTTCGGCGGGCGTGAATGGAACCGCCGCGTTGGAAACCATCGTGGGCAGCGCGGCGGGATATCTCGCTCCCGGGGGA
>Ga0164241_10004582_pt1 | contig 13330 bp, 10 predicted proteins | sample OricomyardsoilBY_FD_108780 | JGI IMG/M metagenome (GOLD analysis project Ga0164241, IMG submission 108780) | Backyard soil microbial communities from Emeryville, California, USA - Original compost - Back yard soil (BY) | ecosystem: Environmental > Terrestrial > Soil > Unclassified | place: USA...
CTCGCGCTCGTCGTGCTCGTCGTCACGCTCGCTTCGCTCACCGTCGAGGGGCCGGGATCATGCCCGCCCCCGCCCGCGGGGGCATCGCCGCAGCCAGCCACGCCGAGGACGAGCACGAGCGAGCGCAGCATCACTGCGTCCGCGCGCGGCACCGTCCTCGGCAGCGAGCTCACAGCGCCTCGTCGAGGTCTTGCATGCGTCCGGCGCCCAAGGCGCGACTGCTGCGTCGGTGCGCGATGAGCCGAGTGGCGTCGTCCGGCGCGCGATGCACCTCGGTGTAACCGACTCCGTCCGGGACGAGCGGAAATACCAGCGCGCCCACGCCGCGCTCGCGGCCCAGCACGGCCCAGCTGGTCGGATCCAAGCGCGCGAGCACGTAGCGATCGAGGCGCGTGCTCGACGCCGAGAGGAGCACGCTGCCGTCCAGGTCGATCTGAAGCGACTGGGCATCCCAGGCCGGGCTCCGCACCCAGCGGTGCACGCGACGAGCCGCGCCGGTCGTTACGTCGATCGCGACCAGACGCACTTGCACCTGCGACGCATTTCCCCGCTTCACGGGACGCTCGTCCAGGACAATGAGCTGCTCTGTACGCTTGTCGAACGTGGCAGCCAGCACATGCACCGGTCGGTAGTCGGTATCGAGCACTCGCCACACACTGTCGTCGAGGCGACGGAGCCACACCCGACCGCGCGGACGTCCCGACGTCGCGTCATCGCCACCGACGATGAACAGCCTGCCGGTCGCGCTCGAGTAGACATACGCTCCATCATGCACCAAAGGAGCCCCCAGCGCAGGCACCCGCGCGGGCTCTGCCCTGCTCGCATCCGTCGAGAGCGTCGCGCCATCGCTCCAGAGCGCGTCGCTGATATCGGTGCCCGTGCGCGTCTCGCTGAACCGAACCGCGATGGGGCGCGTGGGTGCGGCCGCCGTCGGCTCGGCCGCGCACGAGGTGTCCGCGCGTGACGGTCCCGCGGTAGGGGCTGTGGCTGTGCCCTAGGTGCGACGTCGAGCATGAGACGAACAATGTCCTACCAAAACCCAGGAAATGAAGTTTGCGCGTGACAAGTCGACATGCAGAGCTGTACCAAGGGATCGTGGGCGACATGGGGAGTGGGGAGGGGCCGGCGTTGCGCTGGACGGGGCACGCGCTGGTGGATGTCGGGACGGCGGGGCTCTGCGCCTTCGCGGGGCGGAAAACCCCGGGGGAGCTGACGCTCGAGGATCTCGACGGCGCTAGCGATTTCATGGAGAGCGCCTATTACGGGGGCGCGCTCGGCACCTATCTCTCGTGCGTCTTCATGAACGCGTCTTTCGTGCAGCCTGCCGAGGGCGCAGCGAAGAAGGCGGCATTCATCGAGCAGTACGTCCGTGCCCATCGCGCGCCCCCGCAGGCGAAGGTGGCCGACCTCCCGTGTGCGTTCAGCGGGGGCCCGGCGACCTCGGCGATGGTGCGGACGCACCTGCCGCTCTTCTCCGGGGAGGACGTGATGAACTTCCGTCCGAATGGCGAGACGTTCGTGCCGGTCGCGGGGCCCTTCGTGGTCGCGATCATGTTCCTGCCCATGGCGAGCCGGCGTTCGGAGGGCGGGCTGCTCGCGGTGCACGCGGACGATCCGTCGCTCACCTTGCGGTTCGCGCGCCGGTACCTCGAGGACAATCGGCGCCTACTCCAGCTCGCGTTGCCCACAACCAGGGCGATGACTCACGCTGGTTTCGATCGGGAGCAGCCGAGCTGGGACGCAACCAAGAAGCGCTACAAGTTCGCCGACGCGAAGGGGCCGCGGTCGCTCGTCGTGCACGATCTGACGACCATCGCCGCAGAGGCGATGCCGAACGACGCTCGCCCACGTCCGACGGCGGTCACCGCGTACCTCCTGTCGAACTCAGGGCAGGGGCCCTCGCTCGAGATCTTCCAAGTTCCGTCCGGGGTCGTCGCGTTCGTGGCGCAAGCGAGCGCCGCGCCGACGGCCGCGGCCTGGAAGGCCGTGAGCAGTCGATTTTGGCCCCTCAGCGGACAGGACGAAAGCGCGGGCGAGGACTCCGCTGCGAGCAAGAAGCCCGCGCGCAAGAAGAAGGGGGATGCTCCGATTCCTGGCCGCGCGGGTTGGACACGCAACCCCGCGTTCGAGGATCTGGTCGCGATCTATGACGCCGGATTTCTGGATCGCGGCGCGGCCGCCCGATGGCTCAAGCGCTACGTGCTTGGGCGGAGCGATCGGCAAAAAGGAAGCGCGTATGCCGACTCGGGCGCGCGGAGTTGGGTACTTGCGGGGCTGTTTCTCAGGGAGGTTCTCGGGATGAAAGAAGGACGCATCAAGGCGATTCGCGCGTTCGCCGACAAGCTGGCGGATTGGATCCATCGCAAGACAGACAAGCGCCTTTATCGCGGTCTGCTCTTCGCGCCTCACCGAGAGGTTCGCGGCGCGCTTCTTCGCGCGCACCAGCAGAGCGCGAAAGAGCAGCTGCTCTTCGGGCTCGATGAGTTCCGAGATGTCTGGCTCCACGACGACGGTGATCAGTATTTGGTTCGAGATCTGATCTGCATTCGCGTGGTCGAGCGCTTGTACGAGCTGGGGTACTTCAAGCAGCACCCCGACGAGGTGCCTGAAGCGGAACGACCCAGTGAAGAGGAAGCTACTGAGGAGGCACGAGCATGAGCCACGTCACGGGAGTCCTGATGGTCGATGCGCCCGCGAGCGCGCTCAACAACTCTGGCAAGGATGAAGAGGCGAGGACGGACAACGCCGTCGCGGTGAAATCGATCCGCGCCCCAGAGGGCCGGTTTCCCTATGTGAGCGCCCAAGCGGTTCGGTTCTGGCTTCGCACGAGCCTCGCGCTCGACCAGGCGTGGAGCGCGTCGCCCGTCTTTCGTGAGACCAAGGTCGCGTACACCGATGCGGAGCCGACGCTCTACGCCGAGGACGATCTGTTCGGGTACATGCGCGCCGCCTCAAAGTCGACGGACGAAAAGAAGGCTGCCAAGCGCGCCGAGATCGCTGAGAAGTCGACGCCGATCGACGCGGACGTGGGTGAGGTGACCCGCGTCTCTCCGTTGCGGGTGGGCACCCTCGTCGCGACGACGCCGATCCGCGTGACGGGCGACTTCGGCACCATGGCTCGCGCCGAAGGGGACCCAGTTCCGCATGAGCATCAGTTCTATAGAGCCCAGCTGAAGGCGCCGTTCGGGATCGATCTCACCGCCGCGGGCACGTTCTTCAGCTCCAAGCGCGTTGGCTACAAGAACATCGACAAGAATCGTATCGAGAGCGCGAAGAAGGCCGGCGCGACCGAGATGAAGGTGCGCGGCTTCGACGCGCTTCGTCTCCCGATCGCGATCCGCCGCGAGCGCGTCGCGATGCTGCTGCGCGCGATCGGTCGCTTGGAGGGAGGCGCGAAGCAGACGTTGCACCTCACCGACACTGCGCCGTCGGCGCTGATCTTGGCCGTGTGCAAGAGCGGCAACCAACCCTTCCTTCGGAGCTTCGGAGAGGGCGACAGGGGCACGACTGTATTTCGAGAGGACGTGTTCGAGGAGGCGCTGCGCGTCTTCGCGGATGATCTTCAGGGAGACGTCTACGTCGGATGGTCCAAGGGGTTCCTCGACGCAGAGCGAGCCAAGCTCGACGCCCTTGTCGCGGACCAGGCTCGTCGGCATGGCCGCATCGTCCACGTCGGTCACCCTCGCGAGATGGCTGACAAGCTCGCCGCAGCTTTCGCGAGCGATTCGGCGGGGGCCTGGTTCGACTGATGGATACGATCGAGGTCGCCCGCGTTACCGTGCATGCGCCGGTGACGTCGTTCCGCCACCCGTTCTTCGTGGTGGGAGCACAGCCGACGTTCGACATGCCGCCGCCGTCGACGGTGCACGGCCACTGCGCGAGCGCCCTCGGTCGGTGGCCCGATCCGAAGGACTTCTTCTACGGCATCCACTTCCAATTCCGATCCAAGGCGTCGGATTTGGAACATCAACACATCACCTCGGCGCTGGGAGCGAAGACGCGCGTGCAGGTCGAGACCCCAGAGGGGCCGTCGCGCGCTACGACGGAGATCGTCGTCCAGCCCGTCCTGCGTCAGTTTCTGTTCGATGTCAGGATGACGCTCTATCTAGATCCGACGCTCGGGGAAGCCTTTCGCGCACCCGTCTACCCGATGGCGCTGGGCCGTTCGCAGGATCTCGCAGAGGTGGTCGCTATCGATCGGATTACGCTGGCACGATCGGAGCGCGCGCACCTCGAGCACACGTTGCTGCCCCGTAGCGTGCGGCCGTGCGTACGGTTCGGCTCGACCGTGCTCCTCTCGCGGCACATCTCGGAGCCGCCCGAGCGACAGACCACGTTCGCGCAGTACATCGTGCTTCACGATGGCGTGACGCTCGGGGGGCCCACCGATGACGCGCGCACGTTCGAGCGCGTCGAGGGCATTGGGCTCGAGGATCTCTATTGTGATCCGACCATGGTGGACGATGACGGCCTGCCACGGGGCGTGTGGCTACACCGCATCATGGATCGCGAGTGACGGCCGAGTCTGCCGGACGAGGTAAGCACGCCGACGTTCTGCACCACGTCTGGGCCAAAAGCGCCGAGGCAGGCAGTGAGTTGGCAGGCGAGCTGCTCGCCGCGCACACAGGACAGGTTCTTGGCCGTCTCCGGGGCTGGCAGGCGCGATATCCGGAGCTCGGTCGTCACGGCGCACGGAGCGATCTGTTCGACCTCGCGGCGTGGGCGGTCTTGCTTCACGACCTGGGCAAGTGCGCACTCGGGTTTCAGGCGATGCTCCGCCGGGGGCCCCGCTTCGAGTTTCGTCATGAGGTGCTTTCGCTCGTGCCGGTCGGACGCCTCGACGTCGACGAAGAGACGATGGGCCTCATCGCTGCCGGGGTCGCCACGCACCACAAAGACGCGCCGGTCATCTTCGAAAAGTACTCGTTCATGTCGTCAGCGCGCGCCGAGCTGTGCGCCGAGCTGAGTGACGCTGATGACGCTGCGTGGGACGCCTGGCTTGGCGGCGCGGGCGCGCCGGAGATCGAGAAGCTTGGCTTCTCGGCGCTTCCGCCACGACGCGTAGTGCCTCGACTCGAGGCGCTCGGGCTGGCGATGCGGGCGTGGAAGCTCTTGATGGACCGGCTCGAAGAAGAGCAGGCGACGAGCCCGCTGAACCTGACCGCTCGCGCCATGCGCGGGCTGGTGATCCTCGCCGACCACGCCGGCTCTGCACATACGAAGTTGACGCGCGCTCCCTCTCTGGAATCGGTCGCCGCGTTCGAGCAAGCGTCGGCCGCACGTCTCGAGCGGGGTCTGGAACCACACCAGCGCGCGATGCGAGAGGTGGATGGGCACGCGATCCTCGTTGCGCCAACCGGAAGCGGAAAGACCGAGGCCGCGATGCTCTGGGCCGCCCGCCAACGCGAGACCTCGGCAGGGCAGCCGGTGGTCTTCTACGTGCTGCCTTACCGGGCGAGCCTAAACGCGATGCGTGCACGGATCCCGGACTACGGCGTCGCGCAAGACGCGGTGGTCCTGCAACACTCGACGAGCACGGCGGCGCTCTATGCCTATCTCCAACACGAGAAGCGATACACGAGGGAGACCGCCGAGCGCGAGGCGAAGCGAGACGCGCGCTCGGTAAGCTCATGACGGCGCCCATACGAATTCTCACGCCCTACCAGTGGCTGCGCGCACTCTTTGGCCTGCCGGGCCACGAGGCGACGTTGACAGATGCGGCCGGGGGACTCTTCATCCTGGACGAGCTTCACGCCTACGAGGTTCAACGCCTCGGTTTGATCCTGGCTGGCGTTCGTCACCTCGCGCGCGACGCCGGAGCCCGCATCCTCGCGATGAGCGCGACCTTGCCGACGTTGCTGGCCGACGCGCTGGGCGAGCTGCTGAACCATCACGTGACCCGGATCGATGCTGACGGTGAGACCCAGGCTCGCTTCGTGCGCCACCGACTCCAGATCCGAGAGCGAGAGCTGTTGTCCGCGGAGACGCTTGGAGAGATCGAAGCTCGCTTCCGCGCGGGCGAGGCGGTCCTCGTCGTGGCAACGACCGTCGCGCGCGCGCAGACGCTCTACGACCAGGCGCGCGCGCGCCTCGGGCCCGACGGCGTGGCGCTGCTCCACGGTCGGTTCACGGGACGAGACCGCACGGCAAAGGAGATGGCGCTCGGAGCTCGCGTCGGAACTCGCCAGCGTGCGCAGAGCGAAGCCCCGGCGAGCGGGACGCTTCTCGTTGCGACCCAAGTCGTCGAGGTGAGCCTTGATGTCGATTTTGACGTTCTTTTTACTGATCCCGCGCCGATCGAGTCCCTTCTACAACGCTTCGGTCGCGTGAACCGAGGCCGGCGCGGCGGGCTCCGCGACGTGGTCGTGCACACGGTTCAAGACGAGACCTCCGAGCTCGTATACGCGCCGCCGCTCGTGCAGGCGGCGATGAGTGTCCTCCGACCGCATCACGCAGAGCAAATCGAGGAGCACGCGCTGCAAGCTTGGGTGGATGCGGCCTATGCGCCGATCGCAGACGCATGGCGGAAAGAGCTTCGGCAGGCGATCGCGGCTGCGGAGCACAACGTCATCGAATCGAATCGCCCGCTCGCGACGCATCCGGAGTTGGGTGCGCTGTTCGACAAACTCTTCGATGGCGCAGAGGTGATCCCGGAATCGAAGGCGGCGGAATACGAGCGGCTATTGGAGGAAGATCCGCTTGCCGCGACGACGCTCCGCGTGCCCATCTCTCATGGCCAGCGGATGTCCCTCCGTGCCAGGGGCCTGCTCGAAGAGCGTGGGACCGGGGCTACACGATTCGACGTCGCGCTGGTTCCGTACAGCGAGGAGAGGGGCCTCGACTTGTCGACTGGCGGTCGCCGCAAGTGAGCCTGCGGGGCCAATGAGTGGAGTGTCGGGCGTCGGCCGGGGACGAAATTCACTTGGGCGAACGGACGCGCCGCAGGCTATGAACCAGCAGCGATGGCGTCGGTCTTCGAGCCTAGATACGCTTGGGCTGACGCAACGCCCGGTTCCCCCACCGCCATGGACTCCAACAAGCTCAGCGACACCCTACTCACGCAGCGCAAGGGACTGGCCCTCAGCGTCGAGGCGTTGGCGGCGAGCGCGAGTCTCTCCGCGGGGCGGCTGACCGAGCTCGAGGCCGGGGCATCGGCGACAACGAGTGAGGTCGTCAGGCTCGCGCGTGCGCTCGCGGTCGATGCGGCGGCGCTTTGGCGTGGCGATGTGCCGGCGTCGCGAACGACGGCTCGGTTTCGTGCTCCGACGGGGGTTCTTTCTCTCGCCTCGGAGGACGCGCTGCTCTTGTCGCGCGCGGCCGAGGTCGGGCGCGTGGGTGGACACCTCGCTTCGCTCTTGGGCCGGGCCGACTCGCCGGTGGTCGTCGCGCGTCAGGTGCTCGCGGTGGAGAGCTGGCCGGAGCCGTGGGAGCAGGGCTACAAGCTCGGCGCTGGGGCACGAGCACGCCTCGCGCCCGAGCGAGCGCCGATTGGCTCGATCGCCGCGCTGTTCGAGTCTCTGCTCGTTCATGTGGCCACGGTGGATTTGGTCACCGACGATCTCCACGCTGTCAGCCTGTACGAGGCTGGGGCGCTGCCAATCATCTTGCTGAACGCGAGCGCGAAGCAGTGCAAGTCGCCCCTCTCGCGGCGGGCCATCCTCGCCCACGAGCTGTGCCACTTGCTCCACGACGGTGGCTCCACGGACCTGCTCACGCTGATTTCTCGGGGCGCAGACACTACGCCGCACGAGCAACGCGCGAACGGATTTGCGCCGAGCTTCATCGTGCCAGGCGGCTGGCTCGCTCCCCACACCACCGACGCGCGCGAGCTCGTGACGGAGATCGCGGCCACGTGGGGCCTGAGCCTGGAGGGCGCGGCGTGGCACGCGAAAAACGCCGGGCACATCACAAACGCGGTCGCCGAAGCGCTCGTGAAGGACCTCGCGAAGCAGAGCGTGGCGTTTCCGGACGGTGGATTCGAGAAACCACCGCCTGCGTCACGCGCACACGCTGACCTGCCGCCTCCCCATCCGGTGGTGCGTGGGTTGGTCTCCCGTCTCGTCGCCGAGGCGGTCGACGCGGATGCGTTGTCTGTCCCTCGTGCACGCGAAATCCTCTTGCTGCGATGAACGCGCGGATCTGCTGGCTGCTCGATGACGGTCCGTTTCACCTGCTGGCGACCGCTTGGAAGCCTGCGTTCTCGAAGAACGCCCGCTTGGTTGTCGCGAACGTAACCGTCCGGCCGTTGCGACGAGCCGGCGGATCGACCCGACGGCATCTGCCGATTCAAGCAAACGCCGCCGCGGACTTCGACGCGAACCAATCCGTCGTCGACGTCTTGGCGTTCATCCGCAGGCCCACGAGGGGAGCCGTCGTGCCATCAAGCACCTTCCCGTTCGCCAGCGCCCAGCCGCCAGCGGTCGCGAAGGCGTGGAGGGCATTGTGCGGCGAGCTGACCAGAAGATTGCGGGCGAGCGGTCTCAGGTGCTTCAGCGTGGCCTCGTCGGGAAGCCCGGAGGGTGAAAACGGCGCCGCGAGGGCGATCGGCTTGGTCGACTTTGAGTGGAGTTTCCAGGTGGCGGGCTCGAAGGCGCTACTCGAACCGTGGTGGGGTAGCTTGACCGCTGCGAGATCCTCGAAGAGGTGTCCGAGATTGTGCTTCAACAGCAATCGCAGAATCCCCTTCCAGCCGGACTTCGGTGAGCGACCACCGGTAAGGACGTCCCCGCCGAACAGCACGCGTTGCGTGCCGAGCTCGAAGAGCACCGCCACAGACAGTACGTTTGGGCTGTCGCCTGGGCTCGCGCCCTGGCGAACCTTGTCGAGCCAAGCGTCGAGCTCGGGCTTGTTCTTCAGAAGGCGCCTCATCAATACTCGATGTGCGCGGTCCTTGTCGTACTCCGTCGGTGCGAGCGCACGTACCTTGTATTTGCCTGCGTCGCCCGACCACTCGCGGTTTCCGTACGCCGCCGTGGAAACGTCACCCTTCGGGCTACGCAGGTAGGCTCCCATCGCTCGAAGATCAGCCTCGACACTCTTCAGCCGTCGCCTTCCAGCCCAGTCTGCGAGGAAGTCCCGTATGGATGCCTCGAGCGGGTAGCGCCACAGCTCTTCGGGAGGTTTCTTATTGATGATCTCGGCGACCCCACGAACGTGATCCAGGTCCGGGTGGGTCACGACCATCAGCTCGAGTGTGGTTGCTCCAAGGTGGTCGAGCAGCGCGAGCGGGAGATTTGTTTGGCTGTGCCGACAGACATCGATCACCACGAAACGCCCATCGGGGAGGGCGAGGACGATCGACTCGCCGACGCCCGGGCCGAGCAGATACACCACGGCCTCGTCGGGGTTGGGCCGCGGAAGGTCCGGGCCGAAGAGAGTCATGCAGGCCCAGGCGCGTGCTTCTCGAGCACTTTTGGCGCGCACCACTCGAGGAGGGCACGCCAGTTGTGCAGCAGCTCGTCTCGCTCTTGGCTTCGTCCGCCCCTCACGAGTCCGTCAAAGATCGGCTTGACGAACCACGACATGAAGTCCGACGCGTCCGAGTGCGACGCATACCGCTGCATCGCGCCCTCGAACTGAGCACGAATATCGAGGCCGCGCTGAGCACGAAAGCCAAGGAATCGGCCAAAATAGAGCGGATTGTGGTTGTCGAGGCGATGGGCCGTCTCATACGCCGCGAGAATCTCCGCGGCGCGGGCATCGCTCGGTGGACCTTTGGTCGCGAGGGCGAGGTTGTAGCCGAGGTATTCCCACGCGTACGCGTCCGTCTGGTCGAAGTTGGTCACCAGGTCACGGAAAAGCGCTGCGGCGCCCTCGTAGTCGTGGTGGGAGCGACTCCGTTCGGTGGCCAGCGCCCTCAGCTCGAAGCCAAAGTACTTCGCTGTCCTCCGGGTCAGATCGACGTTGCCAGTTCGAGCTGCGTGGTGGTGGATCTCGATTTGCGATTCGGTGGGTTGCTCATCGAACTGGGCGTCGGACGCGAGCGCGCGATGCAACGCGGTCGTCACGCCGGCATCGATCGACCGAGCCAGACTCTCGATGAAGGAGCGCGCCCGGCGCGGCATCACCCAATCGCTGCTGCGACGCAGATCGTCAGGGACCAGAAAGCCGGCGCGTTGGAGCGTCAGAACATCGGCGCGCCGAACCTCGGTCGGGACGCTCGGCTGATCCGCCCACTTGAAGGCTCCATAGGAACCGTTCGCGTGCGAAGGCGCGCGCACCACCGAGAGTGCGCGCGCAGCAATGCGTGCCGTCTCCGGAAGGGTGTCGTAGGCCATCGATACGACGTACGCATTGGGGTCCCTGACCTCCTCGAGGATGTCGTCGACCTGCTTCACGGCGATGCGCCCTGTCTCGATGAGCCAGGTGAGCGTCGGGCGCACGTCTGGCGCGAACCGCGCGTACGCGGGCTCGGCGGCGACGTGTGGAATGGAGCCTTCGTCCACCTCGATCTGAACGCCGTCGATCTCGTCGTCGAGCGTCGGGCTGGGGTTCGGACGCGCTATCAGCCAACCGCCGCGGTCTACCGCCTCGATTACGACGCGGCGGAGATCCTGGCTCATGCGGTACGACGCGCGGTCCTCCCAGCTGGGCTTCTTGCTTCTGGCGAGGCCGTCCGGATCGATGATCGCGGCGTAATGCGCGCTCCCGTTTCGGGTCCCCAACAGAAGCTCTGAGAGGGCGGCCAGTCGCTCCTTCCAGGCTGAGCGAGGCGAAAGACAGGTCTGGGCCAGCGCATCACGTCCGGCAACCACGGTCGCCAGATGTTCCGCGAGGAGCACGGTCAGTCGCAGCGGATCATCCTGGTCCCCGTAGACGCGGAGAACGCACGCCGATGCGGCGGTCTTGGGGACCTGCGGCTCGGCGAGGAGGAGCGACGAAGGCAGCGCCATGCGGGCGAAAGCTTACTTTGACTTCGCGGACAATGCGAAGGGCCAGATAAGCCGATCCTGGACTGCACGCTCGCCTGGAGGTCCCCACTACCCCAACACCTCTACCGAGATTCGGCCGCTCCCGAACGTCGCGTGTTTGCCGACGTTGATGAGCTCTGCGACGCGGAGCCAGGGCATGGCGGCGGCGATGCCGTCGCCCTCGTAGACCGCGCTGCCGAGGACGCCGCCGACGTCGTGTCGTTGGCCGGTGCGCGTCGAGCGCCGCGCGGCGTGGGCCTGGGTGATCTCGCTGGAGTGGGTCACCGCGCGATCGGCGGAGTCGCCGACGGCGCGTGCGTCGAAGTCGAGCATCGAGTCGCCGAAGAAGGTCGCGAGGCCACTGGTACGATCGCGGGCTCTTCGCACGAGGCTGCCGAAGGAGGGCGCGTCACGACCGTCGTCCTTGTCGCCCCGAATGTCGGTGGGCGTCACGAAGCGCACCTGGACGCGGCCGGCGTTCGTGTCCTCCGGCCGAACGAGATCTCGGGCGCGGATCGCGTGGCGGAGCGGCCTGACGAGATCCGAGCCTTTCTCGTACACGAGCCCCGTGGATACCCCGGCGGCGTCGAGCATGTGCGCCGCGTTCAGCGTGAAACGAGTGCGGTCGCGACCGATCCCCTCTTCGCCGAGCTTTCGAAATGTCACGAGGAAGTAGGGCAGATCGACGACCGCGCGTCCGACCAGCGTCAGCCCAAGCGCGAGCGGTTCGCCCGCCGGAAGCACGGCCGCCTCTGGGGCTGGGTCCCGAAACACGAAGGGCCGAGGCGGATCGCGAAAGCGTCCGATCGCTTTGCGATCCGGAGGCGGCGAGGGCTGGAACGTCCTCGGGAAGGGGCACGCCTGCAGCAGCGGGCATGTCGCGCATTCCAGTCGAATATCGTGACAGACGAGACTGCGAAACACGGTGCCGAACGCGCCGCGCCACAGAATCGAGCGCTGCTGCGCGGGTATCGACAGGGGGCGCGCGAGCGTGAGGTCGAACCGGTACCGGTAGAGATGCAACGGATCGAGCCCTGCGACGTCCACTCGCGCAGCGTGCCAGGTCTTCGGCGCTTTGCCGAGCCCGATGTGGGAGCGCTCGAGGGGAGCTTCTACCCCGACATCGATAACGCCCCGCCCGCGCTCACTGCCCCAGGCCGGGCAGGCAAACCCATAGGCAGTCGCGGTGGGATAGGTGGTTCGCGTCCAGCTCCGCGAACGACTGGCGATTCGTGCTCGGCGCTATTGGGCGACGTCCGTACGAGGCCGCAGCCACTCCTCGAGCGCCGCATAGACCGCACGGCTGCTCAAGAGGTCGAGGTGATTCGTCGCGTACACGACGCGCGTGTCGGTGAATCGGAGGGCGAAGCCAGGCGTGTCGTGGGCGCCGAGCGCGCTCTTCACGGGCACGAGGTTGTCCCCCGCGAGCGCGACCTTTTTCTCGCTTGCCGCCGCGTCGGGCTCGGGGCTGTTCGTCCCGGCGATGGCATAACAGCGCACGCCCTCGGGGAGGGCTGTCGGCGTTCGCCGATCGGCGTGCAACGCGAAGCGGTCGCGTCCCTCCCAGTCGGCGGCGACCACGTTGCCGTGCCTCAGGTCGGTGACGCCCGCGCTGCGGACGCGGCCGAGGGCGGCGAGCGGTGCGCTCCAAGGGGTCACGCCGAGGATCGTCTCGAAGAGGTTTCCGCTGCGCTCGAGGGGCGCGCCATGGTGCGGGGTTCCCAGGGTGACGAGGGCGCGTAGCTTGCCGCGCCAGGCTTGTGGAGCTTCGGCGGACTCGGCTGCGCGAATCGCGGCGCGAGAGACGAGGCCACCCATGGAATGGCCGACGAGCACGATGTCACGAAACGGCGCGCTCTCTTTCTCGAGCAGCTCGGCCAGCAATTGGCCATTCTCCGAGATGTGAAGGCCCGAGTTGTAATGGGCATACACGGGTGTAAAACCCAGCGCTTGGGCGAGCTCGCGGCCGTGGTCGTGCCCGGCGCGCGTCCACATTCGATCGTTCATGCAGCTGCCGTGGACGAGCACGAGCAGCGTCCCACCGTCGTGGAGCCCCTCGAGCGGGGGCCGCAGCGCCATCTGGATCGCGAGCGCGTTCTGGGTTTGAGCGAGATGATCGCCGACCACGCCGTTCAGCGCAGCGAGCACCGCCTCGCGCTCCGGACCGGCCGTCCCGTCGCCCAGCAGCGGACCGAGCGTCGCGACCACCTTGTCGACCGCCACCCCGACGAGGCCGGTCACGCCCTTCACCCCCGCATAGACGAGGTCTGTGATGATCGGGAAGGCACCGATGGCCTTGTGCATGCCGTGGACGACGTCGGTCACGCCCCTCGTCGCGCCCACGATGGCCGCAGCCGCGCCGCGAACGTCGTCGGCGTTGCTGCGCCCGTTCCCAGCCTCGCGTCGCTTCGATTCGCGCA
>Ga0164241_10004583_pt1 | contig 13328 bp, 14 predicted proteins | sample OricomyardsoilBY_FD_108780 | JGI IMG/M metagenome (GOLD analysis project Ga0164241, IMG submission 108780) | Backyard soil microbial communities from Emeryville, California, USA - Original compost - Back yard soil (BY) | ecosystem: Environmental > Terrestrial > Soil > Unclassified | place: USA...
GACGCGGTTCACACTGACCAGCTTGTCGATCAGCTCGTTGTCCTGGCGGTCGTCGCCGCCGCGCTCACGCTGCCGTGCCATGCTTCTTCCCTGGCCCTAGAGGTCGAGCCCGCCTTCGCGGGCTCCATCGGCCAGGGCCTGGACCCGGCCATGAAACCTGTAGCCACCGCGGTCGAACACCACCTGCTCGACGCCCGCGGCCTTGGCGCGCTCGGCGAGCAGAAGGCCGACGCGCTTGGCCGCCTCCGTGTCCGCACCCGTCTTCAGGGCGGCGCGCAGATCCTTGTCCAGGCTCGACGCTGCAGCCAAGGTACGCCCGGCGACATCGTCGATGATCTGGCCATAGATATGGTGGCCCGTGCGATGCACGGACAGCCGTGGCCTGCCGGTGCTCGTCGTCTTGATGACGGTGCCGATCCCGACGACGCTGCTCGACATGTTCTTCATCATGAACATCACGATCAGCCTCGCGGTGCTGATGGTGGCGCTGAACGCGCAGAAACCGCTCGACTTCTCCGCCTTCCCGACCGTGCTGCTGTTCGCGACCCTGTTCCGTCTCGGCCTGAACGTCGCCTCGACGCGCGTCGTGCTCGGCCACGGGCATGAAGGCGAAGGCGCGGCCGGCCACGTGATCGAGGCGTTCGGCACCTTCCTGATCGGCGGCGACTATGTCGTCGGCATCTTCGTCTTCTCGATCCTGGTGATCATCAATCTGATCGTGGTGACCAAGGGCGCGGGGCGCGTCTCCGAAGTCTCGGCGCGCTTCACGCTCGACGCCTTGCCCGGCAAGCAGATGGCGATCGACGCCGATCTCAACGCCGGCCTGATCACGCCCGAGGAAGCCAAGGCGCGCCGCGTCGAAGTGGCGACCGAGGCCGATTTCTACGGCTCGATGGACGGTTCGTCCAAGTTCGTGAAGGGCGATGCGGTCGCCGGCCTGCTGATCCTGTTCGCGAACATCATCGGCGGGCTGATCCTGGGGCCGGTCAGCCATGGCATGTCGATTAGCGACGCCGCGCACAATTACGTGCTGCTCGCGATCGGCGACGCGCTGGTCGCGCAGATCCCGTCGCTGATGCTCTCGATCGCCGCCGCGGCGATCGTCACCCGCGTCACCTCGAACCAGGATCTCGCCGGGCAGATCGGCAGCCAGTTCGGCTCGGCGCGGACCTGGACCCCGGTCGCCATCATCCTCGGCCTGCTCGGCGTGATGCCTGGCATGCCGCATCTCGTGATCCTGCCCGCGGCGGGGCTCGCCGGGTTCATGGCGCGCAAGCTCTCGCTGATCGCCAAGCGCCCGCCGCCGGTCGCCGAAACGGCCGCCGAGCCGGTCGACCAGTCGAAGATCGGCTGGGACGAGGTGACCGACGGGATGCAGATCAACCTCGATATCGGCTATGGCCTGGTGCCGCTGGTCGACGAGCGCCGCGGCGCACCCTTGATGGGCCGCATCACCGGCGTGCGCCGTCAGCTCTCCAAGGAACTCGGCTTCGTCGTGCCGCAGGTGCGCGTGCGCGATGACATCAACCTCGCGCCCTATACGTATCGTATCCTCGTCGGCGGCGTGGTGATGGGCGAGGACGTCGTCTCGCCCGACGAGATGCTCGCGCTCGATACCGGCCAGGCGTTCGGCGATCTCAAGGGCAAGAAGGCGAAGGACCCGACCTTCGGGCTCGACGCGACCTGGATCGTGCCCGGCGATGCCGATGCCGCGACCGGCGCGGGCTATCTGGTGGTCGATCCCGGCACGGTCGTCGCGACGCATCTCAACCACCAGCTCGGCGCGCATGCCAGCGAATTGCTCGGCCCCGACGAGGTGCAGAACCTGCTCGACGGCTTGAAGGACCGCGCCGCCAATCTGGTCGCCGCGCTCTCGCCGCAGCCGCTGCCGCTCACCACGCTCACGCAGGTGCTGAAGGCGCTGCTCGCCGAGGGCATCCCGCTCAAGGAATTCCGCCGAATCGCCCAGGCGATCGCCGTCGCCGCGCAAAAATCGCTCGATGCCGGTGAGATCGTCGAGCTGATCCGGCCCGAGCTCGGCCCGCTGATCATCCAGAAACTATGCGGCGTGCGCGAGCCGCTGCGCGTGATGACGCTGGAGGGCCAGCTCGAAGGGCTGCTCGGCCAGGCGATGCGCTCCGATCCGTCGAACCGCCACACGATCGAGCCCGATCTCGGCCGCCGTATCGTCGATGCGCTGCAGCGCGCGGCGCAGCCGCTCGTCGCCGAGGCCAAGCCGTTCGCGCTCGTCGTGCAGCCCGCGATCCGCGTCGCGATCCGCAAATTGGTCAGGACCGTGCTGCCCGACACGCCGGTGATGAGTTTCTTCGAAGTGCCCGAGGACAAGTCGGTCGAGGTCGTCGCCGTGATCGGCGCGCCGGGAGCGCTGCCGGCATGACCGCCCTGCCGCTCCGCCAGTCCTTCGCCGAGGCACAGCCGCTGACCTATGCCCGCGATACGCATGGGCCCGATAGCGCGGGCCTGGTCCGCAAGCACATGCCGCTGGTGCGGCGCCTCGCCTGGCATGTCTATGGCAGCATGTCGACCGTGGTCGAGGTGGAGGATTTGATCCAGATCGGCCTCGTCGCCCTGGTCGAGGCGATCACCGCCTTCGAGGACCGCGGCTTGGTCAGCTTCGAGCAATATCTCACCACGCGCGTGCGCGGCGCGATGATCGATGCGCTGCGCCGCCAGGCGACGCTGACGCGCGGCGCGATGCGCCGGCGGCGGGCCTATAACGATGCGCTCGCTGCGCTCACCACGGCGGCGGGCCGCGCGCCCGATGAAGCGGCGATCGCGACGAAACTGGGAGTGACGATCGAGAAGATGCGTACCGATTATGCCACTGCCGAGGCGCTGCGCTTCGATCCACTCGACGAAGTCTATGCCGACGACGCGCCCTGGTTCGCCAGCGACGAACCCGATGCGTTCGAGCAACTCGCCGAGTCCGACCTGCGCGAGACGCTGATCGAGGCGATCACCGCTCTGCCCGAGCGCGAGGCGCAGGTGATTCAGCTCTATTATGTCGAGGAATTGAACCTCGAGGAGATCGGGCTGGTGCTCGGCGTCGGCGCCGCGCGCGTCTGCCAGATCAAGGCCGCGGCGCACGCCCGGCTGAAGATGGCGCTGGCGAAGCGGGTGTGATCCCGCTCAACGATCGACGCGCTTCAGGAACAGCCGGTCCTCGCGCCGGATGAAGCGCTCGGCTTGCGCGAAGGCGAAATTCTCTCTGGCGGCCCGATCGTCGCGCAAGTGCGCGCGATAGGCCTCGTAATCGGCCAGGCTAGGAACGTTGATCAAGGCATAGGCCGTCGTCGCCGAGCCTTCGTGCGGCCCGAAATAGCCGAGCAGATCGCCGCCGCAGCGCGGAATCGCGTCGGACCACCCACGGGCATAGCGGGCGAAGGCGTCGTGCCCGCTGGGCTCGATCTCGTAGCGGATGAAACAGGTGATCATTCGGCCGTCTCCAAAGTGTCGAGGCGGTTTAGCACCTTATCGCGCGGCGATGCTTCGGTTAAGATCGAAGCATGAAGGACGGACCCAATTTCGCCGCCATCGCCGCCTTGATCGGCGATCCCGCGCGCGCCAACATGCTGACCGCCTTGATCGACGGCCGTGCGCTGACGGTGAGCGAGCTCGCCGCGGCGGCCGGCGTCGGCCTGCCCACCGCGAGCGGCCATATCGGGCGGATGGAGCAGGCCGGGCTGCTCGCCGCCGAGCGGCAGGGGCGGCATCGCTATCTCCACCTGTCGGGCGGCGACGTCGCCGAGACGATCGAAGCGCTGATGGGGCTGGCACAACGCACCGGCGCGGTGCGTGTCCGCACCGGGCCGCGCGACGCCGCGTTGCGTGAGGCGCGAATCTGCTACGATCATCTCGCCGGCGCGCGCGCCGTGGCGCTGACCGATGCGCTCGCCGGGCGCGGCCTGGTGGCGGACGACGGGCTGACCGATGCCGGCCGCGCCTGGTTCGCCGCGCGCGGTTTCGTGCCCGACGGCGGGCGGCGTCCGTTCTGCCGCACCTGCCTAGACTGGAGCGAGCGCCGCCATCATCTCGCCGGGGCGCTGGGCAAGGCGATCCTCGATCATACGCTGGTGCAGGGCTGGGCGGCGCGCGGCGAGGGCAGGGTGATCCGCTTCTCGCCCGGCGGCGCTGCGGCGCTGGAAGCGTTCGCCGCCGCCTGACCGCCAAAAACCCCGGCCGTCTCGCGACGACCGGGGTTTCTGCTGCCCCTCATCCCTGACGGGAGGAGCTGGTCGGCTCCGACACCCTTAGGGGGGCGGCGCCGGAGCCGTACTCCGTGTTAACGCAGCAGCGTCAGCACGTTTTGCTGGCTCTGGTTGGCCTGCGCCAGCATCGCGGTGGACGCCTGGCTCAGGATCTGCGCCTTGGCGAGCGCAGCGGTTTCGGTCGAGAAGTCGGTGTCCTCGATGCGGCTACGCGCCTCGTCGAGGTTGGTCGACGTCGTGGTCAGGTTGTTGACCGTCGACTGCAACCGGTTCTGCACCGCACCGAGATCGCCACGACCCGACGAGATCGCGTCGAGCGCCGAGTCGATCACCGAGAGCGCCTTCGAAGCATCGTCCTGGGTGGAGATGCTTAGCGTCGAGCCCGGCGCCGAATTGGCAGTCAGGCCGAGGCCGGTCAGCGCCGCCGTGTCGCCTTCGACGACAATCGTCTTGCCGGCGGCCGCGCTCAGCGTGATCGTGTTCTTGGCCACCGACGCGCCGTCGTCGGCGGTCAGGTCGTCAGCCGCAACCGCGGTGCCGCCCTGCGGGGTGACTGTGAACTTCGCCTTGTCGTCGTCGCTCGCCGCAAAGCTCACGTCGTCGGCACTGGTCAGCACCAGGCCGTCGCCGGTGTCGTTCACCTTGGCGGTGACGCCGATGTCGGCCGTGTTGTTGATCGCGTCGGCCAGCTTGGAATAGCTGAACGTATCGTCGGTGTCGGCGTCATTGTCCCAATCACCCACCGCCGAGGCGGCGATGTCGACGTCCTTGCCGTTGATCGTCACGGTGCCGTCGGCGGTATTGTCCGCAGCGACATCCTTGAAGTTCACGACGGTCGAAGCTGCCGCGGTGACGCCGGTCGCCGAGGTCGCATTGTTGATCGCGGTCACCTTGTCGGCGATCGCCGAGCTGGCCTTGCCGTCGGTGTCGACGCTGGCGCCGACCCAGGTGCCGTTGATCTGCACCGAGTTCTTGGCGATCGTCGCGCTGCTGTCGACCTGGCCGGCGACGGGGCCGGACACGCCGGTCTCGAGGCCCAGCTTGGCCGTGCTCATGTTGACCATCGACATCGTGGTCGTTTCGCTCGCATTGACGCCGGTCTGCAGCTTGATCGAGCTGGTCTTGCCGTCGAGCAGGTTGACGCCGTTGAAGTTGGTCGTCTTCGAGATGCTGCTGGTCTCGTCGACCAGCTGGTTCATCTCCGACTGCAACGTCGTGCGATCGCTGTCGCCCAGCGTGCCGTTGGCCGCCTGCGTCGCCAGTTCCTTCATGCGCTGCAGCATGTTGGTGACTTCGCTCATCGCGCCTTCGGCGGTCTGCGCCAGGCTGATGCCGTCATTGGCGTTGCGCATCGCGACCGACATGCTGCGCACTGCGCTCGACATGCGGCTCGAGATGGCGAGGCCGGCGGCATCGTCCGCGGCGGAATTGATCCGCTTGCCGGTCGACAGACGCTGCATGCTCGTCTGCAGAGCCGACGTAGCGGAATTCGAAGCGTTCGACGCGATCATCGCGCCGATGTTCGTACCGATAACAGTCATTTCCGATCTCCAATTGCCCTGACGATCCCCGCCGCCCCCAAGCGGATGGCCGAGCCGTCACAGCCAAAGAACGACCGGTTGCGCGCGCCATTAAGCGTTTTTGCGAACCATCTTCGAAAACCATCCCGGCAAGAGGCTTCCCACGGGCCTCCTACGCGCGCGCGGACCATCAAAGTCCGAATTGGCGGAAAAAATTTGCCGCCCGGCAACATGCTTAACTCGGCGTTTACCATCTCCGGGGCATCCCTCCTGCATCGAAGGGGGGAATACATGCGTTCGATCATTCCATCGGCAGCAGTGCTGCGCCGAAAATTTGCGCTGGTCTCGTCGCTGCGCGCGCTGGGCTTTTCGCTCGGCACGCCCAATGGCGCCCGGCCGCAGCCCGGCGACCTCTTCCTGATCGCGGAAGGCGAGACGCCGCCCGCGCCCGCGCGCTGGTCGCCGGCCCCGCCGCGCCGACCGCCGCCGATCCCGAGAGCCTGGCGCTCTACGTGCTCGCCGAGCGCGTCGCGCAGGCGGACATCACCGTCCTCATCAACGGCCCGACCGGCACCGGCAAGGAAGTGCTGGCGCGGACCATCCACGCCAAGTCGCCGCGCGCCGCCGGCCCGTTCGTCGCGATCAACTGCGCGGCCTTGCCCGAGACGATGCTCGAGGCGATGTTATTCGGCCATCAGAAGGGCGCCTTCACCGGCGCCAGTGGATCGGGCGAGGGGTTCTTCCGCGCCGCCAATGGCGGCACGCTGCTGCTCGACGAGATCGCCGAGATGCCGCTCCAGCTCCAGGCCAAATTGCTCCGTGCTCTGCAGGAGCGCGAAGTGGTGCCGATCGGCGCCACCGCGCCCGAGCAGATCGACGTGCGCGTGATCGCCTGCGCCAACCGCGACCTTCAGGGCGAAGTCGCCGCCGGCCGCTTCCGCGCCGATTTGTATTACCGCCTCTCGGTCTTTCCGCTCACCACGCGGCTGCTCGCCGACCGCCCGCAGGACGTGCCCGCGCTGGCCGCGACGATGATCCTGCGCCACGCCGGCAATCGCGCGCAGATTCCCTGGCCCTCGACCGATGCGGTCGCCAAGCTGCAGAGCCACGACTGGCCAGGCAATGTCCGCGAGCTGGAGAACGTGATCCAGCGCGCTCTGCTGTTCGCCGCCGGCGATACGATCGAGGCGAGCCACATCGTGTTCGACCGGCCAGCGGCGCCCGCCGTGATTGCTACGCCGGTCCTCGTGCCCGAGGCGCAGGCTGCGCCCGAGCCCGAGGCGCCCGCGACGCTCGGTAACATCGTCCAGATGAGCGAGTTCGCCGCGATCCGCGAAACACTGCGCGCCTGCAACGGCAGCCGTATCGAGACCGCCAGGCGGCTCGGCATTTCCGAGCGCACGCTGCGCTATCGCCTCGCCAAGGCGCGTGAGCAGGGTGAGGATATCGGTGCGCCGACCAATTGGGCGATCTCGGCATGAGCGGCGTCGGCGGCATCGGCGCCAATGGGATTGGGGGCGCCATGGGCGTCGACCGCGTCATGGCGCTTCGTGCGCAGATTCTCGATCGCAACGCCGCGCTGTCGCGTGCCAATGCCATGGCGGGAACCTCCGCTCCGGCGTCGACGCAGCCGACCAGCTTCGCCGACACGATGACGCAGGCGCTCAACGACGTGAACGCCAGCCAGCAAAAGGCATCGGCGCTGTCCGATTCCTATGAACGTGGCGATACCATCGACATCGCCAAAGTGATGCTCGCCCGGCAGGAGGCCTCGGTCAATTTCGAGGCGACCCTGCAAGTCCGCAACAAGCTCTTGTCCGCCTATAAGGACATCATGAGCATGCCGGTGTAACGCGCCATGTCCAACGCACTCGCTCCCGCAGTCCCGGCCGCCGTTCCCGAACGGTTCGCCAATCCCTTGCAGCAGATCCGCGATCTGCTTGGCCAGCCCGTGGTGCGCCGCGGCCTGCCGATGGCGCTGATGATCGCGCTGATCGGGGCCGCGGCGCTCGCCTGGATGAGTCTGGCCGGCCAGACGCAGAAGACGCTCTATGCCGACCTGCCCGACAGCGACAAGGCTGCGGTGGTCCAGGCGCTCGATACCGCCAACATCAAGGCGCAGGTCGACAGCTCGACCGGCGCGGTGACGGTGGGCGAGGACGATGTCGCCCGCGCCCGGCTGGTACTGGCGGGGCAGGGCCTGCCCAAGGCGGCGCCCGGCGGCTACCAGATCCTCGACAACCTGCCGATGGGCGTCAGCCGCGCGGTGGAAGGCGAGCGGCTGCGCGAGGCGCGCGAGACCGAGATCGCCAAGTCGATCGAGGAGATCGACGCGGTCACCGATGCGCGCGTCCACCTCGCCATGCCTGAGAACAGCGTGTTCGTGCGCGACAATGCCGATCCCTCGGCATCGGTGGTGGTCAAGCTCGCCGCAGGCCGCTCGTTGAGCGACTCCCAAGTGTCCTCGATCGTCAACCTCGTCGCCTCTTCGGTGCCCAGCATGAAGCCCGAGGAAGTCACGATCGTCGATCAGATGGGCAATCTGCTGTCCAAGCCGGGCAGCGATCCCAATGGCTCGATCGGCGATCAGAGGATCGATTTCCAGCGCCGCGTCGAGGAGAAATATCGCGAGCAATTGCTCCAGCTGCTCACGCCGCTGGTCGGCGCCGGCAATTTCACCACCGAGGTGCAGGCCGACGTCAATCTCGACGAAACGCAGGCGACGCGCGAATCCTATGACAAGGACGGTGCGCTGCGCGCAGAGCAGGGCAATTGGACCGGGAACCAGAAAGACGGTGCCAACCAGGCACCCGGCGGGATCCCCGGCGCGCTTTCCAACACGCCGCCGCCCGCCGCCACGGTCACCGCGCCGCAGCCCGCTCCGGCTGCCGGTGCCGCGCCCGGCGCGTCTCCTGCGCAGCCGGCCGCCGGTGCCGCCGCGCCCGATCCGATGAAGCAGTCCGACCAGTTCACCCGGGCCTATGATGTGGGCAAGGAAGTGTCGGTGACGCGCAACGCGCCGGGCGGGGTCAAGCGCCTGTCGGTCGCGGTGCTGCTCAGCGACGACGGCCCCAAGCCGCGCAGCCAGGTCGAGATCCAGCAGATCACCCAGCTCGTGCAGGCCGCGGTCGGCTACGACCAGAGCCGCGGCGACCAGGTGACGGTGATCAGCCGCAAGTTCGCCGGTGCCGCCGCGCAGGACGACAAGCAGCCGTGGTACGACAATGCCTGGCTGCCGATGATCGCGCGCAACGTCACCGCGATCGTGATCGCGCTGCTCGTGCTGATCATGGGCGTCCGTCCGCTCGCCAAGGCGCTTATGAAGCGCCGCGACGATGCGCAGCCGCGGCTCGGCGGGCTGAACTACGTGCCGATGAACGGAACGCCCTCCGCGACCGATGCCGGCGGCGCACCGGTCTCGCTCGACCAGCTCCACAACACGCGCGGCTATGACGATCGCATCGGCGTGGTGCGCGGCTTCACCCGTGACAACCCGGCGCGCGCCGCGCTGGCCGTGCGCGACATGATCAAGACGGAAGCACGCTGATGAATGCGCCTTTTCGCAGCTATTCGGGCGTCGAGCGCGCCGCGGTGCTGATGATGCTGGTCGGCGAGGAAGAAGCCGCCGCCATCCTTCAGAAGCTCGATCCCGAGGAAGTCCGCCAGCTCGGCAAGGCGATGTTCGCCGTCGCCGATGTGAGCGAGAACGAGGTCGAGATGGTGCTCGACGATTTCGTCCAGCATGCCAGCGCGCGCACCGCGATCGGCTTCGATCCGCGCCGCCAGATCGCGGCGGTGATGAACCGCGCGCTCGGCCCGGAAAAGGCCGACAGCGTGCTGGCGCGCATCACGCCGCCCGAGGATGCCTGCCAGATCGACCTGCTCGACTGGCTCGATGCCGGCGATATCGCCGCGCTGATCGAGAAGGAGCATCCGCAGATCGCCGCCGTGCTGATCGCCAATCTCGATCCCGGGGTAGCGGCGCAGGTGCTCGAATTGCTGCCCGATACGCTGCAGCCCGATATCCTGCACCGCATCGCGCGGCTCGGGCCGATCTCGCCCGAGGCGATCGATACGCTGAAGACCGCGCTCGCCAACCGCGTGGGCACCGCTTCGCAGCCCGCCGGCGTGACGCTGGGCGGGGCGCGCGACGCGGCCAAGATCCTGTCGAGCGCACGCAAGGCGACCGAGCAGCGCGTGATGCCCAAGCTGTTCAAGATCGACCGCGAGACCGCCAAGGCGATCGAGGAGGCGATGTTCGTCTTCGACAATCTGCTCGAACTCGACGACAAGAATCTCGGCACGCTCATTCGCAACATCGACAGCGACGTGCTCACCCGCGCGCTCAAGGGCGTGGACGAGGCGGTGCGCAACCGCTTCCTGGGCTGCATGTCGAGCCGCGCCGCCGACGGCATCCGCGACGAAATGGAAGCGCGTGGGCCGATGAAGCTCACCGAAGTGCTCGAAGCGCAGAAGACGATCATCCAGATCGCCCGCGGCCTGGCCAAGGATGGCACGATCATGATGGGCGGCGGCGAGGACGACTATGTATAACGGCACCGGCCCGCTCCCCCACCCGGCCACCCAGCCAGGCTACTCTATGGGTGGTCGGGTGGGGGAGCGGGCCGGTGCCGCTCAGCGCGGAGCGCACAAGCATGTCTAGTTTTGTCGCTGGCTTCGCCGCTCGCCACGATGCCGCCGCGCAGGCGCTGCAGGCGGCGTTCGCGCCGGTCGGCGCCGCGGTCTTCGCGCCCGCCGATATCCGCGCCCGCGTGACCGGAAAGCCCAAATCCCATGCGCTCGATGCGGCGCAGCCGAAGCATTTCGCCCCGGCCGATCCCGATGCCAACCCGACCGAGGGCTGGGATCCGTTCGATGCCACAGCCGAGGCAAGCCCGTTCGTCGATCCGGTCGCCGCGGCACACGCCGCGGGCTATGCCGAAGGCTTGGCCGCCGCGCTCGGTCAGGGCGGCGAGGATTTCGAGCGCCGCCAGGCCCTGCTCGGCGATCTCACCGGTGCGCTCGCCTCGGCCGCGCGGTTCGATCGCGAGGCGACGGCGCGGCAATTGCGCCAGACGGTGATGTTCCTGGTCACCAAGGCGATCGGCGAGACCGGCGTTTCCGCCGATCTGCTTGCCCGCCGCATCGAGGCGGCGGCGGATCTGCTGTCCAATGCCGCCGAATCCGCGATCCTGCGCGTCAGCCCCGAAGATGTCGCGCTGCTCGAAGGATTGCTGCCCGGGGCGATCTTCCCGGTCGGCGACGCGCTCGTCGCGCGCGGCAGCTTCGTGCTCGAATCCGCGTCGACGATCGTCGAGGACGGCCCCGAATTGTGGCTCGAACAGCTCGCGTCGGCGCTCGATCGCGTGGCGCTGCCGCCCGCATGCTGAACCGCTTCACCACCGATTATCTCGAAACGCTGGGCCAGGCCGATTTCGCGCCGCGGCCGAAGATTTCGGGCCGCCTCGCCTCGTTCGACGGGCTGCTGATGGAGGCCGTCGGGCTGCAATTGCCGGTCGGCACCGTCTGCCAGGTCGGCGCCGGGCCGGGCCGCGTCGAGGCCGAGGTGATCGGCTTCCGCAACGGCCGCACCTTGCTGATGAACCTCGGCGGCCCGGCGCCTTTGCTGCCGCATGCGCCGGTGCGCCCGATCGGCCCGCCGGGCGAGGCCGAGGTAGGCAGCGCCCTGCTCGGCCGCGTCGTCGACGGCGCGGGCAAGCCGATCGACGGGCTCGGCCCGATCCGCGGCGCCAAGCATTGGCCGCTCGCCGGCAAGCTGCAATCGCCGCTCGATCGTGGGCGCGTGCTCGAACCGCTCGACGTCGGCGTGCGCGCGATCAACGGTCTGCTCACCATCGGCCAGGGCCAGCGCGTCGGCATCATGGCCGGTTCGGGCGTCGGCAAATCGGTGCTGCTCGGCATGATCGTGCGTGCGGCGCAGGCCGACGTGATCGTGATCGGGCTGATCGGCGAGCGCTCCCGGGAAGTCGCCGATTTCCTCGAGACCAAGGTCGCGGGCGAGGCGCGCAGGCGTTCGGTCGTCGTCGCCGTGCCCGCCAATCACTCGCCCGTCTTACGCATCCGTGGTGCCTTGCGCGCCACCGCCATCGCCGAAGCCTTCCGTGCCGAGGGCAAGAAGGTGCTGCTGATCATGGATTCGCTGACTCGCGTTGCGCATGCCGGCCGCGAGATCGGGCTGGCGCTGGGCGAGCCCGCTTCGGCGCGCGGCTATCCGCCGTCGGCGATCGCGATGCTGCCGAACCTCATTGAGCGCGCCGGCACATGCGTGTCGAGCGGGGGCTCGATCACCGCGATCTACACCGTGCTCGCCGATGGTGACGACGGCAACGATCCGGTGGTCGATTCGGCGCGCTCGATCCTTGATGGCCATATCGTGCTGAGCCGCGCGCTGGCCGAGCGCGGGGTCTATCCCGCGATCGATCTCGGTCCCTCGGTCAGCCGCGTGATGACCGACATCGCCGCGCCCGAGCATGTGAAGGCTGCGCGCGTGCTGCGTCGCCATCTCGCCACCTATGAGGAGAATCGCGATCTCGTGCTGATGGGCGCTTATCGTCCCGGCGCCGATGCCGCGATCGATCAGGCGATCGCCTGCCATCCGGCGGTGATGGAATATATCCGTCAGGGCGCGGACGAGACCGTGGCGCTGACCGATGCGGTGGCGGAACTGGTCGGCGTGTTCGGCGATGCGTGACCGCAAGGCGACGCTCGACCGTCTGCTCCGGGTCCGCACGCTCCAGCTCAACCTCGCGCAGGGCGACGAGGCGCGCGCGCACGAAAAGGTCGCGAGCGAGGTGGCGCTGCGCTCGCGCATCGCCGCGCTCGCCGATGCCGTCGCGCCCGCGGCAAGCGAATCGGAGGGCTTCGCGTTCGTTGCCGCGGCGCATTTCCGCGAGCGCCTGCATCGCTCGGCCGAAGCCGCCGACGCGCGGCTCGAAGCCGCCGAGCGTACCGCCGGCCATATCGCCGAAAAGACCCGTGAGGCACGCCGCGACCAGAATGCAATCGAGAAGCTGATCGCACGCGCCGATGCCGATGCGGCGCTCAAGGCGTTGCGCGCGCTCGAGGCTGCGCCGCCGGTCAGGAAAATCCGGCACGATCCTTGCTAATTAGCGCGCGAGATGTCTCGCAAGGGTTCGTGAATGGCACCGATCGCACTCCCGACCAAAGCTGTCCAGCCGAAGGCCGTCGCGTTGCACGCGGCGGCGATCGCGGCCAAGCGCCCCTTCGCGCTGCCCGAGCTGGCAATTGCAGCGGACGGCGCGGAAACCGAGTCCGCCGAAGTGCCTGCCGCGCCGAAACGGTCGAAGCTTGCCGCCGGCGGCAAGACCTTGCCGGTGCGCGCCAAGACCGGCGGCAAGAAGGACGAAAAGGACCGCGAAGAGGCCGATCCCGCCTTTGCCTGGATCGCCACGCTCCTGCCGCCGCCGACGAACGCGCCGGCCCAGATTGCCGTCTTGGCGCGCGCTCCCTCGGCACCCGCCACTGCTGGCCATGCTGCCGTTGCTACCTCGGTGCCCGAGACGGCGAAGGTCGTTCCGTCCGCTGCGACCGCGGAGGC
>Ga0164241_10004584_pt1 | contig 13326 bp, 11 predicted proteins | sample OricomyardsoilBY_FD_108780 | JGI IMG/M metagenome (GOLD analysis project Ga0164241, IMG submission 108780) | Backyard soil microbial communities from Emeryville, California, USA - Original compost - Back yard soil (BY) | ecosystem: Environmental > Terrestrial > Soil > Unclassified | place: USA...
GCAAGATAACCAATACAGGCACAGTCGCCGGACACGAAACCATCCAGATTTACGTGCGCGATTTGCAATCCAGCGAGCCGCGCCCCCCCAAAGAATTAAAAGCCTTCAAAAAAATTCATTTGGCACCCGACGCCCATGAGCAGGTCCACATGCGTCTCAAGCGCGACGCATTCAGTTTTTGGTCCAACGCCAAAAAAGGCTGGACCCTTGAGACGGGTGAATTTGAAATTCTCATCGGCAGTTCATCGCGGGATATACGGTTGAGCAGCCTGGTCAGCATTAAAGGCGACCCGGCGCATGCGTAATTGCTCGGGTTTCGCGCACCGTTCCATCCACACGGGACCCGCATGGTGAGATCAGCAAAAGATTATTTGTGGCCGGTTATAGGTTTGGCAGCCGTAGCGTTTTCGGCGTGGCTGCTCTATCACGAGCTGCAAGGCATTTCCCTCACTGACATTTTGAACAGCCTGCACGCCATATCCCCCGTGAATTGGGGACTGGCGGCCTTGGCAACTCTGGCGGCCTATGCTGCCTTGGCTGCTTACGACGGCTTGGCATTGCGGCACCTGCGCAAAAAAATCTCCTGGGGCTTCATTGCCGCCGCGTCCTTTACGGCTTATGCCATAGGGCACAACATTGGTGCCTCGATATTTTCCGGCGCAGTGGTGCGCTACCGCGCCTATAGTGCCAAGGGACTCAACGCCGCCGAGGTGGGTGTGCTGGTCGCATTCTGCTCCTTCACTTTCGCGCTGGGGGCGATATTGTTAAGTGGTGTGGTGCTGCTCATCGAGCCGAGCATGGTTCACCGCTTCTTCGAGGATATGCCCCTGTGGATCCCGATCGCCAGTGGCATCCTCATGCTGGTTCTGGTGGCGCTCTACATTCTGGGCAGCCGCCTGCGCTTCAAGTCCATCCGCTTTCGCAATTTCAGGCTGCAATATCCCCGAATGCCGGTGGCGTTGCGCCAACTGGCCGTGGCTCCCCTCGAATTACTCGGCGCGGCGGCCATCATTTACTTCGCTTTGCCGGAAGCGGGCAATCCAGGCTTCTTGCTGGTATTGGGCATTTTCCTAGCCTCTTTCTCCGCCGCACTGGTCTCCCACGCACCGGGTGGCCTCGGCGTGCTCGAGGTCGTATTTCTCCTGGGCCTGCCCGATATGAAACCGGCGGATGTGATCGCAGCCCTCCTCGTGTTCCGCCTCTTTTACCTGCTGATTCCCTTGGCGTTGTCGCTGATGGTGGTGCTTATTTTTGAGCGCGATCAGTGGCGACAACGGTGAGGCCATGTTGAGCGATACACGCTTTAACTTCTGAGTCACCGCGCAATCAAGCCTTAGGATGTGACGACTGCCGAAGCCACTAGCCGCACCTTGACAGACTCTTAAATCGCTATCACAGTTGTTTCAGATTCCGAAACAAGAGACGCGATATGGAAGCCCTTAAACCTTTAGATATTATCGTGGCGCTCAAGCTAGGGTTGAATGAACGCGCTTTACGCCTAATTCGATCTGGTGAATTTAAAGAGGCACCCAGTAGCTCCATCCGTGACTTGGCTGAAAATCTATCCCGCAGCGCGGCTGATATTTCACGCTCGCTCCAACGACTGCTACATTCGGGTTTGATCGGTGAACGAACTCTTACTGACGATGATCGTTGGTCCCACAATAGAAAACACTATTCTCTCCAGCGTCAGGGTCTAAGTGATCTCATTCTTTACGGGGTTCGTTACTTTTTCCCACCTACCAAAACAGGCTTTGGCCGAGGAATTCCGACAGGGTGGAACTGCCCACTCGTACATTCGGAAATGGTACCCCTAGAAATTCCGATTGTTTGGGCCGCTGCGGGAGGTGATGCTCAAGGGGAACTGCTTGAGCCTCTATACCCTGGGGTTCCGTATGCTGCGACGCGTGACGATGATTTATACATCATGCTCTCCATGATTGAAGTGATCAGAACAGGAAAACCTCGTGAACTAAAATTTGCTAAAGAAATCCTTCACGACAGAATTATGGCGCTTCATTTATGATCCACGTAGGCATCGATCAAATACAAGCTGTTGCTGAGCATCTGCAGGATTTGCGCGATCAAGTAGTATTTGTTGGCGGAGCCACAGCGGCCCTTTTGGTTGATCCGGCGGCGGCTCATGGAGCAAGAAAAACTGAAGATATTGATTTCGTAATTGATATCAATATTATCGGAGAATTTCGCAGATTTGAGGAGCGAATGCGAAACCTCGGGTTTCGGCATGATCAATCTGATGGGGCACCCATATGTCGCTGGACACTGCCATATTACGGTAAGAATTTAATTGTCGATGCTATGCCAGTCGATGAATGTGTGCTTGGCTTTAGCAATCGATGGTACCGCCAAACCGTAGCCACGGCATGGGTGAAGGAGCTGAAGCAGGATTTGAGAATAAGAGTGGTCGATCCAGTTTATTTTCTTGGAACCAAATTTGAAGCGTGGCATGGGCGAGGAGAAAACGACATATTTGCTCACGATTTAGAGGACCTATTTTTCGTGCTAGAGCATCGAACTGGAATCGAACGCGAACTTTATGACAGCAGCCCTGAAATAAGAACATACCTAGGGGAGCAATGTAAGTTTTTGCTTGCCCATCCCGGACTAGACAACTGTTTGCCTGGTTTAGTGGATCGACCGAATGTGGTTAGGTCGCGACTGCAATTTATATCCAAATTCTGAGTTCCTGAATAGGACAGTGTCCGATCTGGAGGCAGCAGGTCTTTGTTAATTCTGCATCCATCTATCGAACATTCTTGCTTTGAATCGGCAGAGCTTTAAATGAACCGGCGATGTTAACAATATGCCCCGCATCACATGACTGCCTGCACCGTGTTCGGTGATGATTGCTGGTACAACAAGCATCACCGTACATACAAAATCCATGAGTGCCTTTCGCTTCAATTCTATCGCTCCAACATCGGCACCAGCACCGGCCAAACATTGTCCAGCATCTTTTCCTGCGCTTCTGCCGTGGGGTGTATGCCGTCGCGTTGCATCAGGCCCGGCTGTAGGGCGACGCCTTCCAGGAAGAAATCCACCAATGGCAATTGATATTGCTCCGCCAGTTGCCGGTATGTGGTGTGGAATTGTTGGGTGTAGCGTTGGCCGTAGTTGGAGGGGATGTGCATGCCGACCAACAGCACGCGGGCATCTGCGGCCTGGGACTGTTCGATGATGCCCGCTAGTTGGCGCCGCATGATATTGAGAGGGTGGCCGCGCAGGCCGTCGTTGCCGCCCAGTTCGAGAATCACCAGCGCCGGCTGATGTTGTTTGAGCAGGGCCGGGAGTCGGGCCAGGCCGCCGCCGGTGGTTTCGCCGCTGACACTCGCATTAATGACTTTGTGGGGATATTTTTGCGCCAGCCGTTGTTCTAACAGGTGCACCCAACCCTGCTCCACGTTCAAACCATAGGCGGCGCTGAGGCTGTCGCCCAGCACCAGTATGCGCGGCGCGGGTTCGGCGGAAGCTGCCGTGGTGAACCAGACCACCAGGAATATACCAAGGCGCAGCCAGGGTTTATGCAACATACTTTTCACTCCCGTTTGATACGACGACTGCAGCCGCGACTGATACGGCTGGCTCAACTAGCAGTTCAAGGAACCCCAAATGCTTCCCACGCCCATGGTCATCGCGGAAAACATTGTTAAGACCGTCCCCACTTTTGAAGGTGCCCTTACGATCCTCAGCGGCATTTCCCTGGCTGTGAACGCCGGAGAAAGTGCTGCGATCACCGGTGCCTCCGGCTCCGGCAAGTCCACCCTGCTGGGCATACTCGCAGGGCTGGATCTGCCCAGCAGCGGCCGGGTAATCCTGGCAGACCAGGAACTCACCGCGCTGGATGAAGAGGGTCGCGCCAAAGTGCGCGCCGCCTATGTTGGTTTCATCTTTCAGTCCTTCCAATTACTGCCGGGCCTCAATACATTGGAAAATGTCTTGCTGCCACTGGAACTGCATGGGGTGAAAAACGCACGGGCGGCAGCCACGGAATTTTTGCGGCGGGTGGGGCTGGAAAAACGCCTGCGCCATTACCCCCAGCAATTGTCCGGCGGCGAGCAGCAGCGCGTCGCCATTGCCCGCGCCTTCGCCAGTCAGCCCCGGGTGCTGTTCGCCGATGAGCCCACCGGCAACCTGGACAGCACCACCGGCGGGCGCATCATCGATCTGCTGTTCGATCTCAACCGCGAGTCTGGGACTACCCTGCTTCTCATCACCCACGAACAGCGCTTGGCGGAGCGATGCCAGCGGCGTATCCACCTGGCGGCCGGCGCGTTGCACGTGGAAGCCGCATGATGCTGGCCTGGCGGATACTGTGGCGCAACTGGCGCAGCGGCGAGGTAAAACTGCTCGCTGCCTCTCTCATGCTGGCGGTGGCGGTGGTAAGCGGCATCGCTATATTCACCGACCGGCTCGAACGCACCCTGGTGCATGAGAGCAATGCGCTGCTGGGCGCGGACCGGGTGTTGCGCGGCTCCCACCCCCACGATCCCTCTTGGGAGTTGGAAGCGGCGGCACGGGGTCTGGCCCACACCAGCGCGGTGAATTTCTCCTCCATGTTGTATGCCGGCGAGCATATGCACTTAGCCTCGGTTAAGGCGGTGGCGGAGGGTTATCCGCTGCGCGGCCAGCTGGAAGTGAGCGACACACCCTTTGCGATGGACTCAGCCCAGGTGCAGGTAGCGGACGGTGTTCCGCCACGCGGAGAAGCTTGGGTGGATTCCCGTCTGCTGCCCCTGCTCAATGTTCAACTCGGTGACAAAGTCGCGGTAGGCGAATACGAGCTGACCCTGAGTCGGGTGCTGATCCGTGAACCGGACAGCGGCAATCCTTTCAGCTTTCTCGGCGCACGGTTGATGATGAACCTCGCCGATCTGGAACGAACCCAGGTGATCCAGCCCGGCAGCCGGGTGCAATACCAATGGCTGTTGGCCCACGACGGCGACGGATTGGCAGCATTCGCCGATTGGCTGGAGCCGCGCCTGGACGCTCATCAGCGCCTGGCCGGCGTCAACGACAACCAGCGGGGACTTTCCCGCACTTTGGATATGGGGCAGCGGTTCCTGTTGCTGGCCGCAGTCATAGGTGTGCTGTTGGCGGGGGTAGCCCTGGCATTGGCGGCGCGGCAGTTTTCCAACCGCCACGTGGACCAAGTGGCGCTGCTGAAAAGCCTGGGCGCCACCACCAGTCGCATCCGCCAGCTGTACCTAATGCAATTGCTGTTGCTCGCCGCCCTCGCCTCGCTGGCGGGACTGCTGATTGGGGAACTGCTGCAGCGCTTGGTGGCACTGGGATTGTGGCAGGTCTACAACATCCGCCTCGGTCCGGCAGGGTTCTACCCCTACGCCATCAGCTTGGCCAGCGGCCTTATCTGCCTGTTGTTTTTTGCCATGCCCGCCCTGTGGTTTTTGCCCAAGGTGCCGCCCATGAAAATCCTGCGGCGCGAGTTGGCGGTGAATCGCTTGCAGGTGGGCGCGCAGGCAGCGCTGGCGGTGGTTGCCGTATTGGCGCTGGTACTGCTTTTCAGCCGGGATGGCGCGCTGGCGCTGAGTGTCATGGGTGCTCTGGGTGCGGTGCTGCTGGTGGCCGGGCTGCTGGCATTTGCCCTCTTGCAGGTCAGTCGCGGTCTGGCAGGCAACGCCGGCAGTGTCTGGCGCCTGGCGCTCGCCAACCTACAGCGGCGCAGGGAGCAGACACTGGTGCAGATAGTAGTGTTCGCCGTGGCTATCATGCTGCTGCTCACCCTCACCATAGTGCGCACCTCCCTGCTCGACGATTGGGAAAAGCAGCTGCCGCCCGAGGCGCCCAATCACTTCCTGGTGAATATCGCCCCCCACGAAGTGGACCAGGTGCAACGGTTATTGGATGCGCGCAACATCAAGCGCGAGCCGCTCTACCCCATGGTGCGTGGACGCTTAACCCATATCAACGGTGTGCCCCTGAGCGAAACCGGCGTGGCGGAGCAAGGGGTGTTCAACCGGGAAGCCAACCTTACCTGGACGGAACAGCTGGCCAGCGACAACAAAATAACGCGCGGCCAATGGTGGGATGCCTGGCAAAGCCGTTACGGATTGCCCGGTGTGTCGGTGGAAGCGGAAATGGCCAAGGAGGCGGGGCTGAAACCCGGTGACCGGTTGAGTTTTTCCCTGGGCGGCTTGGAACTGGAAGCGGAAATCGCCAGCCTGCGCTCCCTGGACTGGCGCTCCATGCACCCCAACTTCTTTTTTATCTTTGCCCCCGGCGCACTGGACGCCTACTCACCCACCTTTATCACCAGCCTTCATTTACCGGCGGCCGAAAAAGCCTTCCTCAACGAGTTGCTGCGCCAGCACCCCACCCTGCTGGTGATTGAGCTGGACCGCATCATCGCGCAGATTCGCACTATAGTGACCCAAGTGAGCGACGGCTTGCAGTTGGTGCTCTGGCTGACGCTCGCGGGAGGATGCCTCGTCCTCATTGCGGCGGTCACCAGCAGTATCGACAGCCGCAAACAGGAGGTGGGTTTACTGCGCGCGCTCGGCAGCCCCCGACGCAGGATGCTGGGCAGTGTCTGGTTGGAGTTTTCCCTGTTGGGATTTTTGGCGGGTGTAATAGCGGTATTGGGGGCAGAAGTATTGCTCGCCAGCTTGCAACACTGGGTATTGGAAACGCCGATCAAACCCCACCCGACAGCCTGGGTCGTTGGTCCGCTGCTGAGCGCGGGTTTGATCGGACTACTCGGTGTCACCAGCTGCCGATCAGCGGTGAACGCACCGCCGGCAGTGGTTTTGCGGGAGGCGGGGGCTTAGCCCCCGGCGTTCCCCAGTATCGGTAGCGCAAGCCGGAACAGTTGATAAAACTCCGCCCTATCGGAATCCCGGGTGCGCTGCTCCGCCAATATGGCGCCTATCTGCTCCAGATAACCGCTGTCCGCAAAGGGGCTGCCTTTGAGAATTTCGGCGAAAGCCGCCACGGCCGCAGCCCAACGCAGGTCGGCGTCGGCTGCATTCAGTTGGGAGGTCAGGGTTTTCAAGCTGCTGGAGACTTCCTTGGCCGGATCCTCGGCGGTGGCATCCACCTCTTTGTAACGCACTTTGACCAATACATAGTCGTCACCGGCCACTTCTAGCGGGCCATCGTAATCGTCACCGTCCACCGGTTCGGGAGCGTCTTCCGGCTCCGGCAGAGCACCGCCTTTAAGGACCAGCTCATAAAGCGCTGTCACCCGATGGCCCACGCCGATTTCACCAGCGTCCACTTCGTCCTCGCGAAATTCATCATCCTTTATGTCACGATTTTCGTAACCGATCAGACGGTAATGGCTGACCAGCTGCGGGTTGAACTCCACCTGCACTTTCATATCCTTGGCGACATACGCAATGTTCGACAAGAGGCGGTTGTTCGTGTAGTCCAGTGCTTGCCGTTCCGAGCTGATCACCGCATAGGTGCCGTTACCCGCATTGCTGGTGGCTTCCAGCATAGAGTCGTTGAGATTGCCGGAACCAAATCCTAAAGCGGTAAAGGTCACCCCGGTTTTGCGCTGCTCCTCGATCAATGCAACCAAAGCCGCATTGGAGGTGGTTCCAACATTGAAATCCCCATCGGAGCACAGGATGACGTGATTGATGCCGCCCGCGATAAAACCCGCATGGGCCTGCTGGTAGGCCAGTTGAATCGCCTCCCCTCCATTGGTGGAACCACTGGCCGAGAGGTCGTTGATGGCAGAGACGATGGTGGCCTTATCCTCCACCTTCGTGGGTTCCAGCTCCACAGCCGTACCGCTGGCGTAAGTCACCAGTGTGACCGTGTCGGTGGGATCCAGAATGCCTAAAGCCTCAATCAATAATTTTTGCACCAAGGGCAGTTTGTCGCTGCCCGCCATACTGCCGGAGCGATCAATCAAAAATACCAGGTTGGCAGGCCTTTTCTCGATGTCTGCGGGCTTGGCGGCCTGAATGCCCACGCGCAATAAATGAGTCGCACGGTCGAGGATATGTGGCGCAGCCGATAGCGAAATCTGGAAGGGCTGCTCATCTTTCAGCGTCGGAGCTGGATATCCATAATCAAAATAGTTGATGTACTCTTCCACCCGCACACTGTCCGCCTGCGGCAAACGGTTGGAGTTCTGCAGATCGCGCCGGAAGATGTCATAGCTGGCGGTGTCCACGTCCACACCAAAGGTGGATAAAGGATCATGGGTCACCACTACAAAAGGGTGTGTACCAACGAGTTGGAATTGATCACCCTGCTCCCGCTCGTAATCCGTCAAGAGATCATCAGGATTTAAAGGCGGAAACGTCGGGCCACCAGAACTGGACGAACTGCCCACAAGTGATTGATCACCTCCACCGCAGCCGCTCACGACCAGCAAGGATATCGCTGCAAAAAAAGCCACAACCGCAAATGTTATTTTTTTCATCGTTTCATCCCGTTGATGTCGAGTTGTTGGCAAGACAGTCTATTTTCGGGAGGTGGCTTTACCCATGCGTAAATTTACGTAATTGAGCGAACTTGTGACTCAGGCCCTACAGAAAATTCAGACGAATATGCAGGATTGAAATCAACAAGGCTCGACCGAAATCAGCACGCGTAATTGCCTTCCTTGCGGCGGCGTTCGCATTCCTTGCGGATATTTTCGCAAGCGGTGACTTTACCGGGCGAGGTGGGATTGCCATGCAGGCATTTATCGCGTTTGGCAGTGAGGTCGCTGTTGCTGATCTGGCGCATTTTGGAATTGCCTTCGCAGGCCGCGAGGCACAACACACACAAGAGGCAGACGGCTGGTTTCATAGTCGCACTTATGCATTAGAAATAGAGGATTTATAACAGCCTAGACAGGAATGGTATGGAACGCCAATCCACGGAGGCTCCGCCCTGTGCGCGAATCGGCGTAAGGAATTTATTTGTTGGCGTTGTTTATTTATTGGTGCCGTTTATTTGTTGGCATTGTTTCTTTGTTCGATGGCCTCTTCCATTTGCTTGACGGGCATATGACGCACGTCCTTACCGTGCACCAGATAAATCACGTGTTCGGCAATATTGCGCGCATGATCGCCGATGCGTTCCAGCGCCCGCAGGGCCCACATGATATTCATTACCCGCGAGATGGAGCGCGGGTCTTCCATCATGTAGGTGATGAGTTCGCGAATGGCGCTGCGGTATTCCTGATCCACTAACGAATCGTCGCGCACCACGATCATGGCCGTTTCCACATCGAAGCGCGCAAACGCGTCCAGGGATTGATTGACGAGTTTCAACACACTGCTCGCAATATGGCGCAGCTCTGTATAGCCGCGGGGGGCTACACCATCGTCGTTCAAGGCGATGGCCATTTTGGCGATTTTTTTGGCCTCGTCGCCCATGCGTTCAAGATCGCGCACGGCGCGCGTGACGATCAACACCAGGCGCAGGTCGGATGCCGCCGGCTGGCGCCGCGCCAATACCAGTGTGCATTCATTATCGATTTCAATTTCCCGGCGATTGATGTCCTTTTCGATAAGCCGGACTTTTTCCGCGAGCGCACCGTCCGCCGTTTCGATCGCGCGCACCGCATCCGTCACCTGTTCTTCCACTAAACCGCCCATTTCCAGAAATTGCGTGCGCAAATGTTCCAGGTCGGCATTGAATTGGTTGGAAATATGTTGGTTGAGATACAGATTTTCCATAACAAAAAATCTCTTGAGGTTTAAGGCAGCGCGCTTAACCGAAACGCCCGGTGATATAGGCTTCCGTCAAATTGTGATCGGGATTGGTGAATACTTTTTGTGTCGGGTTCACCTCGATCAATTTCCCCAGATGAAAATACGCCGTACGGTGCGAAACGCGCGCCGCCTGTTGCATGGAGTGGGTGACGATGGCGATGGTGTAATTTTGGCTGAGTTCTGCAATTAACTCTTCAATTTTGGCCGTGGCTATGGGATCAAGCGCGGAGCAGGGTTCGTCCATCAATATCACTTCCGGACTCACGGCAATGGTGCGCGCAATGCACAAACGCTGCTGTTGGCCACCGGAAAGCCCGGTGCCCGGAGAATCCAGACGGTCTTTCACCTCATCCCACAATCCGGCACGGCGCAAACTGGTTTCGACGACCTCGTCCAGGTCCACACGGCGATTGCACAAGCCGTGAATTTTTGGCCCATAGGCGACATTTTCGTAAATGGTTTTGGGAAACGGATTGGGTTTTTGGAAGACTATGCCGACGCGGGCTCGCAGGGGCACCACATCCATTTTGTTCGAATAAATATCTTCGCCATCCAGATGAATTTTGCCCACCACACGGCAAATGTCGATGGTGTCGTTCATGCGGTTCAGGCAGCGCAAAAAGGTGGACTTGCCGCAGCCGGAAGGGCCGATCATGGCGATGACTTCGTTTTCGGCGATGTCCAGATTTACATTAAAAACTGCCTGTTTTTCCCCATAAAAAACATTCACGTCGCGCGTGGTGAATTTGGGATTATCCACAAACGGCACACCGACCGTTTTATGGTCCACCGCAATATGCCGACTGTCCGCGAGTTGCTGCTTTTGCAAGTGATTATCCTGCGGTTGATTGTTTTGGGCGGGCGCCATAAAGGGTGCTTCCACCTTGGCGGGCCTCTCGACTTTTCGCTCGATTGTGTTTTGCATCATTTAAAAACCTCTAAAAAACTGCCGGTTTCACCAGCGACGTTCCAGACGCTTGCGCAGCCAGACAGCCAGGGTATTCATGCACACCAGAAATACGAGCAGCACCATGATAGCAGCCGAGGTGCGCTCGACAAACGCCCGTTCCGGACTGTCGGACCAGAGATAAATTTGCACCGGCAGAACCGTCGCTGGATCCGTGATGCCTTGGGGCACATCCATGATGAACGCCACCATTCCGATCATCAGCAGGGGTGCGGTTTCACCCAGGGCGTGCGCCATACCGAGAATCGCTCCAGTGAGCATACCTGGCATGGCGAGCGGCAGTACGTGGTGCAAAATCATCTGCATTTTGGAGGCGCCTATACCGAGCGCGGCTTCGCGGATACTCGGTGGCACGGCTTTGATGGCGTTGCGGCTGGAAATAATAATGGTGGGCATCGTCAGCAGCGTCAGTACCAGACCGCCCACCAGGGGCACGGAGCGCGGCATGCCGAAAAAATTGATAAAAATCGCCAGCCCCAACAATCCAAAAATAATCGAGGGCACCGCCGCGAGGTTACTGATATTCACTTCAATAAAATCGGTGATCTTATTGCGTGGAGCATATTCTTCCAGATAAATAGCAGCGGCCACCCCAATCGGAAAAGACAGGGCAAAAGTCACTGCCAAAGTCAGAAGGCTGCCGGTGACAGCGCCCAAAATTCCGGCCATTTCCGGTTCGCTGGAATCGCCGGAGGTGAACAGACGGGTATTGAATTGCGTGCGTATGGCGTCATTCTCGATGAGATCCTGAATAAGCGCCTGGCGGGCTTCACTGGTGCGCGCTTTAAAGGCTTCGCCGTCGCGAAGGGTTTTGTAATAGGTGTCCACATCGTCGTCCGCCAGCACCCAGATATTTTCTGTCCGGTTGAGCAAATCGGGATTTTCGCTGAACCGGTCGCGTAGCTCGTAAGCCGCACCTATGCTGATCAGGCTGTTCAATTCGCGTTTTTCGCGCCGGTCCGTCACCTGCGGGAAACGCGCCCCCAGTGCCGCGCGCAGCACCCCTTCATAATTACCGTTCACCAACTGGGCCGAATCCTGCACGTCGATAATTTCGAGAATTTCTGGATCGAAATGCACCGCGAGTTGAATGCGCGTCTGCTGAAATCCCGCCAACCCTTTGCCGAATATTTCAATGAACAACACGACCAGGGTAAATATGCCGATAAAGATCGATACCCGACCGTACCAACGGAAACGCTGTTCAGCGGCATAACGCTTGGCCAAACCGCGTTGGACGAGATCCAGTGTGCTGCGACTTTTTTTGATCTCGGTATTTTTATTCGTATTGCTCACGGTATTTTCTCACTATGTGCAATGCCAGGTAATTGAGGCTAAGGGTCACGGTAAACAGCACCAGACCGAGGGCGAAAGCGGCGAGGGTTTTGGAGCTTTCAAACTCCTGATCGCCCACCAGCAGGGTGACAATCTGCACGGTGACGGTGGTGACGGCATCGAATGGATTGGCCGTGAGATTCGCCGCCAACCCCGCTGCCATCACCACAATCATGGTTTCGCCGATAGCGCGGGAGGCGGCCAGCAGCACACTGCCGACGATGCCGGGCAGGGCGGCCGGAATCACCACCTGCTTAACCACCTCGGAGCGGGTGGAGCCCAAACCGAGAGCGCCGTCCCGCAAGCTTTGCGGCACGGCATTGATGACGTCGTCGGAAAGGGAGGAAACAAAGGGAATGATCATCACCCCCATTACCAGACCGGCCGCCAGGGCGCTTTCGGAACTGATGGCCATCCATTGGTCCAGTCCCAGATCCATCCCCAGGTCGCGAATAAAAGGGGCAACTGTCAAAGCCGCAAAGAACCCGTATACCACCGTGGGTATGCCAGCGAGAATTTCCAACACAGGCTTGATGATGTCGCGGGTCTTGCGGCTGGCGTATTCCGTCAGGTAGATAGCGATCATCAAACCCGTCGGCACTGCCAACAAAAGCGCGATACCGGCGATCAGCAGCGTGCCCGCAAACAATGGAATCGCGCCGAACGACCCGGAGCTGCCCTGCTGGTCCGCTCTTATGGCGGTCTGCGGACTCCACTCCAGACCGAACAGGAATTCGGTGACAGGCACTCTTTGGAAAAACCGCAGCGACTCAAACAGCACCGAGAGCACTATGCCGATGGTGGTGAGAATCGCCACCGAGGCGCACGCCAGCAAAGTCCAGCGAAAAATATTCTCCATCTTGGCGCGGGCCTTGAGCTGCGGATGAATGCGCAGCCAGATCACCAGGGCGCCGAAAAGCGCTGCGCATAAAGCTGCGGCCGTCAACGCCCAACGGTTGATGTTTTCCAGATGATTCAGGTGCTCCGCAGCGGCCACTATTCCTGGATCCATACCTACCGGCGACATACCGCCCACGGCAAGATTGTGCACCTGATTCATCACCAGCCCCAGATTGCCGCCCGCCGCTTCCACGGCCGCTGGTGGTACCAAAGTACTTACCAGACTTTCAATGATCGCGCCGTCGAACACAGACCAGACCAGCACCACCGCCAGGCTGGGGAGAGCACACCAAAAGGCGGTGAGAGTGCCGTAATAAAACGGCAATGAATTGAGGATGCGCATGCCCCCCACGCCAGCCAGCGCCAGGGAGCGCCCCCGTCCCGCGACATAAGCCAAGCCATATAGGCCAGCGAGAACCAACAAGA
>Ga0164241_10004585_pt1 | contig 13321 bp, 14 predicted proteins | sample OricomyardsoilBY_FD_108780 | JGI IMG/M metagenome (GOLD analysis project Ga0164241, IMG submission 108780) | Backyard soil microbial communities from Emeryville, California, USA - Original compost - Back yard soil (BY) | ecosystem: Environmental > Terrestrial > Soil > Unclassified | place: USA...
CCGCCCGTACGCTTGGAGGGACGACTTTCCGACCCAGCCGGTGAGGGCCTGTGCCGATGAACACCGAAACGCCAGGTAACGAAACTTCCGACGCTCTAGGCCCGGCCCCTACAGCGGGTGAGAATGTGTCGGCCGTCAACGAATGGGGAGGACTCAGGGTGAGCACCACCGCGACCAGCTCGGCGCTGGCAGGAGCCGGGGACTTCGACGAGCTGTCCGAGGTGGCGGGACGAGTCCGCCGGGCCATGGAGCAGGTGATCGAGGGCAAGCCCGACGTGGTCGAGGTCGCCGTCACGGTCCTGCTGGCCGAAGGGCATCTGCTGATCGAGGACGTACCGGGCGTCGGCAAGACGATGCTGGCCAAGGCGCTGGCCAAGTCGATCGACTGCACCGTGCGCCGGATCCAGTTCACGCCGGACCTGCTGCCGTCGGACATCACCGGCGTCTCCGTCTTCAACCAGGAGATCCGCGACTTCGAGTTCAAGCCGGGCGCGGTGTTCGCGAACATCGTGGTCGGCGACGAGATCAACCGGGCCTCGCCGAAGACGCAGGCCGCGCTGCTGGAGTCGATGGAGGAGCGCCAGGTCACCGTCGACACCACGACGTACCAGCTCGAGGCGCCGTTCATGGTCATCGCGACCCAGAACCCGATCGAGATGGAAGGCACCTACCCGCTGCCCGAGGCGCAGCGCGACCGCTTCATGGCCCGCGTCTCGATGGGCTATCCGGAGCCGGCCGCCGAGCTGCGGATGCTCGACGGTCACGCGGCCGACGATCCACTGCTCAGTCTGCAGCCGGTCACGGACGGTCAGCAGATTCTGCGACTGGTGAAGACAGTGCAGTCCGTGCACGTGTCGGAGTCGGTCAAGGAGTACGCCGTGGCACTCGTCGGAGCGACCCGTCGAGCGCAGGAGTTGCGACTGGGTGCCAGCCCGCGGTCCACGCTGCACCTGATCCGGGCGGCGCGGGCGGCAGCGGCGCTCGACTCCCGTGAGTTCGTTCTCCCGGACGACGTTCAAGAGCTCGCGGTGCCCGTACTGGCGCACCGTGTTCTTCCTGCGGCTGAGGCGCATCTCGGTGGGCGCGGTGCAGCCGACATCATCTCCGGGCTCGTGGCCACGGTGCCGCTGCCCCGCACGCGTCGGGACTGAGACATGCGGCAGGCACTGCGCGGACTGACCACCCGAGGGCGGGCGTTCGTCGCGGCCGGTATCACTGCCTCGTTGTGTGCCCTTCTGCTCGGGCAGAAGGACCTGCTGCGGGTCGGCATCCTGCTGGTCGCGCTGCCGATCGTCGCGGCGCTCGTGGTCGGACGGACCCGGCTGCGGCTGCAGGTGCGGCGCAGCCTGGCGCCGGACCAGGTTCCGGTGGGCACCCAGGCGACGGTGGAGCTTGCCCTGAGCAACCAGGGCAGGATGCCGGCGGGTCTGCTCCTGCTCGAGGACCGGATCCCGTACGTGTTGGGCCACCGGCCCCGGTTCGTGGTCGACCGGGTCAGCCCGAACTGGCGTCGTACCGTCACCTACTCGGTCAAGTCCGACGTCCGCGGGATGTTCCAGGTCGGGCCGTTGATGCTGACCGTGGCCGACCCGTTCGGGCTGGTCGAGACGAGCCGCACGTTCACCCGCAGCCAGCACCTGCTGGTCACGCCGCGGGTCCACCGGCTGCCGGAGATCCGGCTGGGCGCGGACCGGGCCGGATCGGGCGAGAACCGTCCGCGGGCGATCGCATCGGCCGGTGAGGAGGACGCGACCGTTCGCGAGTACCGCGACGGCGACGACCTCCGCCGGGTGCACTGGCGGTCGACCGCTCGCCGCGGTGAGCTGATGGTGCGGCGGGAGGAGCAGCCCTGGCAGAGCCGGTGCGCGCTGTTCCTGGACGCACGGGTCATCTCGCACCACGGGCACGGCCCGTCGTCGAGCCTCGAGTGGGGCGTCAGCGCTGCCGCGTCGATCGGCATCGACCGGATCCGTCGCGGCTACGCGACCACGATGCTCGGCGGCCCGACCACCCTGTCGGCGATCAGCCACCGCACGTCGGCCGGCGTCCACCAGCCGCTCACCACCCAGCAGTTGCTGACCGAGTGCGCGACCGTCGAGGAACACAAGTACGCCGAGATCGCTCCGCTGCTGTCCGTCGACCGGCAGACCCACGACCCGAGTCTGGTGATCGCGATCCTCGGCGCGTGCAGCTCCGACGACGTCACCGCCCTGAACCGCTGGCGCACCAGCCAGGCCGTCGGCGTCGCAGTACTGCTCGACGCGGCCAGCTGGGCGGTCGGCGCCGAGGCGACCGAGAAGGCGGCCCGGCTCACCGCCGCCGCGGACGCCACCGAGAACGAACTGCGCCGCAGCGGCTGGCGGGTCGCCAGGGTCCGCCGCGGTGATCACCTGCCCACCGTGTGGTCCAGCCTCGGACTACGGAGCGGAAGGATCGCATGAGAGCGCTGTTTGCGGTGCCGATGGGGTGGGACTCGTGACGGGTCACGTGAGGATCTCGCTGGCGGCCTGGGGTGCGACCGTGCTCGGGTCGCTCGTGCTGACGCCGGTGTTCTCCGGGCCGTTCCTGTTCATCAGCGCGTTCCTGTGCGCGCTGGTCACCGGCACCGGGATCCTGCTGCAGAACCTGCGCACCCCGCGGATCGTCGTACCGGTGGTCCAGCTGGTCGTGCTGGTGGAACTGCTGTCGCTGTTCTTCCTCCGGGACACGCTGAAGTTCGGGCTGATCCCGGTGAAGGCGACCGCGATCGAGTTCAACGACCAGATGGTCCACGCGATGGACTCGATCAACCGCTTCAGCGCGCCGCTGCCGCCGGACTCGCACCTGACCCTGTTCGCCGTCTCGGTGATCGCGGCGACCGGATTGCTGATCCACGTCGTCGCCGTACAGCTTCGTCAGGCCGCATGGGCCGGGCTGCTGCTGCTGATCATGTACACGGTGCCGGCCGCGACCGTGCACGGTGGACTGCCGGCGCTGCTGTTCATCCCGCCGGCTGTCGGCTACATCGTGCTGTTGTCGGCCGAGGGCCGCAGCAGGCTGAGCCGCTGGGGCCGCCGGATCTCCGGTGTGTCGCATCTGGACGCGGCCGAGCCGATCGAGGCGTCCGCGCTGGGTCAGGCCGGCCGGCGGATCGGTCTGACCGTGGTCGCGATCGCGGCCCTGTTGCCCGCGCTGCTGCCGGCCCTGCCGGAAGGTGTCATCGGCAACGGTCTGGCAGGGGCCGGAGCCGGCAACGGCGTCGGCGCGTCGATCTCGTCGACCGATCCGATGCTGGACATGGGCAAGAACCTGAAGCGCGGCGACAACGTGGTCGCGCTCACCTACAAGGGCGGCCCGTCCGGCGGCACCTACCTGCGGCTGACCGCGCTCGACTACTTCGACGGCAACACCTGGCGGATCGCGCCGCGGCCGGCGAACCGCAAGATCACCGGCGAGCTCTCACCGCCGCCCGGCTACAACGGCGACCTGAGCAAGGTCCCGCAGTCCAAGATCGAGATCAACGTCAGCCGGAGCTTCCGGTCCCAGTTCGCCCCGGTCCCCTACCCGCTGCGGTCGATCTCCCTCAAGCGGGACTGGCGGTACGACGCCAGCGCGCTCGACGTGGTGTCGTCAAACGGCCAGGTCGTCGGTGGCAAGAAGTACAACCTGACCTCGTACGACCTGCAGCCGTCGCCGAATCAGCTGCACAACGCGCTCGAGGGCGGCAGGCCGGACCAGTACACCAGCACGGTGCCCCGCAAGACCGACCAGGACATCAAGGACCTCGCCACCGAGGTCACTGCCGATGCCCACGGCAACAAGTTCGAGGAGGCCGTGCTGCTGCAGAACTGGTTCCGCAGCAGCGGCGGCTTCACCTACAGCACCGACAACGCCCGCGGCAGCGGGATGCCGGCGCTGCGCGACTTCCTGCTGAACAACAAGACCGGGTACTGCGAGCAGTTCGCCACCGGGATGGCACTGATGGCCCGCATCCTCGACATCCCGTCCCGGGTCGGCATCGGGTTCCTGCCCGGCCAGTCCGGCAAGGACGGCGAGTACACGGTCAAGATGCACGACATGCATGCCTGGCCGGAGCTGTACTTCCAGGGCTTCGGCTGGATCCGCTTCGAGCCGACCCCGCCGGCCCGGGTGGCGGCCACCCCGGCCTGGACGGTCGGCGCCGGCTCGAACTCGATCGACCCGACGACGGCGCCGAGCACCGCGCCGATCACCCCGGGCGGCACCGAGGACCCGCTGATCGACAAGCCGAACGGCGACCGCAACCTGCCGAACGACAGCGGCGTCGCGGTCATCGACCAGGGCAACTGGTTCACCAACGGCGGTGGGCGGGCGATCGGAATCACCGCGGGTGTCCTGTTGCTGTTGTGCATCCCGTGGCTGATCCGCAGCCTGACCAGGCGGAAGCGGTTCTCCCGGCCGCCGGGACGGGCCGGCGCCGAAGGTCTGTGGGCGGAGATTCGCGACACGTCCCGGGACCTCGGGCTCGACTGGTCGGACATCTCCACGCCGCGCAAGACCGGTGACTGGTTGCTGACGAAGCTGCCCGACGACCTGCATCCGCAGGCTGTCCGGCTGGCGCGCGGCATCGAGGCGCTGCGGTACGCGGGCGACGTCAACCCCACCACGGACCTCCGCCCCGAGGCGGCCGCCGTACGCAAGGGTTTGTGGTCCGGGGCGCGGTCGCGCCGTCGCTGGCGGGCACGGCTGCTGCCACCGTCGTGGCGCTGGTACCTCAACCGCGGCAGCACCGAGGCCTCCGACCTTCTGGACGAGTTCGACCTCCTGCTGGCACGTCTGAGGTCTCTGGTCCTCCCCCGCCGCCACGCCAACAACTAGATCGCATGGAAGAAGACGAACGGCTCCGTCACTCCTCCTCGTTCGGCGCCGCGGCGGTCGCCTATGCCGAGCACCGTCCGGACTATGCGCAGGCAGCTGTGCGGTGGGCGCTTGATCCAGCACCGGGCCTGCGGGTGCTGGACCTCGGCGCCGGAACCGGCAAGCTCACCGCCACGCTGCTTGCGGTGGGCGCTGAGGTGACCGCGGTCGAGCCTGACCCGGCAATGCTGACCGAGCTGCACCGCACCGTGCCCGATGTCCGCGCGCTGCCAGGTAGCGCCGAGGCGATACCGCTGCCGGACGTGTCCGTCGATGCCGTGCTGGCCGGGAACGCGATGCACTGGTTCGACATGGCCGTCGCGGGTCCGGAGATTGCCAGGGTCCTGGCACCCGGTGGCATCCTGGCCGGCCTGTGGAACGTCGTGGACGACCGGGTCGACTGGGTCGCCGAGCTGGCGCGGGTCAGCGGGAGCGCGGTGATCGGCCCGCGTGACACGCCGGCCAGCTGGCGTGCCGTGGCGGCCGACCTACACCGTCCGAAGACGGCTGTGGCTGCCCGGTTCGGCTCGCCGGAGCAGGCCGAGTTCCCGCATGGGCAGCGCCGTACCGCCGACTCCCTCGGTGCGACGCTCGCGACGAGGGCGGGGATGCTGGTCATGCCGCAGGTGGAACAAGAGGCCACGCTGGGGAGAATCCGCGCCTTCCTGGCGAGCACACCGCAGACGGCGGATCGCGAGTTCACCCTCCCGATGCTGACCTGCGTGCTGCGCGTCCGCCGACTCTGAAAGGCGCCCCTCGGCGCCATTCCGCCGCAGAAAAGAACCACACCCGCCCCACCAGGGCACGGGTGTGGTTCTTCGACGGGTTTTGCGCTCAGGCTTCGGGGCCGGCCGTCAGAGATCTTCGTCGCGGCGGCGGCGCCAGCGATCCTCCATCCGCTCCATGAAGCTGCCGGACGAGTCGTGTTTGGTCCGATGCCGCTTCGACGGCGGAGGCGGCGGGATGTCGTCCGAGTCCCCCGCGTTGCTGATCCGCTTCATGCTGAGCGCCGCGACATACAGGCAGGCAACCATCATCACGAAGCCGATGACTCCGATGATGGTGTTCGGGATGATCGCGCCGGCCATCAAGACCACGATGCCCAGCACGAATCCGACGCCGGCAAGTACTGCCCGGCGCTTGTAATACAAGCGCACATTCGTCCCTCGCATGGCGGAGACGAACTTCGGGTCCTCCGCTGCCAGGGCGCGTTCGAGCTGTTCGAACTGGCGCTGCTCTTCTTCCGAGAGGGGCACCGTCGATCCCTCCATGATGAGCGCGATCTCGATAGGCCGCCTCCAGTCTAGGACGCGCATGCCTCACACGAAACCCTGACCGCCCGTCCAGCGCGTCACGGTCCGGAAACTCCCGTCACCGCCCACTCCCGAACCCCCGCTCCACCAGCTGAAACGCGGTTCCACCTCCCGGTTGCCACTCCATCACGCACGGTTGCTCTCAGCCATCGCTCAGGCGTGTGACCCAGCACACTCCGGCGCGCGGGACGGTCAGCGGGTGGCGAGGATGTGGAGCTGGGTGGCGAGTGCCCGGAAGGCGGGGTGCTGGCTGGCGGTGCGTTCGAGCTCGGCCAGTGACTCGGCGGCGCCCGGCTCGGAGTCGACGAAGGCGGACGGGACCAGGTCGGCGAACGTACGGACGCCGTGCACGGTGTGCACCATGAACCCGGCGTCGGCCAGCTGCGCGGTGATGCCCGCCTCGTCGAACCGCCGCGGCATCGGATCGTTCGCACCCCAGCGCCCGTCCGGGTCCTGCAACGCGACCCGCGCCTCGGCCAGGTGGCCGGCCAGCGCCCGCGCCAGCACGACGGCGTTGCGCTGGGCAACGAGCAGACTCAGGACGCCGCCTTCGCGCAGGACCGAGGCCATCGCCTGCAGGGCCTGGACCGGATCGTCGACGACCTCGAGCACGCCATGGCACAGGACCGCGTCCGCGCTCGACTCACCCGCCAGCCCGGGCAGCTCCGCCGCGTCGCCCTGGACTCCGCGGACCAGCTCGCTGACACCTTCGTCCCGCGCCCTCCGCTCGAGCGAGGCCAGCGCGTCCGGACTCGGGTCGACCACGGTCACCCGATGCCCTTCGACAGCCAGTGGTACGGCGAACCCACCCGTACCGCCACCGAGGTCGACGATGTCCAGCCCGGCACCCGGATCGGTTCGGGTCCGGCCCGCCAACGCAACCCGCAGAGCCTCGCCCACGAGCGCCGTCCGCACAGACCGCCGCCGCCGATCGACCATCGTCATAACCCTCCTAGCGCTCCCCCGAACCCAACCAGCCCCACCACCGCCACACCCTACTTCCCGTCGCACCCCCATCCCGTCACTGGTGAGCACGCTGCGGAGCCACATCCAGCCGGCAGGCACGGATCACCGCGACGCCCCGACCGCGGACACGGCAGCCCGCGCCCACACCGAGGCGAGTACGGTGCGGACGCGGGCTGGTGTGGGGTGGACTGGTGTGGGGTGGGGTCAGCCGGGTTGGCGTGGGTGGGTCAGCCGGGAAGGCGCGGCTGGGGTCAGCCGGGTTGGTAGGTCTCCGGGTCGATGAGCTCGACGGGCTCGAAGCCGGCGCCGTTGCAGCGGTCACAGGTGAGGTCGGACCAGTGGCCGGCACCGACACATTTGCTGCAGAGGCCGTCGTGCCAGGACTCGCCTTCCATCGACAGGTGCGGACGTGGGTAGTGGGTGTCGGCCAGGTAGCACTCGACCCCGGTCACGGCGTGGACGCGACCGCACAGGTCTTTGCCGACGCCTCTGCGCAGTTCACTCAATGCCTGACACCTCTGCGTAGCGGACTTGATGTTTTCTCCCGGGCGAGGCTAGCTCGCCTGCATCCAGGACTGGGTGAGCACTGATTGGGGGTCTGTGGTGGCGGTGAACGTGGGGGTCGTGGACAGACGGAGGGACGACTCGACCAGGCCGTAGAAGGTTTCCACGGCGCGGATCAGGTCGTCGGCCTCGCGAGTGGTGACGGCTCGCTCCAGGCCGGCTTCCGCGGCGGCGCGCTGGGAGGCACCGGCGGAGAAGAACGTGGCCCACTCGGCGAACTCGGGAGCGACCTCCGCCAGCAGGACCCAGGCGTTGCGCTGGATCCGGCGGCGGGCGCCAGAGCGAACCGGCCGGGCCCGAACGGCCAGGACCGCGGCCGCGACCCGGAGAGCCGCGACGTGGGCGCTCGAATAGCGGATCAGGTGGTCGCTCGTGTCCAACGCCTCGGCCAGTGCGTGCCGTGCGCGGGACAGCTCCCGGCTCGCCGCGCCGGCAGCCGCCGGAGACACCGGTGAAACAGTCATCGGTCCGTCACCCTTTCCAGTTGCCAGCGGCCGGAGTCCGGGTCGTGCGCGAGATCGAACAGCTCACGCCGACCGTGCCGGCCGCACCCCGCCTCCACTCGGTACACCGCGCGCCGCGGCCCCCAGTCCGCGTCCAGTACGCCGACCGCCGCGCCGTTCGCCTGGGCCGGGGCACCTGCGAGGACAGGCGCCTCGATGAGGGCCGGCGTGGCGTCGCGCCAGTCGGCCTCGCGACGATCGGGGGCGCCGATGACGCCGCGCTCCCACCAGGCGGCGGTCTCGGTCCAGTGGGCCCGGACGGAGCACACGCGCCACAGCCGGCCGCGCCAGAGGAACTGCTCAGGGGCCTCGATGCCGTCCACGACACCCGAGCGCACCTCGACAGCCTCGTCGAACTCCCACATGCTCCATCGCCTCCTGTGTACGAACCGCTGCTCTTGATCGACGGCGAGTCCCTGGTCGGAGGCCCGGCGGGTGCGCACGAGGTGGGGGTCGAGGTCCACCTCGGTGCCCCGCCCGCCGGGACCACCGGATTCCGATGCGGCCGCAACTCCGCACCGGAGCCGTCCAGCTGTCCGTGTCACCCCGGGCCGGTCTCCCGACGAAACCTTGCCCGAGGTAATCGAACACCTGTTCGAACACTGGAAGCGTATCGCCGCCCGCCGACAATCGTCAACGGGCCGTAAGCCCGGCGCGCCGTCCAGCGGCCGATCCGGCCGCCAGACTGGATGAACCAGCACGCAGGCGAAGGGACGGACCGTGAAGAAGCGGGTAGCAATGGTCGCCACCGCGGCAGTTGCCGCGGCGGCGGTAGCCCTGCCGCTCTTCCAGCCGTGGCGGCTCTTCACCGACAAGTTCGTCGACGAAGCGCTCCCCGGCGCAGTCCCGATCTCCACACAGTCATCGTCGACGACGCCACCGACAGTTTCCGGCCGGCCGACGACAGCCCCGTCGTCCACACCACCTGCAGACCGGTCCACACCACCCGCCGGCCCGGAAGTCCTGCTGACCGGGAAGCTGATCACGCACGAACACGAGACGAGCGGTACCGTCGCCGTTCTCCGCCTCCCCGACGGCTCCCGTGTTCTCCGCCTGGAGAACCTCGCCACGTCCGACGGCCCGGACCTCAAGGTCTGGCTGAGCGACGCCAGGGTGGTCGAGGGCCGCAAAGGCTGGCACGTGTTCGACGACGGCGGCTACCGCGATCTGGGCAGCCTGAAGGGCAACCACGGCAACCAGAACTACCCGATCCCGGCCGGCGTCGACCTCGCCGGTTTCCGCAGCGTCGCCATCTGGTGCGACCGCTTCAACGTGTCCTTCGGGGCGGCGTCGCTGGAATCGGCGTGACCGGGCGCCGAGCCGCCGCATAGGGTTCCGGGGGTGAGCAACCATCCCAACGTGCAGCGAGTGGCCGACGCGCTCCGGGCCGCCGGTGCGACCGGCGAGATCGTGATCCTCGACGAGGCGGTGCCGACGGCGGCAGCCGCGGCGGCGGAGCTCGGCTGCGAGGTCGGCGCGATCGCGAACAGCCTGATCTTCGACGGCGACGGCACTCCGGTCCTGATCCTGACCTCGGGCGCGCACCGGGTCGACACCGCGAAGGTCGCGGCCGAGCTCGGCATCGGCAAGCTACGCCGCGCCACCCCGGAGTTCGTCAAGGAGCACACCGGCCAGTCGATCGGCGGCGTCGCCCCGGTCGGCCACCCGCACCAGGTGCCGACCTACGTCGACACCGCGCTCGAGCAGTACGACGTCGTCTGGGCCGCGGCCGGCATTCCGCACTCGGTCTTCCCGACCACGTACGCCGAACTCCTCGCCCTCACCGAAGGCACCCCGGTCACCGTCAACTGACGACGGCCGGAATCGCCGATCGCAGGTACCGCCGGGTCAGTCCGGCCCGGCGGTGGCGCCACCAGGGCATCGTCCGCCGCGCCGGGCCGTACCGCCGCGCGGCGATGTCGGCGACCACAGCACCCGGCGCTCCCAGGGTCGGGAGCACCTCGAGCGCTGCCCGCTTGGTGATCAACTCCCCCGTCGTCAGCGTGACATGCGCCCGGGCGAGGGTCACCAGGCTGAGATCGACCCAGATGTCGAGGTACCAGGCCGACCGCTTCGCCGTGACCGGGAACCAGAACTCCCGCAGATCCGTGCGGATGAACTCGAAGAGCTCCGCGTCGCTGGTTGCCGGAAGCAACGAGGACGGCGGCGGGCCGAACAGCGACCTGTTGCTCAAGGCAAGTTCGCGCCGGGTGACCGGGGTGACGGCCGGTCGAAGTACCGCCCCTGGGCGAAGGTCGCGTGCCGGATCGACGGGTCCGCCAGCTGGTCGGCGACCAGGTACGAGCAATGCAGCTTCGAGGCCAGCGGTGACTCAGAGATCAGGCGCCGATGGACGTCCTCGACCGCAGCGGGTGGAGGTGACGAGACCACCGCGACGACGTCCAGATCGCTCCGCCCCAGCTGGTAGTCCCCCAGGGCCAGTGATCCGTGCAGCCAGATCGCCTCGATCGCAGCGACCTGACGCACGGACGTGACGAAGCCGTCCAGCAAGCGCTGGACGGCTTCGTCGTTCACAACGGGCAATCTAGACGGCCGGGCGGATGTCCACGTCGGCAGCCCGGACGTAGGCCATCCGGTGACCGAACCAGATCTGGTAGTACCGGTCCGTGCCGAGCACCTGGACGTGGTCCGTCGGAGGCTCGCCGGCGAAGGTGACGGCGCGGTAGTAGTCGGTCTCGATGTTCAGGTCGCTGACCGGGTACGCCTGGCCGGCGCCGATCGAGTACTGCAGCGGCGTGACGGTCTGGTACGGGATCCCCGCCGGGTACGCCGACTGTTCGGGGTAGGCACGCCCGTAGACCGGCACGGAGGTCTTGCCCGCCTTCGGCTTGACCACAAGGCCAGGCTTGGCGAACGCATCCGGAGCCGAAGCCGGGCTCTTGAACCAGCCCAGTGCGCCCAGGTACCAGACGGCGATCCAGTCGCCCTGCCGCTGCGCCACGACGTACTGCGAACCGGCGGCAACGCGGGCACCGATGTCGGCGACCTGTGTGGTGCTCTGGGTCGAGCCCGGTCGCAGGCCGACGTCCTTCACCAGCGGAGCAGCGTCGTCGGGCGACTGACGCAGGTAGACGAAGTTCGTGCCCTGCGGGTCGCAGGTGGTTCCGGCGCCCGTGCAGTCGGTCACGACCTGGACGTTGTCGTCGAAGCCCGGCTTGATGGTGACGATCGAGCCGGCCTTCACCGGGAAGACGTTGTGACCGTAGATCGGCGCGCCGAGCAGGTCGAAGTAGTGCTCCCAGTCCCAGTACGGTCCCGGATCCCAGTGCATGCCGGAGACCGTGCTCGGGATCGTGCCCGGTACCTGGTCGTGGCCGATGATGTGGGCCCGGTCCAGCGGGATGTTGTTCTTGGCGGCCAGGTAGCGGACCAGCTTGGCCGAGTTGCGGTACAGGTCCTCGGTGAACCACGTGGCACCCTGCGGCGCGAAGCCCTCGTGCTCGATGCCGATGCTGTGCATGTTCACGTACCAGTTACCGGCGTGCCAGGCGACGTCGTTGGCCTTGACGTGCTGCCAGACGTGACCGTCGGCCGAGCGCATCGTGTACTGCCAGCTCACGTACGTCGGGTCCTGCACCAGGTTCAGGGTGCCCTGCCAGCTGCCCTCGGTGTCGTGGATGACGATGTAGTCGATCTTGCCGGTCTTCGGCCGGTTCGCCAGGTCATGGTTGCCGTAGTCGCCGGCGTCGCCGAACTCGGCGTACGGCGCGGGCAGCCACTCGCACCCGAGCGACGCCGGGCACTCGACCCCGCTGGTCGCGGGCTTTGTCCCGGCCGGCAGCGGCAGCTTGGCGAGCTGGGCCTTGTCCGGAGTGACAGCCAGTGCGGGCATCGCGATCTGCTGGCCGGTGTTCGTCGTACGGGCCGCGCCGCGCGCCATGATCGAGTAGACGTCGTCGGCGAAGCCGGACGCAGCCACCCGGTCACCAGCCTCCGCGTACGACGCCACTGCGCCGTACCACTCGGCCGGGGAGGTACTGGCGCCGACGGGGAGTCCCAGAGAGCGCTGGTACGACGCCAGTAGTGCGGCGCCACCGTTGATGTTGGCGTTGGTGTCGTTCCGCAGGGTAGCCGCGTCCAGTCCGGTCAGCTCGGAGGCCTTGGAGAGGGTGTGCAGCGACGAAGCCGTGGCGAGCTTGCTCTTGCCGGACAGGTCGGCCACGGCACTGGGGTCGACAGCGGTGAGGTGCATCGGGCCGTAGCCGCCCGACGTGCTGGGCGCACCCTGATGGTCGTCCCACCGCGACTCGGCGTACGACACGGCGAGCAGCACCGATTCCGGCACGCCGTACTTCGAGGCGGCCGCGCTGAACGCGGACGCCGCGGTGGCCGCCGGCTCCGGCGGCGCGGCAGCAGCGGGTGGGCCTCCGGTCGACACGCCGAGCGCGGTGATGGGCAGCGCTACCGCTGCCAGTGCGGCGAGAATCTTCGGACGACGAAGCATGTTGATCTCCTGAACCCGATGGCGGGGGATGCCGGTCACACAGACTGGCAGCCTGATCACTGTGGGTCGAGGCGAACCGGATGTCAACGGTTAACCAAAACTCACATCCGCAGGTTCGATACTGACGAAAACCATGCCGTCTGACGGGTGGCGACCGAGCGTTACGGAGCAGGACGATGGAAGCGTTGCCGTTGGCGTTCACGACGGGTTGGGCCAGCGGCATCAACGCCTACGCCTGCGTGCTGATCCTCGGTCTGCTCGGCCGGTTCGCCGGGGCCGACGACGTACCGGCGGCACTGACGACCAACGGCGTCCTGATCGCAGCGGGTGTTCTTTTCGCGTTCGAGTTCGTCGCCGACAAGATCCCGTACGTCGACTCGGCCTGGGACGCGATCTCGACGGTGATCCGGCCGACGATCGCGGCGATCGTCGCGGCGCTGCTGGCCGGCGAGGCGACCACGCTGCAGCAGGCGGCGATCGCGACGACCGGTGGGCTCGTGGCACTGCTCTCGCACGCGGTGAAGTCGAGTCTGCGGCTGGCGATCAACACCTCCCCCGAGCCGGTCACGAACATCGCCGCGTCGTCGGGAGAGGATGTCGCGGTCGCCGGTGTGGTGTCGCTGGCCGCGTTCCAC
>Ga0164241_10004586_pt1 | contig 13320 bp, 9 predicted proteins | sample OricomyardsoilBY_FD_108780 | JGI IMG/M metagenome (GOLD analysis project Ga0164241, IMG submission 108780) | Backyard soil microbial communities from Emeryville, California, USA - Original compost - Back yard soil (BY) | ecosystem: Environmental > Terrestrial > Soil > Unclassified | place: USA...
ACGTGGATGATCGTCACCCTCGGCGAACTCATCCCCGCCGACACACCGATGTCCTGCGCCGAAGTCACCGCCTACGTCGAAAACCACCTCCTCGAATCCGCCCAGCCCGTCGCCCCGCTCGTCTACCCGTTCCGCCTCCGCCTCTTTCTCTTTCTCTTTCTCTTTCGTCTTCCTCCTCCGCCCCCCGCGACCGATTCCCCGAGACGCACTCAATCCGAGAAAGAGTAAGAGAAAGACGAAAGAGAAAGATCCATACGCCCGCTCCGCCATCGATCACTGATCCTGATCACTGGCCACTGATCATTGGCCATCGGTCATTGGTCACTGGTCACTGATCACTGATCACTGGTCACTGTTCATCGGCCATCCCGCCCCTCCCCTTCCTCCTTCTTCAGCCCTTCAGCCTTTCAGCCCTTCAGCCTTTTGTCTCCGACTCACCTTCTGCTCATCCCGAGCTACAACACCGGCCCGCGCCTCCTCGCCACCGTGCGGGAAGCGCTCGCGCACTGGCAGCCGGTCTGGGTCGTGGTGGACGCCAGCACCGACGCCAGCCACGAACCCGTAGTTGAACTTTCCCGACAAGACCCGCGGCTCCGCGTCATCGTCCGCCCCGTCAACGGCGGCAAAGGTGCCGCCGTCCTCACCGGCGCCGAAGCCGCCCTCGCCGCCGGCTTTACCCACGCCTTGATCATGGACGCCGACGGCCAGCACCCCGCCGATCGGATCGCCGATTTCATGGCCGCTTCCGCCGGCGCACCCGACGCGCTCGTGCTCGGCAAGCCCGTCTTTGGCCCCGAGGCGCCGCAGCTCCGCCTCCAAGGTCGCAAACTTTCCATCGGTCTCGTCCGCCTCGAAATCCTCGGCCCCGGCATCGACGATCCTCTCTTCGGCTTCCGCGTGTATCCACTTTTCCCCCTCGTGTGCGCACTCCACGCCACGCGCTTCGCCCGCCGCTACGACTTCGATCCCGAGGTCGCCGTGCGCATGGTCTGGGACGGCACCCCCACGCTCAACCTCCCCGCCACCTGCCGCTACCTCGCAAAATCTGACGGCGGCATTTCCCATTTTCACTATCTGCGCGACAATCTCCGCATGATCTGGCTCCACACCCGCCTGGTCGCGCAACTCCTCCTCTGGCGCTGGCCCGCCGCCCTCCGCCACCAACGCCGCCGTAAACGCGCCCATGAGAGAATCCGGCTCTAACAATCGGTCCGGGGAGCACACGCGGCCCGCGTGTGGTGGCCGGCGGCCCGCCGGCCACGGATCGGTGCACGACGCGATGCGGACCACTCCAGACGAAACGCCCCGTCCAAAACCCTTCGCCCGCTTGTCCGCGATAAATTCCTCTCCTTGCCGCACGCGCGCCAAATTCCGCCGCTCGGCATGACGCTCCGCCCCTTCACCTTCCTCCTCTCATGATCCTCCGTCTTCTCACTTTTTTCACCCTTCACCTTTCCCTCTTCACTCTCCTCCACGCCGCCGATGCCGCCGACCTGACAACACCCGCCAACCGCATCGTCGTCGGCGAAAACGACGCCGCATGGAAAGACCTTTCCGCCGCGCTCCAGGCCAACGGAAACGTCTCCGCGCCGTTCACCGAAAATCGTTTTCTTCCCTTCAAAAAAATTCCCGTCGTCTTCACCGGCGACATGCGCCTCTCCCCCGGGCGCGGCCTGAGTCTCCACTACACCGCGCCCGAAGACCGCCTCATGATTGTCGATTCCCAAGGCGTCCTGCTCCGCGACGACCGCGGCCACTCCCGCGAACTCCCTTCCGATCCCCGCGCCCAAGCCGCCACGACCGCCCTGCTCCACGTCATGCGTTTCGATCTCCCCGAACTCGCCAAAAATTTCGACCTCTACGGCCGGCGCGATGGCGACGACTGGCAGCTCGTCTTCGATCCCCGCCCCGGTGAACTCGCCAGCGTGCTCACGCGCATCATCGTTCACGGTCACGATGCCCAAGTGAAAAAACTCGAGATGCGCAAATCCGCCCTCTCAGGCATCGAGATCCTCGTCGGCGATGTGAAGGCGCACGTTTCCTTCACCGACGAAGAAACCAAAAAATTCTTCCGCTGACCGCCGCGCCCGCCGAACCCGGCCTCGACGCAGCAGCCGCGCCTCCGAGCAGCCGCGCTTGTCAAAGCGTGGCCTCCGAACGGGCGCCGCAACCCGCCTCCGCCCCCGTCGTTTCCTTCAATTCGATTTCCGACGCGTGTCTTCCAGAAGATCCTTCCACGCGATCTTTCAAAAAATTCCCGCCGCAAATTCCTCTTCCGAATTAGCGTCCGTTAGCGTCCATTAGCGGTTTCTCATTCGCATGGAGCCTCCGCGTCAGAAACGTTTCGCCCGCCTCGCGCTGATCCTCTTCGCCGTCCTCGGCGCAGCGTGGCTGCTGCACCTGGATTTCGGGAAAAAAATTTCCACCAACGTCATCGACCTCATCCCCGTCGATGAACGCGCCCCCGAACTTTCCCTCGTCCGCTCGCTGACCGACCAGCAACAAGCCCGCGTCATCCTCCTCGCGCTCACCGCGCCGGCCAACGCCACTTCCAGCGCCGCGCCTTCTCCCGAGGCCGCGCAGGCGTTCGTCACCGCGCTCAAAAAATCCCCCGCCATCGCCGACGCCGTTCTCCTCGGCGGCACCGCTCAACGCGACGCCTTGGGCGAGTTCATCTTCAAACGCCGCCTCGACCTCCTCCTCCCCGGCTGGCTCGAAACCCAGCACCGCGCCTATCTCGCCACTTCGCCCACTCCCCCCGCCTCTTCCGCATCACCGTCCTCCTCCTCCGGACCTCCGCCCGACTCACTCCTCGCTCCTCGCTACTCGCTACCTTCCCCCGCTCCCGACTTTTCTCCATGGCTCGCCGAACAGACCGCGGCCAACCTCGATCGTTTCCTCACCCAGCCGGAAAGCGTCGCCTTTCAAGACCTGATCCCGCGCGATCCGCTGCTCCTCGTTCCTTCGTTAATCGGCAAGGTCCAGGGTATCGCCGGCTCCGATACAGCCGCCCCCGGCTCCGGTCCCGCGCTGATCTGGGCGTTGGTCACGGATTCTCCATTCAGCGAAGCCGGCCAGGAACCGGTTTTCGCCGCCATCGATTCCGCCCTCGCCGTTGTCCAGTCGATCTCCCCCGGCGTCCAGCTTCGCTGGACCGGCGTCAACCGCTTCGCCGCCGGCAGCAAGGCGCGCATCAAGGCCGAGATTTCCTGGCTCAACTCCGCCTCGCTCCTCGGCGTGATCGGCATCGCCTGTCTCTTCGTTCGCCGGCTCTGGAAAGTCCTCCACTTGGTTCCGATCGTCATCCTCTCCACGCTCGGCGCCTGGGTCGTCACCACGATGGTTTTCGAGCGCGTTCACATCCTCGTCTTCGTCATCGGCTCACTCCTCGCCGGCGTCGCCATCGACTACGGTTTCTATCTCTACATGCAGCCCGCGCTCGTCCCCGACGAGCCCTACCGCGAAAAACTCAAACGTCTTCTCAAGCCGCTCCTCACGAGCTGCCTCACCACCGTCATCGGCTTCTCGCTCCTGTTCTGGTCCGACCTTCCGCTCGTCCGGCAGCTCGGCGTCTTTGTCAGCGCCGGACTCATCTCCGCCGTCCTCGTGGCGATGCTCTACTTCGCCCAACTCGACCGCGCCTTCCTCGAAACGCGCAACTTCACCCTGCCGCCCGCCTTGCGTACGCGCCGCGTCATTCTCCCTGTTTTCATTTTGGCCGCACTCGTCGCGGTGATCGGTCCGTGGCGGCTTCACTGGCGCGACGACATCCGCCAGCTCGAAATCCCCGCCCCCGGTTTGAACACCAACGACACCGCCGTCCGCGCGCTCTTCGGCGATCGCAGCGAACGCACCGCGTATTTGACTCGTGGCGACACGCCCGCCGCCGCGCGCGACGCCCTCACGCGTTTCACCGCCTGGCACGACTCCCAATTCCCCGAGTCTCCCGCCGCGAGCGCCGGCTTTCTCCTGCCCACGCAAGACGCCTGGAACGCCCGCGCCACCCGCCTCGCCGAGCTCTCCCACTTCACCACCGACCTCGGCACCGCACTCGAAAAACACGGCTACACACCCGAGAGCTTCGAGCCGTTTTTCCAGTCGTGGGAAACGCTGCGCGCCACGGCGCAGCCCCCCGCCTACAACACGCTCTTCGACGATGTCCGCCACGCCCTCAACGGCCCGCTCGGACTGCTCTTCCATTTCGATCCCGCCGGCGGCCCGAGCTGGTTTCTTACCTTGGCGGAACATCCGCCCGGTGTCTCTCCTCCCGCCGAAACGAACACCTTCAGCGTCGCCCAACTGGAATCACTGAACTCCCTCTTCACCCGCTACCGCACCGACACCGCCCGCCTCAGCGGCATCGGCCTCGCGCTGATCGGAGCCAGCGTATTCATTCTCTACGGGTTCAAACGCGGCATCCGCATCTTCATGATTCCCGCCGGCTCGTGTTTCTTTGCGCTCGGCCTGCTCGGCCTGTGCGGGCAGACGCTGAATCTCTTCCATCTCCTCGCGGCCTTTCTCGGCGTGTGCTTGAGCCACAACTACGCCATCTTCTCAGCTGAAAACGCCCGGCGCGGCGAACCGCCTCCTCCGTCGATCCGCCTCTCCGCGCTGACCACCGCCATCTCCTTCGGCGTGCTCGCGCTGAGCAAAATCCCCGTCGTGTCCGCCCTCGGCGCCACCGTCGGATTGATCGTCATCACCGCGCTTCTCACGGTGGAGCTCGAACCGCTGGGCCGCGCCCAAAGCCCGCGCTGAACCTTCCGCCGTGCCGTCCGCCACCACTCTTCTCTCCACGTGGGAAACCCTCGTCGCCTCCGCCCCCGACGCCCGCGCCCTCATCGAATCCGCCTCCGGCGAAATCCACGCCCGCGCCGCCCTCCAAGTCCGCGCCACCGCGCTCGCCTCTTCACTATCGGGGTCAGCCCTGAATGCCGGCGGTCCCGTTTACTCCGGCGACCGCGTCGTCTTCTCCCGCCCCAACGGCCCGGACTGGCTCGCCGCCTTCCTCGCGCTGCTTCAACTCGGCGCGGTTCCCGTCCCGCTCGACCCCAGCGAACCGTCGTCATCGCAGCGTTCACTCGCGGAGGCGATCGATGCCGATTTCCTCCTCCTGCCGGATAACCACCTGGAACCACTTTCCCACCGGCCGTCGGCCGGCCGTCGCCAGCGCCGTCACGAGAACCCAACTACATCCGCCGCCGGTCTCGCGCTGATAAAACTCACCTCCGGCAGCACCGGCACACCCCGCGCGCTCCCCTTCACCCACGCGCAAATGCTCGCCGATGGACGGCAGATTTGCGCCTCGATGGATATCCGCCCCGACGATCTCAACCTCGCGCTGATCCCTTTCGGACATTCGTACGGCTTGGGAAATCTCGTCCTCCCGCTGCTCGCGCAAGGCACGCCCGTCGTGTGCGTTTCCGCGCCGCTTCACCATGCGATCGCCGATGATTGCGCCCGCTGGCAGCCAACCGTTTTCCCCGCCGTACCCGCAATCCTGCGCATCCTCGCGCTGACCGACGTCCCCGCCGAATCACTACAAAGCCTGCGCGTCGTCATCTCGGCTGGCTCCACGCTTCCACCCGCGACCGCGCAGGCTTTTTCCCAAAAATTCGGCCGGCTCATCCACGGTTTCTACGGTTCCAGCGAAACAGGCGGCATCACCTACGACCGTTCCGGCGAAGCCACGTTGACCGGCCGCAGCGTCGGTACGCCGCTCGTCGGCGTGACGCTCCGCTTCACCCGCGCCCGTCGTTTCACCGTCGCCAGCGCCGCCGTCGTGACCCGCGGCAATCGCCGCCGCTCGCCCGGGGGCCACGGCGCGCACATGCCCGCGGATCTCGCCGAACTCAATGCGCACGGTGAACTCGTCCTGCTCGGCCGCACCGGTCGCATGATCAAAATCGCCAGCCGCCGCCTCGATCTCACCGCACTCGAACAAGAGATTAAAATTCTCCCCGGCATTCGCGACGCCTACACCGCACCGCACCCGGATCGTCCCGAGGAACTCGCCTGCGCGCTCGCCTGCGATCTCTCCGCCACCGACGCCCGCGCGCTCCTTCAGCGTTCGCTCGCCGCGTGGAAAATCCCGAAGCGATTGATCGTCCTGAAAGATTTCCCGCTCACCCCACGCGGCAAACCCGACACGCGCGCCCTCCGCGCCACATTAAACCCTGCCGCTCCGTAGGGCTCGACCTTCGTCGAGCGCCCGAGATCCGGCGCGCGATCGCCGCCTCCTCTCCGTTTTGGCCTTCGCCCCTTTTGGCGTTTGAGATTTCCGCGGGCGTCCTACGCGCGCAGCAGCGTCGCCTCGATCTCGATATCCAATTCTCCCCTACAGATATCGCTGCGCAGCCACGACACGCGGTCGCCCGGGAAAATCAGCGTCCCCTCGATCGCCGCCTTCGCCGCCGCGAGATCCTCGGCGCGTCGCAGATAGATCTTAAAATACCGGGTCCAGCCCGCGCCATCGCCCAAGCCGGCGGCGAGATTTTCTCCCGCGCCACTCGCGCGCGAGATCAGCCGCAAATTATCCAGCGTGCAGGCGATCTGCTCGCCCAACACGCCCACGCCCAGCGTCGCGTGTCCTTTGATCGATGCGGTCCCTGACACGAACACCCAGCGTTGTCCGCCTTCCGTCACCACCGTCGCGCGCGAAAAACTCGGCGGCCGCGGCCCGTGCTCCGGCGGATACAGGTAGGCCGGCACTTGCTCGGGGTTTTCCACATGACGCGGAGCCGCCACGCCCGCCGCGAAAACCACGTCGATCGTCCGCCCGTCGCTGCCCACCGCCGAGGCCGCCGGCAGCTGCCGCTCGAAGCCCGCGCCGAACGCCGTCTCGAAAGCCAGCGAGCGTCCTTTGCAGAACGCGCGGTAGTGCTCCAGCCCGCCCGTGTGATCGTTGATCCGCGGCACGTAGTTCCAAATCCGGTACAGATGCGTGCCCCCGCACGACGCGAGCACGCGATTGTATAATCGCCGCGCCGCCTCCTCCACCGTCGCCTCGGTAAACGCTTCGCGCGCGACGCCGACCAGCAGTCCGTCGCGCCGAAAAAGCCGCACGCCGTTTTCCTCTCCGGCAAACTTCAGCCCATCGAAAATCGTCTCCTCCGCACGCCCTGCCACACACGGCAGTCGCACGGAAAAATCCTCCGCGCCAGCGCCGCCACCGCGCGCATCGGGCGTGATCGTCCCTAAAATAACGCGCAGACAGGCCTCCGCCGTCAGTGATGTTTTATCCATCCTCAGAATGCGTACGCGACGCGATCGCCGGAAGGCCGCCGCGCGAAATGGGAAAGTGGGGACTGGATCGAAGGCATCGATGCGAGAGCGTTTCCCCGGCACAAAACAAACAAGCTCCGCTCGCCTCAAGTGATAACTCAGCGCCTGGGCGACGCTCCTTCTCGCTTGCCTGCCAACCGCGTGCCGGCCGGACTCGGCCCGCTTCCATGACCCCTTTTGAACTGTCGGTTCACTTCTTTGTTCAACTCATCGTGATCCTGGGCGTTTGCCGTGTGGTCAGCGCGCTCGCATCCCGGCTCGGCCAGCCGCCCGTCGTCGGCGAAATGATCGCCGGCGTGCTTCTCGGGCCATCACTGCTCGGCCTCTTTTTCCCCGCCTGGCAGGCAGCGCTTTTTCCGCCGATTTCAAAACCCATTTTATTCACGGGCGCCCAGATCGGGCTCGCGCTCTACATGTTCGTCGTCGGACTGGAATTTCGCGTGGACCTCATTCGCTCGCGCCTCGCCACCGCGCTGGCGATTTCAGCGTCCGGTATTCTGGTGCCGTTCGCGCTGGGCTGCGGCCTCGCCGTGTGGCTCTTGAAGGATGGCCGCTTTTTCTCCGCCGACATCACGCTTTCCCAAGCCATGCCTTACGTCGGCGCCGCCATGGCCATCACCGCCTTTCCGATGCTCGCGCGCATCATCGTGGAAAGAAAACTCACGCACACCACTGCCGGCGCGCTCGCGCTCTCCGCTGGCGCGATCGACGACGCCGCCGCGTGGTGCGTGCTCGCCCTCGTGCTCGCGGGCCTTTCCGGCGATATGAAACTGGCACTCTATGCCGTCGGCGGCGGCGCGATTTTCGTCGGTGTACTGGTGACTCTGGGACGCCCGCTGCTCCGCGTCATAGCCCGCCGCGCGGAAAAAAGTACCGAGCATTTTCGCTCGATGCTCGGCGTGACGCTCGTGCTGCTGATGGCCGCGGCGTGGTTCACCGACCGCATCGGCCTGTACGCCGTTTTCGGCGCATTTTTTCTCGGAGCCTCCGTGCCGCGCGGGCAGTTCAGCGAACGCCTCGTCGCGACCATCGAACCGCTCACGACGGTCCTCCTGCTGCCGCTGTTCTTCATCTATTCCGGCCTCAATACCCGCCTCGACGTCATCACCGCCAGCGGTTCTCTCTGGCTCGTGACGGCGATCGTGCTCGCAATCTCCGTACTCGGAAAATGGGGCGCCTGCTACACCGCCGCCCGCTTGCGCGGCGAATCCCACCGCGAATCCATGGGCATCGGCATGTTGATGAACGCCCGCGGCCTCATGGAGTTGATCATCCTCAACATCGGCCTTGAACGCGGCCTCATCACGCCCGCCTTTTTCTCCATCATGGTCGTCATGGCGATCATCACCACGTTGATGTGCACACCGCTGTTCAACCTCGTCTACGGCCCGCCCGACGCGCCCGCTTCGCTGTCCAATTCGCGTGGTTAAACACGACCGCCGCCGAAAGTCGTTTTTGGAATTTTCCACACTTGCCCCGCATCCACGCGCCTCAACGGTCGCCGCGTCGCAGTTTGATTCTTAGCACGGTAAATTGTCGATGAGCGGGTCGGATGTTCAGTGACGATTTGAAACCCGATGCACGGGAACGGCGGGGAAAAAATTGCGGCGGGAATACCCAACATGACTAGCAAGCTCTACGTCGGAAACCTGCCCTTCGCCACGACCGCGCAGGAACTTCAGAATCTCTTCGCGCAAGACGGCGCCGTGTCCGCAGTCGATCTGGTCTTCGATAAATTCACCGGCCGCTCCCGCGGTTTCGCCTTCGTCAATATGGCCACGCCTCAGGACGCCCACCGCGTGATCGAGAAATTCCACGGCTACGACATGGGCGGCCGCAACCTCACCGTGAACGAAGCCCGCCCACGCGAAGAATACGCCCGCGCCTCCGAGGCCGCCGGCGAGCGGCGCGACTTCAGCGACAGCTCCCAGAGCGAACGCAGCTACCGATAACCGTTTCTCCCGCGCGATCCCCACACCTCGCACACGTTTCCGGCCGGGCCTGCACGCCCGGCCTTTTTATTTTTCCAACGGACCGCGCCGTCATCTCCGCCATTCACCGCAACACTGCGACTCTCCCCGCGGAATTGTAATTTGCCCGAACCGTCCGTTCTGCTAAACACACGCCCGCCACGTTTCCTTCACGGATCCGTCCATGCCTCCCGCTTTTTACTCCGTCCTCAAAATCTGGTTACAGCCGCGCCGGCGCGTTTCCCCACCCGCCCGGCCCGCGCACCCTTTGCGGAGCCGCGCCTGAATCCGCCTGCGTTCCACGATCCCTTTCGTCAGCCACCTCAACTCAGCACCTCGTCCTCCCATGGGTATATTCCGCGCCATCAAACGCGTCTTCATCTGGCTCGGTCTCGCCGCCGAAAAAGCCACCGAGACCGATGCCATTAACCAGGCCGTCGTCGAACGCGGCATCCGCGACTCCAAAGCCAGGGCCGACAAAGCCCACTACGCGAACGGCCAGCTCGCCGGCCAGATCGCCCTTCTCAAAGACCAGATCAGACGCCAGGAGCGCCAGAAGCAGGAAGTCCAGGGCATGCTCCAAACCGCCGCCGCCGCGAACGACGAAATCAACGGCGCCCATTTCGCGGAGGAGCTCGCCACGCTCGAACAAGACATCGCCGACAACCAGGCGCAGCTCGCCAATCTCGAACAGCTCTATCAACAAAACACCGAGATCATCGCGAACAGCCTCCGCGAAATCCAAAAATTCGAGCGCGAGTTCCAGGCGGTCAAAGCCAAGGTCGCCGTCGGCCGCTCGCTCGAACAGCTCTCCGGTTTGATGAAGGGCTCGATCAACGAACTCCAGGGCATGATGGGCGGCGAAATGGGGCAATCCATGCAACAGCTCCGCGAGTCCGCCGCCAGCGGCGAAGGCCAGATGCGCGCCACCCTCGATCTCGCAAAAGAGATGGGCTCAAACATCCAGCGCCAGCAGGAGATGCGACGCGCCCGCGGCAACCAGCTCTTCAAGGAATACCAAAAGAAAATGGGCATGGTCCAACCCGCCACAACCACGCCGGCAGCCGCCGCCCCCGAGCGCCAGAAAATCGCCGAGTCTTAATGTAGGGCTCGCGCGACGCCTCCCAGGTGGAACGCGCACTCCGGGCGCGTTTGCCTTTCGTCTGGAGGGCGCTCCGTCGCCGCACCACCCGTGAGTCGCCGTCGTCGTCAAACGCCCCATCGCCAGCTCTGCCCGCGGCAACAACCGCCACGCGCCCGCCGCACCTCGCTTCGTCCGTCAGCCCCGTTCTCTCCGTTTCACTCCTCACCCTTCACTCGTCACCTTTCTCCATCCTCCCATGACCGGTCGCGGAAAATTCGTCCTCACAGTCCTCATCCTGGCCATCGCCGGTCTCGGCGCGTATAAATGGTGGGACAAACTCAAACCCGCCGACACGCCTTCGCCTGCCACGTCTTCCGCCAGCGCAAACGCCACGCGCGGTGCCGACTCCGCCCCGTCCGCGGCAAACACCAAGGCCGTCCCCCTCGACCCCGCCGACTTCGTCGAGCCCCACACCACCTGCCCGCTGCTTCCTCCCGCCGGCACGTACGTCGCCAAGGACAACACGCTCGACATCGAGCTGAGCGAATACGCCGGTTACGCCGGCATCGTCGTCGCCAACGGCGGACTCGATCCGTCCGAGGATTCGTATTTTTTCCGCAAATACGGCTTCAAGGTCCGCATCACGCTTTCCGAGGAGGAAAGCTGGCCCGCGCTCAACTCCGGCCGGCTCGCCGCCTCCGCCACCACCGTCGATGTCCTCGCCGCCTATTGCCGTAACTTCCAAGTCGTCGCGCCCATGCAAATCGGTTTTTCCCGCGGCGCCGACGGCATCGTTGTCCGCAAAGACATCCGCCGCATCAACGACCTGAAGGGCCGCACGCTCGTCACGTCGCAGCTCACCGAGGCCGACTTTTTCATTCGTTACCTCACGCAAGAAACCGGCCTCGCCGTTCATCCGCTCTCCGGCCCGAAGGACCGCCCCGCGCCCGACAAGGTCAACCTGCTCTTCGCCACCGACGCCTTCGCCGCCGGCGATATTTTCCTCAAAGACCTCCAGTCCGGCGGCAACCACCTCGCTGGTTGCGTCACGTGGGCGCCGAAAACCACCGAGGTCGTCGACGCCTCCAACGGTGCCGCGACTCTGCTCACCACCAACAAAAACCTGCTCATCATCGCGGACATTTTGATCGTCAACAAAGCCTTCGCCTCCGCCCATCCCGAACAGGTCGCCGGCCTCGTGGACGGCATCCTCGAGGGCAACCGCCTCGTGCGTGGCGACCCCGCGTCGCACGTCGACGTGATCGGCAAAGCCTTCAAGTGGGACCGCGCCGAAACCGAGGCCGAACTGGCCAAAGTCCATCTCTCCAATCTCCCCGAAAATCTCGCGTTCTACTCCGGCGCGATCGACGCCGCCGGCAGCTTCAGCGGCATCTACTCCTCCGCGATCCTCGCCTACGGTTCGCTCATCGATCAGCCGGTCGATGCCGACCGTTACATGACACCGCAGCATCTCCAAGCGCTCCAAGCCGCCGGCGCTTTCGCCGGCCAGCAAATCACGCTCGCGCCCATCCGCAGTTCCGCGAGCGGCGCCCTCGAACGCGATCCGCTTCTCAGCAAAGACATCCGCTTCCTCTTCGAGCCCAACTCCGCGAAACTCGATCTCTCCAGCCAGGACAACCTCAACAACCTCGAATCCATCCGCCGCCTCCTCCAAGTGAGCCCCGGCTCGACCATCCTGCTACGCGGTCACGTGGACAACGCCCTCATCGAAAAATTCCGCCAGCAAGGCGGCGACGCCTTCGTCCGACAGATGGCGCTCAAGGCCATGGAGCTCTCCAAAAACCGCGCCGGCGAAATCCGTCGCGTCCTCATCGAACGTTTGAAAGTTGAACCCGCCCGCCTCGAAACCATCGGCCGCGGCTGGGAAGAACCCGCCGGCTCCGATGCGGAAAAAAACCGCCGCGTCGAAGTCCAATGGTTCACCGTCGAGTGATTGTTATGAAGTGCGGTGCCTCGGCACCGCTTCCCCCAGCCGCCTCGGCGGCGTAGCCACGAGCGCCAGCGAGTGGGTTTCCATCTCCATAAGTCCCAGAGGTCTCACAAGCCCCATAGGACCCATTCCGCTCTCTCGAAAATTCACCACTGACTCCCCGTTCTCCAGCCGTCACCACTGCTGAAAATTCCTTTGATCGATCAGCCGCCCAACTACCGCCGCGCCTTCTGGAAAAGCCGTCACCATCTCTGGCTCGCTGTCCTCACCCTCGGCCTCGGCTTCGCATCCGGTGAACCGCTCGGCTTGCTCGCCGGCCTCACAGCCTACGCGCTCGGCCTCGTCTTCATTCCCGACGCCGGCTTTTTCCGCCGTGCGACCGACGCCCGCGCCAAAAACCTGCGCGATGTCGAAACCGCCGCGCGCCTCGCCGAGTTTCGCCAGCAACAGGACCGCCTCCTCGCCGATCTCTCCGACGCGCGCCGCCACCGCCACACCAGCCTCGCCGCCGTTTGCCGCGACATCGAAACCGCCTCTAACGACGCCGAGTCCGCCACCGGCCTAGATCTCGACAGCCGCCTCCGTAAACTCGACGAACTCATGTGGACCTACCTCCGCATGTTGGCCATCGAACAGTCCCTCGACATCTACCTCGAAACCGAACGCAAGGAGCGCGTGCCCGAACTCGTCCAGTCGCTCGAAGCCGAAACCCACGATCTCGCCGTCGAGATCGACGCCGCGAAAAACGTCACGCCGCGTCCTCATTCGTTGGATACCAAAGAGCGCCTCGCCGCCTCGCATCTCGAACGCCTCACCACGCTCCGCCAGCGCCTCGGCCGCATCGATCAGGCCCAGGCCAATCTCGACCTCGTCCGCTCCGAACAAGCACGCCTCGTCGAGCAGGTGAAACTCATCCGGGCCGACGCCATCGCCGCCAAAAACGCCGAAGCCCTCAGCGCCCGCATCGACCTCAGCATCGAGCACCTCGCCGCCACGAATCAATGGCTCTCCGAACTCTCCGAATTCAAAGA
>Ga0164241_10004587_pt1 | contig 13320 bp, 13 predicted proteins | sample OricomyardsoilBY_FD_108780 | JGI IMG/M metagenome (GOLD analysis project Ga0164241, IMG submission 108780) | Backyard soil microbial communities from Emeryville, California, USA - Original compost - Back yard soil (BY) | ecosystem: Environmental > Terrestrial > Soil > Unclassified | place: USA...
GGCGGGGGGGGGGGGGGGGGGGGCGGGGACAAAAACATCTATGCCTGTGGCGGGGATTTTGTTTTTTCGTGTGGGGGGGGAGGGGGTTTTTTTTTTTTTTTTCTTTCCCCCCCCCCCCCGGTGGGGGGGGGGGGGGGGGGGGGGGGGCCCTGATCCGCGAACGCACCGCTAGTGGAGAGTGCCCCTCTCCCCGGCCCTCCCCCCTGAAGGGGAGAGGGAGAAGAAGTGACTTTTCTCACGCCGCCGCCAGCGCGCCGGCGCGGCAGATCAACACCCGCCCGCTCACCACCTTGACCGGCACCGTCGGCGTGCAACCCTTGTCCTCGCCCTGCGCTATCCCGCTCTTTAGCGCGATGCTCCAGTTATGCAGCGGGCAGGCGACGCTGTGGCCATGGACGATCCCCTGGCTGAGCGGGCCGCCCTTGTGCGGGCAGCGATTGACGAGCGCGAACACCTGATTGTCGCCGGTGCGGAACACGGCGATCTCCTCGCCGCCCGCCACCGGCACGGTGCGTGCGCCGCGCACGGGAATCTGGTCGAGCCAGCCGATATCGAGCCAGTCCGCGGTCATGCGATTTCTCCGTCCGTAAGATTCTTGGCGGGATGGAATTCGGCCATGTGCGCGTGCTGGACATGACTCGCAGCGCGTTCGGCCCAGGGGTCTTCCTGGCTGAAGCTTTGCGAATGGAGGAAGCGCGCGGCGAAGGCGTCGCGGCCCTCGGCATCGTCGGCGATGCGTTCGCGGATGTATTCGACGCCGACTCGCTCGATCCACGGCGCGGTGCGCTCGAGATAGCGCGCTTCCTCGCGGTAGAGCTGCACGAAGGCGGCGCAATAGTGCATCGCTTCGACTTCGGTCGCGACCTTGCACAGGAAGTCGGTGGCGCGGACATGGATCCCGCCATTGCCGCCCACCGACAGCTCGTAGCCGCTATCGACGCAGACCACGCCGAAATCCTTGATCGTCGCTTCGGCGCAATTGCGCGGGCAGCCACTGACCGCGATCTTGAACTTGTGGGGCATCCAGCTTCCCCAAGTCATCCGCTCGATCTTCACCCCCAGCCCGGTCGAATCCTGCGTGCCGAAGCGGCACCATTCGGAGCCGACGCACGTCTTCACCGTGCGCAGCGACTTGCCATAGGCATGACCCGAGACCATTCCCGCGGCGTTGAGATCGGCCCAGACCGCCGGCAGATCCTCCTTCCTGATCCCGAAGATATCGAGCCGCTGGCCGCCGGTGACCTTGACCATCGGCGCGTCGTATTTCTCGACGACATCGGCGATCGCGCGCAGCTCGCGCGGATTGGTGATCCCGCCCCACATGCGCGGGACGACGGAGTAAGTGCCGTCCTTCTGGATATTGGCGTGCATGCGCTCGTTGACGAAGCGGCTCTGGACGTCGTCGGCATAGTCGCCGGGCAGCGCGCAGAGCAGATAGTAGTTGAGCGCGGGACGGCACGAGGAGCAGCCATCGGGGGTGCTCCAATGGAGCCGCTGCATCACTTCGGGGATCGAGCGCATGTCTTGCGCGACGATCTCGCGGCGGACGTCGTCGTGGCCGAAGCTGGTGCATTTGCACATCGTCTTGGGCCCAGCCTGGACGTCGTCGCCCAATGTGAGGGCGAGAAGGTTCTCGACCAGACCGGTACAGGAGCCACAGCTCGCCGACGCCTTGCAGGTCGCACGGACCGCATCGAGGCTGCGCGCGCCCTTGGCGATGCACGAGACCACCTGACCCTTGGAAACGCCGTTGCAGCCGCAAATCTCGGCATCGTCCGAGAGCGCCGCAACGGCCGCCTTAGGGTCCGCGGCGCCTCCTCCCGAGGCGAAGGCCTGGCCGAAGATCAGCAGATCGCGGAGTTCGGAGACATTCTCCCGCCGCTTGAGCAAATCGAAATACCAGCCGCCGTCGCCAGTATCGCCATAGAGCACTGTCCCGACGATGCGGTCGTCGCGCACCACTACACGCTTGTAGACTCCGCGACTGGCGTCGCGCAGTACGATATCCTCCGCGCCGTCGCCGCCCGAGAAATCGCCCGCCGAAAACACGTCGAGCCCAGCGACTTTGAGCTTGGTCGAGGTCACCGATCCGCGATACCCGCTATGCTTCTCGACCAGCCCGTCCGCCAGCGCGCGGCACATCTCGAACAGTGGTGCGACCAGACCATAGACTTGCCCGTCATGCTCGACGCACTCGCCGACCGCGAAGATCGCAGGGTCCGATGTGACCATATGGTCGTCGACATGGATACCGCGCCCGATCGCCAGCCCGGCCTCGCGGGCCAGTCGCGTATTGGGGCGAATCCCGACCGCCATCACAACGATGCTCGCGGGGATCATGCGGCCATCCTTGAGCCGCACGCCTTCGACCTTGCCGTCGCCCAATATCTCGGCGGTGTCCGCGCCGGTGAGGATTGTCTGGCCGCGCGCTTCCAACGCGGTCTTGAGCAACCAGCCCGCGGCCTCATCGAGCTGCCGCTCCATCAGCGTCGGCATCAAATGGAGCACGGTAACCTTCATGCCGCGCAGGCTCAGCCCATGCGCCGCTTCCAGCCCGAGCAACCCGCCGCCGATCACCACCGCATCGCCGCCAGTGTCGGCGGCTGCCAGCATCCGGTCGACATCGCCCATGTCGCGGAAGCTGATCACGCCGTCGAGATCGTGGCCGGGGCAGGGGATGATGAACGGATCGGACCCTGTCGCGATCAGCAGCCGGTCGTAACACACGGTCCGGCCCGAAGCGGCGAACACCGCGCGCGCCTGCCGATCGATTGAGACCACCGCGTCGCCGGCGACCAGCGCGATGCGGTTGTCGCGGTACCAGTCATGGCCGTTGAGGATGATCTCCTCGAAGCTTTTCTCGCCCGCCAGCACCGGCGAAAGCATGATCCGGTTGTAGTTCACGTGCGGCTCGGCGCCGAAGATGGTGATGCGATAACGCTCGGGATCACGCGCCAGCAATTCCTCGATCGCGCGGCATCCGGCCATGCCGTTGCCGACCACCACCAGATGCTCGCGGCCGCACGGGGGCAGCGGGCCGCCCCCCGCTTCCTCGCCGCTCGGCTCACTCCCCGAAAGCTCCATAATCAAGCTCCAAAACGCGAAAGGCCGCCATGCGGGACACCTCCGAAGAGATGCCCGCATGGCGGCCTTGCCAATCACCCTTGGACGGTTTCCCGCCCGATGCACCCCCGCTGCCCGTCCTTGGGAAGCGGCGGCTATATGCTGTTCGGGCGTCCTTGCCCGGTCGTTCGATGATGCGGTGTCGCTCGCATCGGTTCAAGTGTTATTTTTGCACTGCAGCATTGGGTAGCGTCAAATCCGGACGCCTTCCATCGCGCCCCAGCTGCCGCGCCACTTGCCCTTGACCAGCGACAGCCCGGCAAAGGCGAGCAATGCCAATCCCGCGAAGATCAGGAAGCCGCTCTGATAGCTGCCGGTGAATTGCTTCGCGATACCGAGCGAGGAGGCGAGGTAGAAACCGCCCACGCCGCCGGCCATGCCGACCAGTCCGGTCATCACCCCGATCTCGCTGGCAAACCGCTGCGGCACCAATTGGAACACCGCGCCATTGCCCGCGCCCAGCGCGAGCATCGCCATCACGAACAGCCCGAGCGCGCTCGATACGGTCGGCGCACCGCTCACCCCGGCCAGCGCCAGCGTCGCAAGAATGAACACTGCGCTCAGCGTCTTCACCCCGCCGATCGCGTCGGCCAGCGCGCCGCCCATCGGCCGCACCAGCGATCCGGCGAACACGCAGCCCGCGGTGCAATAGCCGGCAGTGATCGTGCTCAGCCCGAACTGATCGGTGAAATAGATAGTCAGCGACGCGGCGAGCCCGACGAATCCGCCAAAGGTCACGGCGTAGAAGCCCATGAACCACCAGGCATCGGCACGCTTGAGCGGCTCGAAATAATCGACCAGCCGCTTGCTCGCCGGCGCATTGGGCGGGTCCTTCGCCATTAGCATATAAGCGACGAAGACGAGCGTCAGCGGGATACAGGCGAGGCCGAGCACGGCGTTCCAGCCGAAGTATTTGGCGAGCGTCGGCGCGAACAAGGCGGCGAGCACGGTGCCCGAATTGCCCATGCCGGCGAGCCCCATCGCCTTGCCCTGATGCTCGGGCGGGTACCAGCGGCTGGCCAGCGGCAGCGCGATGGCGAAGCTCGCCCCGGCAAAGCCCAGAATCACCCCCAGCGCGAGCGTGCCGCCGAAGCTGTTGACGCCCACACCCCATGCGAAAAGCAGCCCGGCGATCACGATAATCTGGCTGATCGCCCCGGCGCGCTTGGGACCGATCCGGTCCACCAGCAGCCCATTGACCACGCGCAGGATCGCCCCCGCCAGCGTCGGGGTCGCGACCATCAGTCCCTTTTGGGCGGCGGTCAGGTGGAGCGTCGCGGCGATCTCCGGCGCGAGCGGTCCCAGCAGCACCCAGACCATGAAGGCGAGGTCGAAATAGAGAAGGGCCGCGATCAGCGTGGGCGTGTGCCCGCTGCGCCAGAAGCTCGATTTCGCCGATCCGTGTTCCGTCATTCTCATTCCCGGCTCCCCGGTGCCGCGCAGGCACGAAAAAAGCCGCCTCCGGTCTCCCGCTCAAAGCGGTGACCGGACAGCGGCTTTGCTGTCGTCCGATGGAATGTTCCGCCTACCTCGGCGAAACCTTCCGGTGAACGCCACCCCGTCCCTGGGCGACGCCTATAGGGTGCCGAGTCGCGGCCTTCTTCGCAAGTGCAAAAAATTCAGCGGTCACGAACCCGTTTCGAGCGCCTTCAGATACGCCGAAATCGCCTCGGGATCGAAGCTGCGCCCGTCGAAAAAGCGATCCGGCGCAAGGGTCAGGCTGCCCTTGTGACTCCCCGCGCTCAGCGGCTCGTCCAGCGCCCCCTCGACCTTCATGCTCGCTCCCGGCATGGCGATTCCCTCACCCGCCAATGCCCGCCGGTACACGTCCGAACGGAACACATCCGCCGCCGCGCGCTCGGCTTCCGGGCTTGCTTCGACCATCCCCCAGCGGACGAATTGCGAGTAGATCCAAAGCGCCTGGCTACGCCACGGGAAGTTCGCTGCGCCGCGGTGAAAGACCAGGAAATCGGGTATGTCGACGGGCTCGCCACCTGGCTGGAGCGGCATCCGTCCCGCCAGCGCCTGCGCGATCAGGGCAGGGGACTGGCCGACATAATCGGGCCGCGCGAGCAGCTCCGCCAGCGCTTCGCGATTGGCGGGATCATCGCACCAGGCGGCTGCGTGGGCGAGCGCGCGGACCAGCCGGTCCAGCGTGTCGGGATTCGCTTCCGCCCAGTCCGCGCGCGTGGCGAGCATCTTCTCCACGCCGCGTTGCCAGATATTGGCGCCCGCCGCGGCGATCTCGCCCAGCCCTTCCGCAACCGCGACGCTGCTCCACGGCGCGCCCGCGATGAACCCGTCGATCTCGCCGGCGCGCATCGCTCCGGTCATCAGCGAGGGCGGCAGCACGCGCAGCGTCACGTCGCGGTCGGGATCGACCCTGGCATAGGCCAGCCAGTAGCGCAGCATCAGCGCATGACTGGAAAAGCGATGGACGATGCCGATCACAGGCTTGCGGCGATGCAGGCCGATGGCGCCCGCGAAGTCATGCGCTGTCGCTTCGGGATCAGTGACGCGGTTGCGCGGGTAGGGGTCCAGCGCCGCCGCGAATTCGGCCGAGAGCGTCAGCGCATTGCCATTGTCGTTGAGCTTGAACGGCGCGGCGATCGTGCAGGGTGCCTGGCTGAGCCCCAGCGTCACTGCGACCGCCAGCGGCGCCAGCATATGCGCGGCCTGCACCTGGCCATAGACCAGCCGGTCGCGCACCGTCGCCCAGCTGGTGTCGCGGATCAGGCTGAGCTCCAGCCCCTGCTCGCGGGCAAAGCCCCGCTCCAGCGCGACGATGATCGGCGCGGCGTCGGTGAGCGGCAGGAAGGCGATCGAGAGCGGCGTCATCGCTATTCCCCGAGCAGGCTGGTGGCGGTGATCAGCGCGTCGGCGACATCGACGATGCGGCGGCCCTGCTTCATCGCGGTGGTGCGCAGCAGGGCATAGGCCTCCGGCTCGCTCAATTTGCGGCTGTCCATCAGGATCGTCTTGGCGCGATCGATCGTCTTGCGCTCGGCAAGTTCGGTGCGCGCCTCGTCCAGTTCGGACTTGAGCCGCGAATAGGCATTGAAGCGGCGAATCGCGAGATCGAGGATCGGCTTCACCCGTTCCTTGCGAAGGCCATCGACGACATAGGCGGATACTCCCGCATCGATCGCCGCGCCGATCATCGCATCGTCGGATTGATCGACGAACATCGCGATCGGGCGGGCCAGCGCCCGGCTAACCGCCAGCATCTCTTCCAGCGCATCGCGGCTGGGGTTGCCCAGGTTCATCAGCACGACATCGGGCGCCATCCGCTCCAGCCGCGCGACGAAACCGCTATGCGGCTGAACGACTTCGATATCGTCGAATCCGGCCTCGCGCAGCCCGTCCTCCAGGATGGTCGCGCGCAAGCCGCTTTCGTCGATGATGGCGATGCGCAATCCGGCGGCCTCCGTGATGCGCCGGGTTATGCTGCACCTGCGAACAAACCGCAAGCGGGTGGGTCAGTCCGCCCAGGCGGCATCATCGATATGGAGTTCGGCGGCCGGGCGGCTGCCCCAATCGTCGATCTTGGCGCGGCCGGCGAGCCACAGCTTGCGGTGGCGCGGGGCGGAGAGGAGCGTCTGGCCGAGCTCGGTTTCGGCGGCGCGAAAGGCGACCGCCTTGATGCTGCGTCCGTCATCGCCCGCGACGATCGCGCGGACATGGTTGGTGCCGACGATGTCGGCCTTGATGATCGTCACTGGCCCGGCGGCTATGCGTGGGGCGGGCCAGCCCATGCCGTAGGGGCCACCTTCCTCCATCGCGTTGACCAGGTCGGGGTTCACCCCGCCGGGCGCGACGACCGCGTCGAACAGCAGGGCGCGGTCGCCCATCGCCGCGGTGACCTTTTCGGAGAGCCGTTCCTCGAGGAAATCGGCGAAGGCGTCGAGGTTGGCTTCGGCGATAGTGACCCCGCACGCCATGGCGTGGCCGCCGCCGGCCTGAAGTAGCCCGGCATCCCTGGCGGCGAGCACGGCGGCGCCGAGATCGACTCCGGGGATGGAGCGGCCCGAGCCCTTACCGGTGCCGTCCTCGTCCACGGCGATGACGATGGCGGGGCGGCCGAATTTCTCCTTGAGGCGGCCGGCGACGATCCCGATCACCCCGGGATGCCAGCCGCGCGCATGGACGATGGCGACGGCGCGGTTGCCCTGGTTGACGCCCAGTTCCTCCGCCGCGACCTGGACCTGCGCCTCGATCGTGCGGCGGTCTTCGTTGAGCTGGTTGAGTTCGAGCGCGATGGCGCGGGCCTCGTCGGGGTCGCGCGTGGTGAGCAGGCGGACGCCAAGGTCCGAACGCCCGACGCGCCCACCGGCGTTGATCCGTGGCCCGAGCGCGAAGCCGAGATCGGAGCAGACCGGCGCGCGGGTGAGCCGCGACGCCTCGATCAGTGCGTTGAGGCCGATATTGCGGCGCTGCGCCATCACCTTGAGGCCCTGCGCGACAAAGGCGCGGTTGAGGCCCTTCAGGCTCGCCACGTCCGCGACGGTGCCCAGCGCGACGATATCGAGCAGGTCGAGCAGGCGCGGTTCTGGGCGACTGGCGAAATGACCACGCGCGCGCAAGGTGCGGATCAGCGCCGCGCCGAGCAGCCAGGCGACGCCGACCGCCGCCAGATGGCCATGGGCGGCGCCTTCGGTCTCATCGAGGCGGTTAGGATTGACCAGCGCGAAGGCGACGGGAAGTTCGGGGGTGCATTTGTGGTGATCGACCACGATCACTTCGGCACCCGCGCCGCGCGCCATTTCGAGTGCCTCGAACGCCTGCGCGCCGCAATCGACGGTGACGATCAGGCTTGCGCCCTCGGCCTTGAGCCTGACCAGCGCCTCGCCGGAGGGGCCGTAACCCTCCATCAGCCGGTCGGGGATATAGGGCCGCGCCTCCAGCCCGAGATCGCGCAGCAGCAGGATCAGCAGCGCGGCGGAAGTGGCGCCGTCCACATCATAGTCGCCGAAGATCGCGACTTGCTCATTCGCCTGCACCGCATCGGCGAGCCGCTCGGCGGCTTTGTCCATATCGTTGAAGATCGACGGATCGGGCATGAAGGCGCGGATGCTGGGCGCGCGGTGTGCCTCCAGCTCGTCCCGGGGACAGCCGCGCGCGAGCAGCAGCTGCGTCACCAGATCATCGGGCGAGCCGGGATCGCGCGCCAGCCCGCGCCAGCGCCATGCCTGGCCGGTGATCGAACGCTGGATGTTGAGGAGGGAGGTCACGCGGGCGACCCTAGCCGAGGCCGCCTCGCGCTAATAGGTCTTGAAATCGTTCTTCAGCCAGTGGTTCTCGCGAAACCATTTGGTGACGATGTACTTGGTCCCCTCCATCACCCGCATCCCCTCGTGCAGTGTCTGGACGTTGGGCAGGCCATCGGGGAGCATGTTGTTCCACAGCAACAGCATGCCCTTCTTGGGCGCGACGCGGATGCCGGCGGTGGGGAACCAGGTCGCGCCGCCTTCATCGACATTGTTGAGGTAGATCATCGCGGTCCAGGTGCGCTGGCCGCCCGATTCCTGCATCGCGTCCCAATAGGCCTCGGTGTCGTGGAACCAGTCGTAATGCGCCTTGAACTGCTGGCCGGGGGCGTAGCGCTGGCCCTGCATCGTCTCGCCATATTCGGGATCGAGGCCGAGAAGAGCCGCGATCCGCTCGTCGATGCGGCGGACATCGGGATCCCAGCGATCGAGGTCGCAACTGTCGCTCGTGCGGAACTCAGCATCGCTGGTTTCGGCCAACAGAGTCGAAGGCCGGCGATTGCTGTCGATCTGGCGGCAGAGGAAGTCGCAATCCTCGGGCGTCAGGAAATTCTCGAACAGATAGATTTGCGCGCCCGGCGGCGGCGCGCGGCGGACGCCGGGATTGGCCTCGATACGCGCGGTGATCTCACGCGCCCGGCGGGCGCGTTCGGCAGTGGGATTGGGCTTACGCGAGAAGAGCTTCATGCTTTGCAAATCGCCTCGTGGCGCCGGAATGGCAAGAGGCCCGGAGCTTGCGCTCCGAGCCTCCGTGCCTCTTCGGTCCGGCGAACGCCTTACCAGAAGATGTCATACTCGACGTCAACGACCATGCCGGTGCGGATATCGACGAGCAGCGCATCATTGTAATAGCGCACCCAGCGATACTCGCCATAGGCCGGCGGCAGGCCGTAGTAGAACGGATCGTTCAGCCAATATTGCTGCGAGAAGAGCAGCGAGCCGAGCGTGAAGCCGATCGAGAAGCGATTATAGCCATAGCTATAGCCGCGCGGCGCATAATAGCGGGGCAGGCGATAACGGTTGCGGTCATGCGCCCGGCGATCGCGCCAGTTATAGCGGCTGTCGCCACGCCAGTTACGCGACCAGGCGCTGTTGTTGCCGCGGTTGTTGTTGGCGCGCCAATCGTTGCCGCGGTTTCCGTTGTTGCCGCGACGGGCGTCATTGCCACGGTTGCCGTTGTTGCCGCGATACTGCTGGCTGCGCTGGCCCTGGGGCACAACGCCGGCGTTGCCGTTGCGATTGCCGCGGAACTGCTGCTGACCCTGGCCCTGCTGGCCGCGATTGCCACGGAACTGCTGGGGCTGCGCCTGCTGGGCGGGGAGGCTGCGGATCTGTTGACCGCGCGCCACGCCCTGACCGGGGCGATAACCCGGCTGGCCCTGTGCCTGCTGGCCGCTGTTGCCGCGATTGCCACGGAATTGCTGCTGCGGAGCCCGCGCGGGAGCCTGGCGCACCTGCTGCGGCGCCTGAGCGGGACGGGCCTGCTGCTGGCTGCGATCATTGCTGTGCCGGCCCGAATCCCCGCCGCGATTCTGATGACTCGACGATTCCGAGCGCGAGCCGCGGTCGCCGCCGCGCCCGTGGCGGTCCTGCGCGAGCGCTGGCGGAACCAGCGCGGTGGCGGCGATCAGCGCCGCGATAATGGGTTTCAACATTCACTGTCTCCGGCTTTGCCCGGCACTTCGCCGGTTTTCTTATGCTTTTGACGTTTAGGGAAAGGGCAATGAGCGGTTTCTGAATTCACCTGTCAGGTAATTGAAAGGTAGGTTAATTTCCAGGGGGGCCGCTTTGCGCCGCGGCTTCTTCATCGTCCGATCCGGGTGCGGGTTCGTCGCCGCGGGCGATCCGGGCGGCTCTCTGCACCGCCTCGATCAGCCGGGGATAGATGCCGCAGCGGCAGATATTCGGGATCGCCTCCTTGATCTCCGCTTCGCTTGGGGAGCGGCTGTTCCGCAGCAGGACAGCGGCGGCCATCACCACCCCGGGGATGCAATAGCCGCATTGCGGCACATTGCCCGCGATCAACGCCTGCTGGACCGGATGGCTCCGATTTTCGGCGAGCCCCTCGATCGTGGTGACGAAGCTCCCTTCGATCCCGCCGATGGTGACCTGGCAGGCAAGTACGGCCTCGCCGTCGATATCCACCGTGCACGCGCCGCAATCGCCGGTGCCGCAGCCATATTTGGTGCCGGTCAGGTTCGACGCATCGCGCAGCGCCCAGAGCAATGGCGTGCGCGGGTCCATCTTGTACGCGACCGGCTGCTTGTTGACGGTGAAGCGAGTCATGCCGGGGGTGTAGCCCCGAATTCCCCCTGCCGTCATGCTGAACTTGTTTCAGCATCCAACACGCCACAAGCGACGGCATCGCCCTCGGAAGGATGGATCCTGAAACAAGTTCAGGATGACGGTTGATTGGGTGGAAACGGCTTGTTTCCTAAACGGGCATTGTCTGCGTGCCGAAGGGGACCAACATTCGTCCCATGACACTTCCCACACTCTTCGTGCCCCATGGTGGCGGCCCCTGCTTCTTCATGGACGCGGACGGCGGACCGCCCGATCCGATGTGGCGGCCGATGCAGGATTATCTCGCGGGGCGGATCGACTCGCTGCCCGAGCGGCCCAAGGCGATCCTGATCGTCTCGGGGCATTGGGAGGAAGATGTCGTCGCCGTACATGCGGGCGACGGGCATCCCTTGCTGTTCGACTATTACGGCTTCCCCGAGCACACCTATCGCCTGCGCTGGGACGCGCCCGGCTCGCCCGAAGTGGCGATGCGGGCGAAGGCGCTGATCGAAGGCGCGGGGTTCCCGGTGGGCGTGGAGCGCGAGCGCGGCTGGGATCATGGCGTGTTCATCCCGATGAAGGTGATGGTGCCGGGCGCCGATATCCCGCTGGTTCAGCTGTCGCTGCGCAAGGATCTCGATCCGGCGGCGCATATCGCGATCGGCCGCGCGCTGGCGCCGCTGCGGCATGAGGGCGTGCTGATCGTCGGATCGGGGATGAGCTTCCACAATTTGCGGGTGCGCGGGCCTCAGGCGACGGGGCCGTCGGATGAATGGGACGCCGCGCTGACCGATGCCGTTACGGACGCCGATCCTGTGCGCCGGGCCGAGCGCGTGGCGGCGTGGGGCAGCTTGCCGCACGCCCACTTCGCGCATCCGCGTGAGGAGCATTTGCTGCCGCTGATGGTGGCGCTGGGTGCGGGCGGCGAGGGACCTGGAGTGCGGGATTATGCCGATCATGTGCTTGGCTGGGCTGTGAGTGGGTACCGGTTCGGCTGATCGTTCGGCCCAGTTGCATTTCGGCATAATTCGTCGTCATTTGCCTCCGGGGGATGTGATGACCGATGACCTTGCCGAACGGATGCGGCGCGCCCGCGTCGAAGACCTGCTGCTTATGGCGCGTGCGCGGCCCGAGGACGGCGTGTTACCTGAAGCGGTGGTTGCCGCTCAGACAGAGCTCGCCCGTCGAGACCTTCCAGAAGAAGAAGTTGAGGAACTCACGCGCGATCTAGAAGCGTGGCAAGCGGAGGACGCGAGTGCCAGCACACGGCACCTCTCCACGCCCGCTCGCATATTCTTTGGCGTGTTTTTCTTCACGCTAATCGGCGTCGGTGCGTTCCGCGTGCTTCGTATGCGCGGCTACAATCAGATGGCAACGGACGCGCTCGTCTCGACGGCAATCGGCTGGGGCGTTTCGATAGCGCTATTTGTCATCGGGGACTTCTTTTTCAGAGGCTCCTGACGCCCCTCACTCCCGCCAGCTCTTGTCCTTCTTGTCCACCAGCCGCACCATCGCCGCGAAGTCCGCGGCACCTGGGCCGCCCGGCACTTGCGCCATGTGCAGGTCGCGCTGATGCACCGCGATCACCTCGTCGGGGACGACCAGCGGCTCGCCCATGGAGAGCGTCGCCAGCTGGATCTCGCACGCGCGCTGGAGCGCCCAGTGCTTCATGAATGCCTCCGGCACGGTCTTGCCCATCACCAGGATGCCGTGGTTGCGCAGGAGCATCATGCGCTTGTCGCCCAGGTTCGACAGCAGCCGCTCGCCTTCCTCGTCGCGCACAGTGACACCCTCGAAATCGTGATAGGCGAGCTGACCGATAAAGTTGCAGGCGTAGAAATTGACCGGGCGCAGGCCGCCTTTGAGGCTGCTGACCGCCATGCCCGCCGTGGTGTGGGTATGCGCGATGCAGTGCGCGTCGGGCAAATGCCGGTGGAACAGCGCGTGCTGGACGAAGCCGGCGCGGTTGACGGGGTAGGGGCTGTCGTCGAGCTTGTTGCCGTCGATATCGATCTTGACGAGGCTGGAGGCGGTTACTTCGCTGAAATGCAGCCCGAACGGGTTGATCAGGAACGCGCCTTCCTCGCCCGGGATCTTCAGCGTGATATGGTTATAGATCATCTCCGACCAGCCCATATGGTCGAACACGCGGTAGCAGGCGGCGAGCTGCTGCCGGGCTTCCCACTCCGCTTCGGTGACGCCGGGCTTACTGGCGAGCGCGGTGGCCATGATCCATCTCCTCGATTTTCGTGTGAGCGGTATGCCATGGGCGAAGGGCGCGCCGCAACTCTTTGCTAGTTGCGGTAGAGCGCCCAGCCAGTGAAGCGATAGGGTGCGCGGGCGGAGCGGAGGCGATCGGCAGCGGCATGTAACGCCTGGGCCTCGGCGAGCGAAACCGTGGCGCGGGCGCGCGCCTCAAGTTCCTGAGCTCGATCGGTCTTCTGGCCCATGTCCACAAGTTATCCACAGATTTGTGAACAGGCAATGACAGCGAAGTTAATGCGGTTTCGCGGATATCTGACAGCAAGAACCCCGGCTGCCTTTCGGCAACCGGGGTTCTGCTTGTATTGGTCGCCTCAGAGCAGGTGATCGGAGATCCAGTTGCGCTCGATGGTGAGCGATACGTGGAACAGGTCTGGCTGAGCGA
>Ga0164241_10004588_pt1 | contig 13316 bp, 6 predicted proteins | sample OricomyardsoilBY_FD_108780 | JGI IMG/M metagenome (GOLD analysis project Ga0164241, IMG submission 108780) | Backyard soil microbial communities from Emeryville, California, USA - Original compost - Back yard soil (BY) | ecosystem: Environmental > Terrestrial > Soil > Unclassified | place: USA...
AAAGAGTGTGCTGCCTATCCATATAAAGAAAATTACGCAAAAGATATTTGGTACAGCGATGTGCAACTGATGGCATCCCGTTCAGGCAATGGAATTTTTGTAGCTTCTCATGCAGGCAATAATGGTGAAAGCCACAATCATAACGATGTTGGCGATTTTATGGTATATGCAAATGGTCAGCCTGTAATTATTGATGAGGGATCTGGCACATATACCGCAAGAACTTTTTCAAGAAACCGGTACAAACTTTGGTTCAACACATCTCCCTATCACAATTTACCAACCGTCAATAGCACAGAACAAAAAGAAGGCCGCCAATATGCAGCTACAGATGTTAGCTACCAACAAACAAAAAACACGGCACAACTAAGCATGAATATTAAAGATGCTTATCCTGCTGATGCTGGAATTAAAAGCTGGAAACGCATGGTAAAAATGGATAAAAGTAAAGGCATCGTGCAAGTGAATGATGACTATGCAATGGATTCCCAATTGAAAAATCTTACTCAAACTTTTATGTCTGTATGTGATATTGATATTGCTACACCGGGAAAGATTGTCTTCAATTTGCCTGATCAAACAAAAGTTTATTTAGACTACGATGCCTCCTTCTGGAATATTAGTAAAGAAAAGATAGAACTCGTTACGCCTGAAGACCAGGGCTTAAAGCACTCCTGGGACGGCCGGGATATTTGGCGCATTTTATTGACAGCTAAAGGCCACGATTCGAAGCACCAGATTACCTATAAAATTCATAAATAAAAATATTCCAGGCGCAACAAGTGTATAATTTATTTTTAATAAAATTCTAAATGGATAAATTTAAGAAATGAGGAATAATATTATTTTGCTCGCTATCATTAATTTGATATTTATCGCTAACATACAAGGCCAGACGGATGTAAACGGCAACAACGGAATGGTAAAACTTGAAAATCCGATCACTGTCCAATACATAAAAAGTAAATTAAAAACATCGTCTCCCCGCCTGATTCTGACACCGGCCATTGAAAAAAATCTTAAGCTCAAAATCAAAACAGATCCCTTAGTTAAAAATTATTACGAGGCACTAAAGTTGAATGCCGCGGATATCCTTACAAAGCCATTGCTTACACGAACATTGGTGGGACGCAGGTTGCTGGCTACTTCCAGGGAAATGCTATACAGAATTACTATCCTTTCGATGGTTTACAGGATTGAAAAAGATCCCCAAATTTTAAAAAGAATCAACGAAGAATTAACAGCGGTCTGTAATTTTTCTGACTGGCATCCTGCGCATTTTTTAGATGTGGCTGAACTGTCACTTGCGGTTGCCATTGCCGTTGATTGGGTCGGCAAGGACTTGCCCAAATCTACTGTAGTCCTTGCTAAAAATTCCTTGATTGAAAAAGGAATAAAAGCGAGTTATAATGACAATGGGAAAAACCCGTCCTGGGTTACTGCTACTCATAACTGGAACCAGGTTTGCAATGGAGGAATGATAGCGGCAGCAATTGTTACAGCCGGGATTGATCCTGCGCTGGCTGCTAAAACAATCAGCCGCGCATTGGAAGGATTACCTTATGCATTAAAGCAATACGGCCCTGACGGTGTATATCCTGAAGGCGCTACTTATTGGGGATATGGAACCAGTTTTTCTGTTACTACCTCTTCCATGTTGCGAAGCGCTTTTGGTACCGACTTTGGTATTGCTGAGTATCCCGCGTTTTTAAAAAGCGCTGATTTCAGGCTGTTGAGCGTGGCGCCATCAGGATGGTACTTTAATTTTTCTGATTGTGGAGATAAACTGGGAAATGAAGGAGATATTACATTAGCATGGTTTGCAAAAGAAACAGGCAATGAAATATATCTTGAAAAACAAAAGTTTCTGCATTCTCCCGATTCGATGGGCAAATTGCCACGACTGGCAGGCGCCGGGTTGATATGGCTTTCTGAATTTGAACAAAAAGAACAGACCGAACTTCCTGTAAATTGGAAGGGCGGCGGACCTAATCCTGTTGTGTTTTTTAGGAGTGAAGCAACAAATAAGCATGATTTTTATTTTGCCGGCAAAGGAGGAAGCGGCTCCGTCAATCATGGAAATATGGATGCAGGTAGTTTTATTTTTGAATTGGACGGCGTGAGATGGGCCATTGATCCGGGCACACAGGAGTATAATAATTTAGAACAGGCTGGTTTTGATCTTTGGGGAATGTGTCAAAATTGCCAGAGATGGACGCTTCTTACAAAATCGAATTTTGGCCATAGCACGCTTACAGTTGACAGCGCCTTGTTCAATGTAAAAGGATTTGCTCCCATTACTGATTTCAATGGCGCCGATCATCCTCAGGCAACTATTGACATGTCAGAAATTTATAAAGGCCAACTGAAATCAGCTCACAGAAAATTTATAAAAGACAGCGACCATTCGATAACTATTGAAGATAATTTTGAAATGAATGACTCAACCAATCTGCTTACCTGGGCGATAATGACAACAGCAGATGTAATTCCAACAGAAGATGGCGCGATTCTTAAACAGGATGGCAAACAACTTAATCTTGCCATTCTTTCACCGGCAAATGTTGGTGTATCAATTATTATGATGGACCCACCTCCATTGAAATTGGATAAGAAGATTGACCACCTGAAAAGAGTGGAAATACGCGTCCCTGCTTATCTTTTTGCGGGCAAACAAGGAAATATAAAGGTTCGGTTATCGTCGCCAGAATGATCGTTTTGAATTTACTTCTTAAAAAATAGAGAATGCATTTTTTTTATTTCAAATCAAAAAACGTGGCAAAAGTTATTGTAAAGAAAAAGCCACTTGTATTCCTGGGTTTTCTAATTATGTTTTATATGTGCAAGGCACAAGACTCTTCATCCTTGCAAAAGCCAGTCGCAACTGACTCTTATGGCAAGGCTAAACTTCTTAATAAAATAGATGACGGCTATCGCGGAATATGGTATTACATCGGAAATACAGATGGTCCATACAAGCATAAATATTCGGGCGGATTGGGTACCTATCCTTCAAATCATTATCCGTTTTCAGTTTATGCGCCAAAAGTAAATAAAACTTTTTTTTGCTATGGAGGAACCGATCATGATGGGAAAACCCTTTACCATGAAATTTCTTATTTTGATCATCGGACCGGAAAGGTACCCAGGCCAACAATCGTTTTGAATAAAGGCACTATTGACGCTCATGAAAACCCGGTAATGCAAATTGATAAAGATGGCTATCTCTGGCTATTTTCTCCCACGCATGGTGCTGATAAAACTTCATTTATTCACCGAAGCTCGCAACCATATAATATCCGCAAATTTGAAAATGTGTATCCAACAACGAAGGAAAATGGAAAGCAAATATCCCTGAATAATTATTCTTATCCGCAGGTGTATTACACGAACGCCCAGGGATTTTTAATGTTATTTACCCATTACAGCATCCAGGAATTGAAATACGGAAAAAAGAATTGCAGAGTTATTGCATATAGGACGAGTGCTGATGGAATTCATTGGTCTGAAAGCAAGGACATCGCTAATATTGAGGAAGGCCATTACCAGACAAGTGGCCAACGTGGTAAGAAAATAGGCACGTCATTTAATTATCATCCAACCCAGCAACATGGCAGTGGCCTTGACTTCCGGACAAATTTATATTATTTATCTACAAACGATTTTGGAAAAACATGGCAAACTGCCACAGGTAAAAATGAACAGTTGCCTCTTGCCAAAATAAGCAATGCGGCCCTGGTACATGATTACGAATCAGAAGGCCTCAAGGTTTACATTAATGATTTGAATTTTGATAAAGACGGCAATCCCGTAATTTTTTATGAAACAACAAAAGGTTGGATGCCCGGGCCAGAAAACGGCCCGCGGAATTTGTACACTGCGCACTTTACAGGTAAACACTGGGAAATTTTTCCCGTCACTACAGCTGATAACAATTATGATATGGGCTCGCTTTACATAGAAGATGATGGTTCCTGGCGGATAATTGTTCCGTCAGACGCTGGTCCGCAGCCATACAATACAGGTGGCGCCCTGGTAATGTGGAAAAGCAAAGATGAAGGCAGAAGTTGGCAGAAAATAAAAGACTTAACTCCCGGATGCGAGTTCAATCAATCATATCCACGCCGGCCTGTGGATGCAAATGCTGGCTTTTATTCTTTTTGGGCCGATGGAGATGCGGATAAACTATCTCCCTCGAAATTGTACTTCTGTAACAGGAAAGGCCAGGCTTTCGTGCTTCCCTATAACATGAAAAACGATTTTGAAAAACCTGTCTCATTACCAAATAATAAAAAAAATTAACTAACGATGATAAAGAAAACCTCACTCTTATTTTTCTTATCATTTTCTAAAAGACACTTTGCTCTATTACTACTTCTCTTGTGTAATCTCCGGTTGTATAAAAAAATTATTTTTAATTAATAAAATTATTAATCAACATAAGGCCACATGAAAACAAACAGATTAAGCCGCTTCCCTTTCCTGCTTTTAATCGCTATTTTACTCTTCTTACTACCAGGCTATACCATTCTGAAGCAATCCGGGAACAACCCATTTAAGATTCACCACGCATCAGAACTAAAAACAAAAAATGATGATCTTGAAATTGTTAGAAAACGAATTGTGGATGATCTTCTGCAACCAGGGATTGAAAATAAAACGATAAAGCAATTGGTTGAAACAATTCAACCTGACGGGAGCTGGCCCGGAATTGATTATACGGATACAAGCAAAACTGGTTTTCAGCATAGAACTCACTTAGAAAACATGTTGGAACTGGCAAGAGCCTATAAAAAACCTGGTAACGAATTCTATAAAAATGTGGCAGTTAAGAAAGTGATTTCCGCGGCGTTGGATTTTTGGATTGCTCACGATTTCATTTGTGAAAACTGGTGGTGGAATGAAATGGGAACACCCAACTTTATGATCAATACACTGCTGATCTTAGATACCGACCTGAGTGAGAGACAGCGAATAGAAGGCGCTCGTATTGCAAGCCGGGCAAGCCTTACAGGTTTTGGAGCCAGAGCTGGCGGCGACTTTGTGCCTATTGCCGGCATGGTATGTAAGCAAGCACTTTTTAAGCGGGATGAAGCGATGCTGCAACACGCAATCGATGTGATGGCCGCCCAGGTGGTTATAACAGACAGAAGGGGTATTAACCCCGATATGGGATTTCATCACCGTCTTGACAACGTAACTTCCATTCATACTTATGGCACCAACTATGTGAGTTCATTTTCTTATTGGGCGGTGAAATTTTCCGGAACACAATTTACTTTGCCTGATAGCGCTTTAAAATTACTAATTGATTATTATCTTGACGGCATCTGCAAAGCAATGGCATTTAGCATCTATCCCGATCCGGGTGCGGAAAATCGCGACCTGAGCCGTAAAGGAGCCCTTCATGCATCAGGTGCGGAAATACCTCAGAACTTAATGATAGCCTCCGATTACAGAAAAAAAGAATTGCAACATATCGTCGAAATTAGAAATGGCAAGCAATCCCCTGACTTAATGTGGGATAAATATTTCTGGCATTCTTCTTATTTTGCTCATCAGCGAAAAAATTATTTTGCTTCCGTAAGAATGTATTCTTCGCGTCAAAATAATATGGAAGAGCCCTATAATGAAGAGGGATTAAAAATGCACCATCTTGCTGACGGCGCTAATCTTATCAGTCGAACCGGCAGGGAGTACGATGATATATTTCCAGTGTGGGATTGGCAAAAAATACCGGGCGCTACAATTGTGCAGAGACCATCTTTGCCCGCTCCAACGGAGATCGCAAAGAAAGGCCTTACCGATTTTGTGGGTGGGGTTAGCAATGGGGAATTTGGAGCGGCTGCGTTCGATTTTAAAAGCGTGCATGATCCACTTACAGCGCATAAGGCCTGGTTTTTCTTTGACAGGGAATATGTTTGTCTCGGTGCTGGCATCCAATCAGAAGCCCCCTATCCTGTCGTAACAACACTAAATCAAAGTTTGTTGAATGGAGATGTGATTGTAAAAATGAAAGATGGTTTGCAGCCCCTGAAAAAAGATAGGCATGTTTTGAATAACGTTTCATGGGTCTTACAGGATAGTATTGCTTATTTATTTCCTCATCCGGTAAGTATGCATATTTCCAACACAACGGCCACTGGAAAATGGCAGGAGATAACTCACCAGGCCTGGGCCACAAGAGAGCCGGTTGAAAAAAAAGAAGTATTTAGTTTATGGATCGATCACGGGCTAAGACCTGAAAATGCCGGGTATGAATACATAGTCGTGCCTGGTATTGGTGTAAATAGCTTGGACACCTATATCAAGACTTCGAAGATAAAAATTCTCTCAAACACCCCGGAAATACAGGCTGTACAGCATGAAGGTTTAAACATTGCTGAAATTGCTTTTTATAAAGCTGGCTCCTTAGAAATAGCTGGAGGGTTAAAGGTTACAGCAGAGAGTCCCTGCCTCATGATGTTAAAAACATCTAATGGTCGTATTAGTGAAATAACGGTATCTGATCCAACTGAAAAATTAAAATCAATTCAGTTTTCTGTAAACACCTTGGTACAAGGTAAAGGAGATGGCTGGAACATTGCGCCGAATCAGGAAAAGAAAAATAGTCTTATCAAAGTCGATTTGCCGCAAGCCGGATATGCCGGCAAAAGTGTAGGGTTGAAATTGTTCTGATAAAAATTGATCAGAATGAATTTTAGAGCTGGTTTTATTTTATTGAACATACCACAAAAAATAATTTGACAATGAAAAACAGGATAAAAAATAATTGCCCATTGATTTTATTTTCATTGATTCTTTCAATCAGCCCGTTGTATTCAAATGCATTTGATAGTTCGCATTTTTTTTCATTCAACAATTCTATTGAGCTCCGCAATGACACTTCAAAAAACTGGCAACAAATGAAAAGCGTTGAGGATGTTTGCTATGCTTTTCCACAAAGAATGGATTCGCTCATGAAGGAAATAAATTTAGACAGGGAGGGCTTGCATGATGTAAAAGCAGCATACACAAATGGCAACCTGGTTTTGGCCTGCGCACGATTGCTTGACTATTACAAAAACGCAAACACAGTAAAATATCTCCGGGAAGATTGTGTACCTTCTTCCAATGAGAGGGATGCCGGCGCCGATTCTATTCTGCAACATATCTTGACATTTTATCTGCAAACAGACAAAGTTCCCACAAATCCTGACGGGCACCTGGATTGGAAATATCATGGCCCTGATGATGATATAGAATGGGCATGGGCTCTTAACCGCCATTACTATTTTGCCAATTTGCTTGACGCCTGGTTTAAAACCGGCAATGCTGATTATGCAAATAAAATTGATATAGATTTAAGAGATTGGATCATCAGCAGTTTGCCTTATCCCGGCGTAAAAAGTAGTACAGAATTATGGCGTGGATTAGAAGTAAGCTTTCGTGTGAAAGTATGGGCGCGTATTTTTTACGGCCTTATAAATTGCCCGGAACTTACCCCGGCAACCCGTCTCCTGATGCTGAGCAGTATTCCTGAACATGCTCATTACTTGAAAAATTTTCATAGCCAGGGCAATTGGCTCACGATGGAAATGTCAGGCCTGGCAACTGCCGCTTCTGCGTGGCCGGAATTTAATAATTCCCCGTCATGGATTGCCTATTCCAAAGAAACTATGACGGAAAGTTTGAAGAAGCAAGTGTATCCGGATGGAGTGCAAACCGAACTGACTTCTCACTACCACCAGGTAGCGTTGAACAATTTCAGTCTTTTTATGAATATTTGTAAAGAGGCAAAAGTACCGTTGCCCGGATTGTATGAATCTGCCATTGAGAAAATGTGGAACTATATTGCATATACAATGCGGCCTGATGGAAACGGGCTTCTTAATAATGATGCCGACCTTGATTACAACAGGGACAAAATACATGCAGCCGCCGTGGAATATGGTCGTAAGGATTGGCTTTACATCGCTTCAAATGGTAAAGAAGGCATTAAACCGCAAGCGAAGAGTTCCATATTTTTCCCCTGGGCCGGCCAGATGATCATGAGAAGTGGGTTTGAGCCAAATGCACAATGGGGCTTCTTTGATATAGGGCCGTGGGGCACCGGCCATCAGCACAATGATAAACTTCATCTTTCTGTATCAGCTTATGGCCGGGACTTCCTGGTGGATGCGGGCAGGTTTGCGTACAGGGGAGATGTCGCAAAAAAATTCAGAAGATATGCTATGGGTAGCTTTGGCCACAATGTGATTTTAATTGACGGTGAGGGGCAGGCGCCCGGACCGGAATTAAATACACAACCTGTTTCAAACAATCATTTCAAAATATCAGATAAGTTTGATTACGCCTGGAATTCTTTTGATGATTTTATAAATGTAAAAGGAGAAGGCAAACATACAAGAGCAGTATTTTATGTAAGGGGGAAATTTTGGGTAGTTTTAGATAGAATAAATACCGATCGCCCAAGAGATATTGATGTGCTCTGGCATTGGCATCCTGATTGCAAAGTGGCGCTTTTAGAAAAGCAAATAGTGAGTACGCAAAATAAAAATGGGAACCTGGAAATTATTCCGGTGGGTTCAATCCCGTGGTCAGTTAACTTAGTAAAGGGACAGGAGGAGCCGCAAGTTCAGGGATGGTACAGTAAAGAGTACAATAAATACGAGCCGAACACCGCAAGTATTTATTCTGCAAAAATCAATCAAAGCAGTTCCTTCGCATGGATTTTATTTCCATCGGAAAACAATACTCCTGCAGTGCAGGCCAAAATAATTTCTGAAAATAAAGACGGCGCAACGATTGAAGTTGACAATGCTCAGGAAGGAAAATGGATATTGAAAATTCCTTTTTCTAACAGCAATGAAGCATCTTTACAATTTTCAAAAATTAAAAAATAAATACTAAAAAGGAATTCGATAGTTTAAAAATTTTTTATAAAAATATAATCGTGAAATATTTAAAATATTTTTTTCTTTTCATTCTTACAGGAATCGCTTCAGGTTCATTTGCACAGGATACAACATTTTCTATCCTTAAAGAAAACCTGCAGGATTATTACCTGATGAAGAAATCCGGTGATAATGATTTAAAAGCAATCGTAGAAAAACTGCATCAAGATACAGCGGCATCTGACCAGGTAACACTCGAAGTTTATCAAAAGAAAAATGCCGATCAGCAGTTAGTAGAAAAATATATTGAGGACATAAATGCAGATGGCTCATGGCCTGATATTAATTATAAAGACAACAAAAGATCGGGCTGGGATCCCGCCAAACATGCGGAGCGAATCCTTTTATTGACGAAGGTTTATAAAGACCCGGATTCAAAATTATATAACGACAAAAATTTAAGTACGGTATTGCACAAAGCCATGCAATTCTGGTTCCGGGCTAAACTGGTTTGTCCTAACTGGTGGTATAACGAAATAGGCGGCCCCAAAACGTTAGGCCCTGCTTTTATCATGCTTAAAGATGAGCTTTCAGCAGATGAAATGGATGGAGCTTTAAGTGTATTGAATAAAGCTGGATTCAGAATGACGGGACAAAATAAAGTATGGCTTGCCGGTAATGTGTTTTTTAAAGCGGTGCTAACAAGCGATACAAAGCTTGCTCAGCAGGCACGTGATACTATCGCTTCAGAAATCAGAATCGGTGAGGAAGAAGGAATTCAGCCTGACTTCAGTTTCCATCAGCACGGCCCGCAGCAACAATTTGGAAACTACGGGTTAGCTTTTATCACAGGCATGGCTTTCTGGGGAAGGATTTTTAACGGTACGCCTTTCGCCTTTGATGAAGACCAAAAGACAATTCTTCGCGAACTTTTTTACAATGGCTATAACTGGATTAGCTGGAAAGGATATTTTGATGTTAATTCTTTAGGCAGGCAATTCTTTAAAGAGGCAGAGCTAAATAAATCGCTGGCTACAGGCTACGCCGCTGCTGATTTGATGGTGACCGACCCTGAGCACAAGCAAATTTATCTCGACTTTATATCACGGAATTTCTCAGGCTCGTCTTTACCTCTTTTCACTGGTGACAAACATTTCTGGCGTTCGGACATGACAGTGCATAGAGCTCCCGCCTGGTTTTCATCTATAAAAATGTCTTCAGAAAGAGTGAAAGGTGCAGAAGCATTAAATAGTGAAAACTTAAAAGGATATTATGTTGCAGACGGCGCCACTTATATTGTGGTTAACGGCGATGAATACAACGATATATTCCCGGTGTGGAACTGGCGAAAACTTCCCGGAGTAACTTGTTATCAAAGCAGCGAACCTCTTAAAGTTTTAACCATTAACGGGTATCGAAATAATAATGATTTTACAGGTGGCCTTTCAAAAGGATCAAATGGAATCACTGCATTCCACCTGGTACGGGATTCTCTTACAGCCAGAAAAGCCTGGTTTTTTACAGATAACGTAATGGTCTGTCTTGGCGCCGATATTTCATCCGGTGAAAGCGATTCGGTTTCTACCACGATTAATCAAACATTTTTGAAAGATGATGTTTATTATTTTGATGGAAGCGTAAAGAAGATGTCGCCTGAATCGCAACTGAGCAGCAATACAATTAAATGGATTTATCATAACAGGGTTGCTTATTATCCTTTGCAAAAGCTGGAGATTACTTTATCTGATAAAACCCAATATGGCGATTGGAATGAGATAGCGAAAATCTATCCTTCGGAAAAGCAGTCAGCGAAAATATTCTGCCTCGAAGCAAGCCATGGAAATAAGCCGCAACATAAATCTTATTCTTATGTGGTACTGCCCGCAGTTACCTTAGATTATATCACGCATTACAAGCCATCTTTCACCGTAGTAGAAAATACCAGCAGGGCACAAATAATAAAAGCTAACAATGAAAAAATAAATATGTTTGTTATTTATGATCCGGTTAAGTTGTCGATTGCAGGAACAGGTAAAATAAATTTTGATCAACCGGGTTTATATATGCTTGAAAAAACGGGTGAAGAATGGATGATGACCGCGGCAGATCCTACCCATAAACTGGAGCGCGTAACGTTTACATTTAATGGTAAAAAATATAAAATGGAACTACCTCAACATGGTGACTTAGGAAAATCTATCACACAACAAATAAATTAAATTCGGAAATCATGACATGATAATCTGGTTACGGCATAATCAAAATAATTAATAACTGATAAAATAAAATTTAAAAATGAACGAAAACATCGAAACGCGGCATCCAAGCAGCCCAACCGAAGTAGCCAATATGAACACTTCGCAATTGCGTGAAAACTTCCTCATCGGGAATGTCTTTGAAGAAGATAAAATCCATCTCACCCTGTCATTTTATGACCGTTACATTTCCGGTGGTGCAATGCCCGTAAATAATGTCATCGAATTGCCAAATCCCGGTAACTTGAAAGCCAACTATTTTTTGGAAAGAAGGGAAATGGGCATCATCAATGTAGGAGGCAAAGGAACTGTAGAAGCCGATGACGAAAAATATGAATTGGATTTTAAAGAAGCGCTTTACATCAGCAAAGAAACAAAAAAAGTAAAATTCCATTCTGCAGATAAAGCAAATCCTGCGAAGTTTTATATTAATTCTGCACCCGCGCATCACAAATTCTCAACAAAGAAAATTACCAAAAAAGAAGCGGAAATTGTAACATTGGGTTCATGGGAAAATTCAAACCACCGTACCATCAATAAGCTAATTGTAAACAGCGTGGTGGAAACCTGCCAGTTGCAAATGGGGATGACTGAATTAAAAACAGGTAGCGTATGGAACACGATGCCTGCGCATACGCATGACCGTAGGATGGAAGTTTATTTTTATTTTGAAATTCCGGAAGGCCAGTCTGTATGCCACTTTATGGGTGAACCCCAGGAGACAAGGCACATCTGGATGCAAAATGATCAGGCAGTCATTTCGCCAAACTGGTCAATCCATGCAGGGGCTGGCACTTCTAATTATACTTTTATATGGGGCATGGCCGGAGAGAACCTTGATTATGGCGACATGGATGTGGCCGCTGTAAAAGATTTAAGATAAAACCTATAAGGTTTTGAAAACCTTATAGGTTTGTAATAATGATTAACTTTCTTAAACCATTCTGATAATGAAAAAATTTTTTTTCTCTTTTTGCCTGCTTGCGATTTTTGTAACATTTTTTAGTTCGAAATCCATCGCCCAAAATAATTTTCGCGCGGATTCTACTTTGCAAATAATGAAAAAAGTAGCTGACTGGCAATTACGTAGTTGGGAGCGGCAAGGCATGCGCCATGCTAAATATGACTGGACTAACGGTGCTGCTTACGCGGGTTTTATGGCTTTGAATGAAATAGCCAATGATCCTAAATACGGCAAAGCCATGCACGGGATTGGCGAAGATCTTGACTGGAACACAGGCCCACGGCGTAGCATGGCTGACGATTATTGCGTAGCACAAATGTTTTCGCAAATGTATTCTTTGTACCGACAGCCTAAAATGATTGCTCACTTTAAAGAACAGGCAGATTCTATTGTGGAAATGCCACATACCGAATCGCTTGAATGGAAAAACAATATCCATCTTCGCGAATGGGCCTGGTGCGATGCTTTGTTTATGGCGCCGCCTGCATTGGCCTATTTATCTACCGCTACAGGCGATCAGAAATATTTAGATATCGCATCTAAACTTTGGTGGAAAACAACAGAGTATCTTTTTGACCCATCTGAAAATTTATATTTCCGTGATGGTAGTTATTTGAATAAGAAAGAGGCCAATGGTACAAAAATGTTTTGGTCTCGCGGCAATGGTTGGGTAATGGGCGGACTGGTAAGAATGTTGGAGAATATGCCTGCGAATTATCCTGACCGGCCCCGCTTTGTTGAATTGTATAAAAAGATGGCAGACAAAATTGCTACGCTGCAATCTGAGGATGGAAGTTGGCATGCTTCATTGCTTGACGCAGCAAGCTATCCTGCAAAAGAAACCAGTGGTACCGGCTTCTTCTGCTATGCGCTTGCCTGGGGAATAAATCATGGATTACTGTCTTATGAAAAATACACTCCTGTTATTTCAAAAGCATGGGAAGCATTAACGTCATCTGTTCATGCAAATGGAATGCTGGGCAATGTACAGCAAATAGGCGCGCAGCCCGAATCCGTCGATAGTAACAGCACAGAAGTTTATGGTGTAGGCGCTTTTCTTTTGGCCGGATCGCAAATGGTTGAAATGATATTGAAGCATTCTTCAGATAGCAACATTCTATCGGTTAATAATCCTACAGGTTTAGACAGAAAAGAAGAAGTGGTTTCTTTTCCATACAAAGATTTTATTTCAAAAAATAAAAATTACAGCGATAGAAAATT
>Ga0164241_10004589_pt1 | contig 13316 bp, 6 predicted proteins | sample OricomyardsoilBY_FD_108780 | JGI IMG/M metagenome (GOLD analysis project Ga0164241, IMG submission 108780) | Backyard soil microbial communities from Emeryville, California, USA - Original compost - Back yard soil (BY) | ecosystem: Environmental > Terrestrial > Soil > Unclassified | place: USA...
CGCGCGCGCGGAAGTGGAGCCTGACCGTGACGGCGTGCGCTTGCGCATCTTCGTCACGCCGCGTCGCGTGATCGCCGACGTGCGCGTGACCGGCGGCGTGCTGGCTGACGACGTGCTGTTGCGCGCGGTCGGGCTGCAAGTCGGGCGCGAGCTCACCGGCGATGATCTGGAGCGCCTGCAAACACGCTTACGCGAAGAGCACGCCAAGCACGGGTTCCCCCACGCGCGCGCCACGTTACTGGCCATCGACACCGATGATCCGTTGCGCGTGGCGCTGCGCATCGATTTGGTGCCCGGCCCGCCCCAACGCATCGACCAGCGTAAATTCTACGCTTGGCCCGACCCGAACGAGCCGGTGTTACACAGCCTGCTCGGCCAATACCAAATGAGCCGCGGCGACCGCGCCGACGAAGAGCAGCTCGAAGCTGCCGATCGCAAGTTCGAGACGCTGTTGCGCGTGCGCGGCTTCCATCGCGCCACCGTCGAGCACGCGCTCGACAACGACGCTCACGGCAAGTTGACGTTGAAGGTGAACGTACACGCCGACCAGCGCATGCGCATCTCGTTCGAGGGCAACCGGCTGTTCGACAGCGACGAGCTGCTGAGCGCGCTGTCGCTGGAAGAGACCGACGACCGCGCGCCGGAGAGCTTGGCCGAGAAGCTGCGCCAGCACTACCTGATGCGCGGGCGGCTGGACGTGCAGGTGACGCCCAACATTCGCACCCGGCCCGGCTCGGCGGTGAGCGACTTGGTCTTCACGGTGCGCGAGGGCGACCCGTTGCGCGTTACCGCGCGCCGCTATCCGTGCTTGACCCAATTCAAGCCCTCCGCCGTCGACGCCGAGATCGACAGCTTTCTGGCCGAGCTACCCGGCGCCGAGCTGCTCGGCCCCGTCGATCCGCGGATCAGCGAGCCGGTGTACGGCCCGACGCACGACTCGGCCGCCCGCCACGCTCCGCGCGACTTCAACCCGTACGCCTCGTACGTCCCCGACGTCTACGAAAAGGCCATCGATCACCTGCGTGATCTGTACCGTTCCGAGGGCTATTTGTCGGCCAGCGTGGGGCCGCTGTCGCTGGTGCGGCGCGCCTGTGACCGCCGCTCACCCGTCGGACAGTGCCTGCCCGAGGCGAGCCAGCCTGCGCTGCCCGCCGCTGCTTGCAGCTACGACGAGCGGGGGCTACCGCTCGAGCTCCCCGCGCCGGACTCGGCGCTCGGCTGCGTGCCCGATCCCAAGCGCGGCAAGCACTGCTCCACCGAAGCCTCCCTGTACCTGCCCATCCGGCTCGGCCCGCGTACCTACCTGTACGACGTCTCCTTCGAGGGCAACCGCGCGCTGGTCGAGAGCCGCCTGTTCGAAGCCTCCGAGCTTTCGCTGAACATGCCCTTGAGCCAGGCCGAGCTGGACCGTGCGCGCCGACGCATTCTCGACACCTACGCCGAGGACGGCTTTGCCTTCGCCGACACCGAAGTGGAGCTGGACCTGTCGCCGGACCACACGCGCGGGCGTGCCCGCTTCGTCGTCAGCGAGCGCGAGCAGGTGCGGGTGTCACGAGTGGTGATCAAAGGCGCCGACGCCACCAGCGAACGCCTCATCCGCAGCCGTATCGCCCTCGAAACGGGCGGCATCTACCGACGCAGCTTGGTGCGCCGGACCGAAGAGCGCCTGGCCACCCTGGGCGTATTCGGCAGCATCAGCGTCGGCTTCGAGGACCCTTACGTGCCGGCGCGCGAGAAGGTCGTGATCGTCAGCGTCGAGGAGCGGCTGGCGCAGTACGTCGACGTGCGGCCGGGCTTGAGCAGCGGTGAGGGGTTCCGCATCTCGTTCGAGTACGGACACCGTAACCTCGCCGGCGAGGCGATTCAGTTGACGTTGCGCTCGCAGCTCAACTTCTTGCCGCAGCAGTTCATCATCGAAGACGACGTGCGCGCCAAGCACGAAGCGGTCGAGACCCGCTTCGGTCGACACAACTCGGCCAGCGTGGAGTTTCCCGAGATTGGCCTCGGGCCTCTATTTCGCTTCAACGTCGAGGCCATCGACGTACGCGACAACGCGCGTGACTACAGCTTGGTCAAGGACGCCTTCATCCCGACCGTGATCTTCAGGCCCGAACGGCGCTTGTCGGCGCAACTGGGCGCTTCGCTCGAGCTGAACACGGCCACGATTCTGGGCGACACCGGCGGCCTCGTTAAATACATCAAAGACAGCGGCCAATTGACGACGTTTCGCGTGCCCGAGGGCACCACGTTCGTCACCGCCCAGCGAGCGTCGGCCACTTGGGACCAGCGCGACGTCCCGCTCGACGCGACGCGCGGGTTCTTGATCTCGGGCTCGATCGAGCACGTGCACGCCAAGCCGGTCGGCGACACCGCGACCGCCGCCGCCACCAGCAGCGGCACCGGCCCGTTCGATCCGGTGGTCAGCGACTTCATGCAGTACACGTCGCGCGTGGCCGGTTACATTCCGATCACCAAGCGCGGCATGGCGTTGGCGTTGTCGTTTCGCTGGGGCCTGAACAGCCAGCTGATCGAACGCTCCCACACTTACCCTGATCGGCTATTTTTCATGGGCGGCGTGGATACCATCCGCGGCTTTACCCAAGATTCGCTGATCCCCGAAGACATCGCCCAGCAGTTGCTCGACGCTCGCGATCTCGCCGAGTCCGATCCCGGCGACAACGAGCCTTTGACGGTAGATCGCATCTTGATTCGCGGCGGCGACGTGTTCGTCAATCCGCGCGCCGAGCTGCGCATTCCCATCAGCGGTAGCGTCCAGACGGCGCTGTTCCTCGACACCGGCAACCTGTGGAGCACCATCCGCGCGTTCCAAGACCTCAGCCTCCGCCTCCGATACTCCGCCGGCAGCGGTATCCGCATCGCGACGCCGGTCGGTCCGCTCGTCTTCGACTACGGCTTCAACCTGGAGCGGTTGCTCGATCAGCTGGATCGTTCGAGAAAGCGGCAACGCTTTTGGGAGAGCATCGGCGCTTTCCACTTCAGTATCGGGTTGTTCTAGGTCGCGCCGCGCCCGCCAACCAATCCGAAACATGCCGATCGGATGTCTCGGAGTGGGATGGTCGAGACGGTTAAAACAATCTCGAGCGTCGGGTTAATGACACCCCCGGGTCTGCCGTTCACACAGATCGGGCGTACGAAATGTCATTGGCGAGCACCAAGCCACCTCCGGCGGACTTTCAACGAACGGTTTCGGGGTCAGTCGCCAAGGTGACCTCGGTTCGGGACCTGACGGTGGGGGACATCGACGTGGTTTTCCAGCCCATCGTCGACATGCAAACGGGGTCCACCTTCGCCTACGAAGCGCTCACACGCTGCAAATGGCCGGAGTTCAAGAACCCGCTCGTGCTCTTTCAGCAGGCTGAAGCCGAGCGCGCTTGTGGCCCGCTCGGTCGCAAGATCCGCGAGGTCGCGTTCGGACGCTGTGCCGACGCGCCGTTGTTCGTGAACCTGCACCCGCACGAGCTGAGCGATGGCTGGCTGGTGCGGCCCGATGATCCGCTGTTTTTCCACGATCGCGCCGTGTACTTGGAAATCACCGAGTCGGCCGCGTTCAGCTACTTTGGCCTGTGCGCCGGCGTCTTGAAAGAAATCTGCTCGCGCGGTGGCGCCTACTTGGTCGTCGACGATCTGGGCGCCGGTCACTCGAACTTGAAACGCATCGTCGATCTGGAGCCGCACGTGGTGAAGCTCGATTTGGCGCTCGTGCGCGGCATCGAGAAGAGCCGTCGCCAGCAAATCTTGGTGCGCCAAGTCGTTTCACTGTGCGAAGAGCTGGGGGCCAAGGTCGTGGCCGAAGGCATCGAGACCGAGGACGAGCTGCGGGCGGTCTTGGATACCGGCGCGCACTACGGCCAAGGTTACCTCTTCGCCAAGCCCGCCTTCCCGATCCCGACCGCCAGGTGGCCGTTTCATCGCCCCACCCCCGTCGCCGCCGCGCAGTAGGGTCGAGCGCCTGCGATCGAAACGTGAGCACGGTCGCGCCAGAACGAAGTCAGAGCGTGACTTCAACCGCTCTGCTCGCCGTGGGTGAGTCGCGCCAAACCTGACGTGAACGCGAATGGTGCGCGGGGGACGGCGGCCGCATGATGAGCGGCCAGATGAAGCTTCGGTTTGTCGAAGACAGGCGCACGATGCTGTGGGCATTCCTGCTGTTGCCGCTCGGGCCTGCGCTCGCGCTGTGGCGCCCGAGCTCGTTGCCGTGGCTTTTGCCGCTGCTGCTTCACTGCTCGTATCTGTCGGGGGTCCTGACGCACAACCACAACCATTGTGGAGTCTTTCAGCAGCGTTGGGCGAACGTCGGCTACGGCGCGTGGTTGTCTATCTTCTACGGGTTTCCGATCGTTTCGTGGATACCCACCCACAACCAAAACCACCATCGCTTTCGCAACGGTGAAGGCGACCTCACGGCCACCCGTCGCTACGCACGCCACGACAGTCTGCTCACCGCGCTCAGCTACCCGCTCGCGTCCGGCCGTTTCCAACTCCCTGCCCTCGCTATCTTCATCCGTACGGCACTTCGAGCTCGTTCCCGGCAACGGAGCCGCATCGTGCTCGAGAGCAGCGCGCTCGTGCTCGCTCACGGCGCGGTCTGGTTGGCGGCGGTGCTGCGACACGGGGTGGGCACGGGTACGCTTACGTACTTTTGCGCGCTTGGCGTGCCCGCGCTCTTGGGCACGTACTGGATGATGCTGACCAACTACCTGCAGCACGTCGGCTGCGACCCCGCCTCCGAGCATGACCACTCGCGAAACTTCGTCAGTCCGTTCTTCAACTGGTTCGTGTTCGATAACGGCCTGCACACCGTCCACCACGAGCACCCCGGGCTGCATTGGAGCCGTTATCGCGAGCTGCATCGCTGGCGGGAGGGGCAAATCGCGCCCGAGCTCAACCAGAGCACGCTGTTCGGCTTCGTCGTTCGCCGCTACGTCATCCGCGCGCCCGGCGCTGTAGGCTCAGTCGTCGCTGGCGCTCCGAAAAAGTCACCTTCTGAAGCCCAGCGCGCTTGAACGTCGGTTGCGGCACGATGGTCTTGATTTCGAGCAGGCTCGCGAGCTCGGGCGAAGGCTCGAGGCCCAAGTCGCCCAAGATCTCGGCCGCGACCAGGGCTCCGGTTTCGGCCCCGCCTTCCATCCAACCTTGGAAATCGACGGACGTGTGCTCGCCGCAGAAGTGCAAGTTGCCTTCGCGCTCGCCCTCGTGCTCCCAGAACGACCACTGACCGGGCTTGTAGCAAGTGTAACTGCCGAGGGTGAATTCGTAGCTCGGCCAGTGCATGCGGCGGGCGCTATCGGCGCGGTAGGCGGCTTTGGTCCCCGGAAAAATCAGCTCCAAGTCGTCCAAGATGCCCGTGTAATGGGCTTCGGCTTTGCCTTGGCCGACGTCCACGCCCGCCTGGCCGCCCAGGAAATTGGTCAAGGTACCGCGCTCGCCGGGCTGCCCGATCGAGCTGTCCCAAGTCTGCTGGAACGCCGCGTCCGTGGTGACCGAGCCGCTTTTTCGATGCTCTTCGCGCCAAACGCGGGTGTCGAACTGGCCCATGACTTTGGCGTTCGTGCCGTAGCCGAGCTCGGCGATGATTTGCTGCTTGAGCTCGCTGAGCGGAACCTCGAGCTTGACCTTGCGCAGCACGCTGTAAGGCATCGCCAGCACGACGTGATCGGCGTGCACCTCGCTCTTGGTGCCGGCCTTCACGTCGACGAGCTCGAGCGTGAAGCCACGCGCGTCGCCGCCGGTCAGGCCCGTCAGCTTCGTGCCGAGCTGCACCGTGCCCGCCGCGAGCTTGTCGGCGAGTCGGAGCGGAAAGGCCTCACTGCCTTCGTGCGCGTGGTACCGCTCGTCCGACTCACCGAAAATGCGGAACGGATCCGGCGCGTCCGAACCGATCAGGTAAAGCATATTCAGCGCCGACTGCTCCGTCGTCTCGAGCCCAAACTCACCGCGATAGGCGGCGGTGAGCAGCGCGTTGAGGGCGGCGTAGTCGGCGGGCGGCACGTTTTCGTCGAGCCAATCCGCGAGCGTCGTGACGTCGAGTTGGTTGAAGGCGGTGTCGTCGTCTTCGTCGTCGGCGGCCGCGACGGCTTCGGCCATGGCGGGCGCTACCGCCGTGAACTGCTCGACCACGGTGGCTTCGGGGACCTCCTCGCCTCCGACGAACCACACGTCGGGCTGAATGCTCGCGTCGGCGAGCCGGTCATCGAGCTCGATCTCGAGCTCTTCCGCGAGCGCGAACAGCGTGGCGTGGCTCGAGTCGATGAGCTCGCCCCCCAGCTCGAAGACCTGCCCGTCGTAGGCGTCGTCGTGCGCCGTAAACATGCGGCCGCCGACGCGCGTCGACGCTTCGTAGACCGTGACGCCGACGCCCGACTGTTGCAGCCGGTAGGCGCAGTGCAGCCCGGCGATGCCGGCCCCCACCACCGCCACGCGCTCCGTGCCCGGGCGTTTGGTCGAGTCATCGCCTCCGCACCCGCTCAGCGCACCGGCGGCTGCGAGCTGCAACGCACCCGCTGTCAACTGTCGCCGCGTCAAATGGGCGCGCCCGGCGTCCAGGTTTGGAGTCGCGCTGCGCCGCTCTGCCAACACACGAGCCGCAATTCTCCGCAGTTGACCGAACAAACGGGTTCTCGCCATGAAACCAACATCCTAGGCCTTGACCCGGGGCCGCCTCAACTCCACATGGGCCGGGAACTTCTGCGTCATCTGATGAGCCAAGCCACCGCTCAGCCGCCCGTCCCCCAAGCCACCGCCTTCGGCCTCGCCGCCGTCGACGCCGAGGCTGAGCGCCTGCCGTTCAAGCTGGTCGGCCAGTTCAAGCGTCATGCGCGGCGTTACGTGCTCGGCTTCGGCCTGCTCGCCACGTACCACTACGCCCAATATTGGCTCAACACCCAGGTCAAGCTAGCCGTCAACCTGGTTCAAGCCCAACACAACGAGCGTGTCGTCAGCATCGGCATGTGGATGATCGTGGTGGCGCTGGTTGCGTTCGCGGTGCGGGTGCTGTCCCGCATTGCCGTCTTCAACGCCGGGCGCAACGCCGAGTACGAGCTGCGGCGGGTTTTGTCGGCCAAGCTACTCACGCTCGGTCCCTCGTTCTATCGCCGCATGAGCATCGGCGAAATCATGAGCCGCGTCACCAATGACTTGACGCAGGTACGGTTGTTGCTCGGCTTCGGCGTTTTGAACGTCATCAACACCGTGCTGGCCCTGGCCAGCTCGTTGTACCTGCTCATCCCCACGTCCCCCAAGTTGACGGTGGTGGCGCTCATTCCGTTGCCGCTGGTGCTGCTGGTGACGCGCTGGTTCTCGGGCGGATTCTTCACGCGCACGCGCGACGCCCAGGCCGCGCTCGGTGAAATGAGCGGTCGTGTACAAGCCAGTGTGGCCGGTGTGCGCGTCGTGCGTTCTTTCGCTCTCGAAGAGCGTGAGGCCGAAGCGTTCGAGGTCACCAACCAAAAATACCTGGAAAAAAGCCTGAGCATGGCGCGCCTGCGCGGCTCGATGACACCGATTTTGCAGGTCACGCTGTCGATCGGCGTGTTGGTGGTGTTTTGGTACGGCGGTCACCTGGTCATGACCCACGAAATGAGGTGGGGTGATTTCCTCGCCTTCACGCTGGCGCTCGGGCGCCTGACTTGGCCGTTGATGTCGCTCGGCTTCATCGTCGGCATGCTGCAGCGCGGCCGCGCGTCGTATTCGCGGTTGGCCGAGGTCTACGCGGCCGAGCCGGACATTACGGACGGCCCCCTGCGCCCCACCGAAATGCCGCAAGGCCTGGAGGTGCGGAACCTGAGTTTTGCCTACGGCGACCGCAAAGTGGTCGATGGCGTCAGCTTCGAGCTCGCTCCCGGCAAGTCGCTGGCGATCGTCGGTCGCACCGGGGCCGGCAAGTCGACGCTGGCGCTGTTGTTGGCGCGCTTGCTACCCACGCCTCCCGGTAGCGTGTTTTTGGGTGGCCACGACGTGTGCGAGCTGCCGCTCGGTTTGGCGCGCCAGGTCGTCGGCTACGCGCAGCAGAACGCATTTTTGTTCAGCACCACCGTCGGTCGCAACATCGCCTTCTGTCTCGACGACCCCGACTCGCCGGAAGCCAGCCAGCGCGCTCACCGCGCCGCCGAAGAAGCGCGCATCGCCGAAGAAGTGCTGGAATTGCCCGACGGCTTCGACACCGTCGTCGGTGAACGCGGCGTCCAGCTTTCGGGCGGACAAAAGCAGCGGGTAGCCCTGGCCGCCGCCTTCGTGTCGGAGCCGCAAATCCTGATCTTGGATGATCCGCTGAGCGCCGTCGACGCCCGCACCGAGCGCGGAATTCTCGACGCCATCGATCGACAACGCCGAGCGCGCTCACTCATCTTGATCACGCATCGCGTCGCCGCCGCATCGCATTGTGACGAGATCATCGTGCTCGAAAAGGGGCGCGTCGTGGAGCGCGGCACGCACGAACAGCTGCGTCGCTCGGGCGGCTTTTACACCACGTTCGCCGAAGAGCAGCGCATCGAGCGCGAGCTGCAGGCGCTCGAGGGCGAGCCGGTCGAGCCTCCGCCGGTGGGGGAACAGGCGGTGTCGCCGTGAGCGCGAGCAACGGCTCCAACGGCAACGGGCCGAGCCGCAACGGGCCCAACGGTGCGCCGCCCAACCCGACGCGCAATACGCGCGCCGCCGCTGCCGTCAAAGCCTTCCACGAAGAAGAGCGCTTCGGCAAAGCCTACGATTTGCGGCTGGTGAAAAAGTCGTGGCCGTTCGTGAAGCCACACCAAAAGCTGCTCTGGCTTTCGCTGGGCGTGGTGCTGTTCACCTCCGGCAGCGCGCTGCTTCGGCCGCTGATCATGCGGCGGACGATGGATGAAGGCGTGGTCGCCGGGCATCCCGATGTCTTGATGAAGGGCGGCTTGATGCTGGCCGGCGTCATGATCATCGAGCAAGTGCTGGGTTTTCTGCAGATGTACGCGATGCAGGTGGCGGGGGCGCGGGCCATGTCCGATCTGCGGCGGCACGTTTTCCGCTTTCTGCACCGGCAACGGCTCGGCTTCTTCGATCGGCAGCTGGTGGGCAAGCTGGTGTCGCGTGTCACCAACGACGTCGACGCCATGCTCGAGCTGTTTGCCTCGGGCGCGCTGCTGTCGATAGGTGATCTGTTCAAGTTGATCGGCATCATCGTGCTCATGCTGTCGATCGATACGCGCATGGCGTTGATCGCCTTCGTCGGCGTGCCGCCCGTCGCGTTGCTGGTCATGGTGGTGCGCCGTCGCATGCGCGACGCCTTTCGTGCCATCCGCGGCAACACCTCGCGCATGAACGCGACCACCAACGAGCAGGTCAGCGGCATGACGGTGATTCAGGCCTACGGTCGGCCTGCCGCCGCCGCGCGCGAGTTCGACGAAGTGAACGCCGGCTACCGCGACGCCAACAACGCCGCCATCAAGTGGGATTCGATTCAAGACGCCGCCATCGATACCGTCGGCGCGGTTTGCTTGGCGTCCGTCATCGCCTTCACCGGCCATCATCCGGTCAGCTTCGGTACGCTGGTGGCGTTCTCGGCGTTCATCAAAGAGTTCTTCGAGCCGATCAGCGCGTTGGCGCAGCGCTACACGCTGCTGCAAAGCGCGATGGCCGGCGCCGAGCGTGTCTTCGGCCTGCTCGACGCTCCCGATCTGGATTGCCCACCGGTCGAGCAGGGTGACGCCGGCGACTCCACGTTCGACGTCGAGCTCGAGCACGTTGATTTCGAATACAAGCCGGGGGTCCCGGTGCTGCGCGACCTGTCGTTCCGGGTACCGCGCGGCGAAAAGGTGGCGCTCGTCGGCCCCACCGGCTCGGGCAAGACGACCATCACCGCGCTTTTGCTGCGCTTGTACGAGATTTCGGGCGGCTCGGTGCGCGTGCGCGGCCAGGACGTGCGTCGTTACGATCGCGAATCGTTGCGCAAAATGTTCGCGGTGGTGCCGCAAGACGTCTACCTGTTTCCGGGCAGCGTGCTGACCAACATCGCCGCCGGCGTCACCCCCGACCGCGCGCGGGTGGAAGACGTGCTGCGGCGGCTCGGCGCGTACGACGTCTTCGCCAGCCGCGAGCAGGGCCTCGACACACCGGTGCAAGAGCAGGGCAAAAATTTCTCGACCGGCGAACGTCAGCTCATCGCGTTTGCGCGCGCCATGTACCGCGACGCGCCGATCCTCATTTTGGACGAAGCGACGGCCAGCATCGACAGCGAGACCGAGTCACGCCTTTCGCGCGCGTTGACCGAGCTGCTGCGCGGTCGCACCGCTCTCGTCATCGCCCATCGTCTCAGCACCGTGCGCGCCGCCGATCGCATCTTGGTCCTGCAGCGCGGCCGCCTCGTCGAGCAAGGCAGCCACGACCAACTGATCGCCCACGGCGGCCTGTACGCCCGCCTCCACGAGCTACAATTCTCGCGCACCGACCACACATCGGCCAGCGCGTTACCCGTAGCCCAAGCGCTCCCCGCCGAGTAGTCCATGAACGCCGCCGTAACGGCGCCGCGTGGACCCAGATTTTCTTACAGGAAGCTCAGAAGGGCAGAAGGTTTGGTTGTTCGAGAGGCGCGGCTTTGCAAAGCGATTGCGCAGTCGCCTCGCGACGACTCAAGGCTCGAAACCCCAGATCGCGGCTTCTGTCCTCTGATCTTCCTGTGAAAAGATCTGGTCCGTTCCAGGGTGAGGCCGGGTTGCGTATGGGGTGACGGCGCCCAGCTGGGCGCCTGTAACTCGGCCTCTAATCCAGCCAGCCCATCACTACCGTGCGTTCGGCGAGGGCTTCGACGACGTTTTCGATGCGGGCGACTTCGTGGGCGCGCAGCGCGCGGCTGCGGCGGCCGATTTCGAAGATGGCGACGAGCTCGCCGTAAAGCAAGAGCGGCACCATCGCGACGCTGGCCGGCTCGGGCAAGCAGCGCTCGATACGTCCAATCATGTAACGCCCGACGTCGCCGGGAATGGGCTCGGACAACACCGTGCGACCGCTGCGCGCCGCCACCAGCGTCGGATCTTCGCGCGACAGGCGCTCACCGAGCAGCATTTCGGTGCCGGGGCCGTGACCGCCAACCGTAACCGCCGCGTTCAAGTCGCCGCGCACGCGATGCACGAGCCCGACGTCGGCCGCCGCTGCGGCGACGGCGGTCGATACGGTGAGCAACAGCGCGTCTTGCAGCTCACCCGCGTTCGACAACACCCCGACCGGATCGACCGATACCGGCCGGAAGCTCTTGCGCTGGGCCGGCTCCAAATTGACGGGGCGCGACGACAACTCTTCACCGCTGGGTGGCGGCGGCGGCTCGCTGAAGATGCTGCGCGCGCGCTCTTCGACGCCCGCGCTGGCCGTCGCCAGGTCTTCGATCGTCTTTCTGCGATGCACGGCGCTGAGCGACTCCATCTCGTCGAGCCGGCGCCACACCTGCCACGACTCGTGGCGCACGAACGACAACGTCGAGATGCGCCCGGTCGCCACCCCGCGCAGGACGAGCTCGAACGTTACCGGCCCCACGGCCACGACTCCGTTGGTCACGAACCAACGGTCACTCGGTGCGGTGTTCCCAACTTCGACCGGCATGAAAAGTCCTACCCTGTCACCTGAGAGGTCACACTTGCGTACAGGGTGCGACAATCATCGACGGTTCGGACTCGCGGTCAATGGTCCTGCTGAATAGGTAGTGATTCCGATAATTTACGACGTTTCCTCTGACGGTGCTTCAGCCCGCGGCCGGGGGTGGGATGCCACGGCCCCTTTTCACCGGGCTTTCGTCGTAAGTGTTGGGGGTGATGCCTCAGCCTCAAGGAAAAATCTGGCTCGTCGGAGCCGGAGCCGGCGAACCAGGCCTGATCACGGTTCGCGGGCAGTCGCTGTTGTCGCGCGCCGACGTGGTGCTTTACGACGCGCTCGCCCACCCCGCGCTGCTCGAACACTGTCCGCAGGCGGAGCAGCGCAACGTCGGCAAACGCTACGGTGAAGACAGCGCCGCTCAGGACGCCATCATCCAACAGATGATCGACCTGGCGCGTCAGGGCAAGCGCGTCGTACGGCTGAAGGGCGGCGATCCGCTGATGTTTGCGCGCGGCGCCGAAGAGGCGCTGGCGTTGGCGGAGGCGGGCGTAAAATTCGAGATCGTGCCTGGCGTCTCGTCGCCGGTAGCGACTAGCGCGTACGCCGGGATCTCGCTGACCCATCGCGAGCTGTCGTCGAGCGTAACGTTCATCACCGGCAGCGATCGGGCGGGCAAGGAATGGTCGCCGGAGCAGTGGAAGAAGCTCGCCACCGCCACCGACACGATCTGCGTGTTGATGGGCATGCGGCGCATCAAAGAGATCACCCAAGCCATCATCGACGGCGGTCGATCTCCCCGCACGCCGGCGGCGGTGATTCACTGGGGGGCCCGGCCCGAGCAGCGCGTCGTCACGGCTCCGCTCGAGCGCATCGCGGAGGCGGCGGCCGAAGCCGGGCTCAAAAATCCGTCCATCATCGTGGTCGGTGAGGTCGTGACGTTGCGCGAAAAGCTCAGCTGGTACGATTCGCGGCCACTTTCCGGCAAGCGGGTGGCCCTGCCGCGCGCGGTCGACCAGGGGCGCGACACCGCTGCCGCGTTGCGCGAGCGCGGAGCAATACCGGTGATTTTGCCGATGATCGAGATCACGGCCCCGCCCGAGCCGGCGCGGCTGTCGCGCGCGGTCGCGGAGATGTCCGGCTACGATTGGGTGCTGTTCACCAGCTCCAACGCCGTCGAGCAGCTGCGACTCGAGCTGGTGCGCTCGGGCCGCGACGCGCGCGCGTTCGGCGCGGCCAAGGTCGGCGTGGTGGGGCCCAAGACCGCGGAAGCGCTGCTGCGGCTGGGTATCCGGGCCGACGCGGTCGCGCAGGAGTTCGTGGGTGAAGGTCTGGCGGCAGCGGTGTTGGCGAACGGGGTGCCGCGCCGCGTGCTTTTGTTACGCGCGCTCTCGGCGCGGGACGTGCTGCCCGACGCCCTGCGTGCGCGCGGCTCCGAGGTCGATATCGTGGTCGCCTACCAGACGAAGCCGCTGCAAAGCTCGGGCGCGGAGCTTGCGGCCCGTATCGCCGCCGGCACCGCCGACGCCATCCTCTTTACCTCCAGCTCCACCGTCACTTCGACGCTCGAAGCCCTCGGCCCGAATGGCAAAGAGCTATTGAGTTGCATCCCACTGTGCAGCATCGGCCCCGTCACGACGCGCACCGTCGAATCGATCGGCCTCAAAGCGGCCGTGCAAGCCTCCGTCTACACCGTCGAGGGCCTCTTGGACGCACTGGAGCAGTGGAGTTCGAGTCCGAGTCCGCGTCCG
>Ga0164241_10004590_pt1 | contig 13312 bp, 10 predicted proteins | sample OricomyardsoilBY_FD_108780 | JGI IMG/M metagenome (GOLD analysis project Ga0164241, IMG submission 108780) | Backyard soil microbial communities from Emeryville, California, USA - Original compost - Back yard soil (BY) | ecosystem: Environmental > Terrestrial > Soil > Unclassified | place: USA...
ACAACAAGGCACAACTCTTCAAGAGGAATATGATTAAAGGTCCACGCACATACTGAGTGGTTGATATTGCCTTTCATTGTAAATTTTTTGGAGGAAGATAGTTCGCTGTATGCGGCTATGGCAGATGCACCTGTAAGGGCAAGGCTACTGGTAGCCATTGTTTTCAGCACATCCCTGCGGGTTGTCTTTTTCATTAGCAAATACAATCGTTTTTATTAACTACAAATTTATTCCAGGTCCTTTCTTTCTAGCAAGAGCATTCGTATTTTGCAACACAAATTTTTGATCGAATCTGAGAAGAGCCTGTAAGTTTAAATGTACTATTTTTAGACATATTTTCAGAACTGAATTATAAACAACAATAACACTATTGCCAATGAACCGAAAATTAAGAATGGGTATGGTAGGCGGTGGCCCGGGTGCTTTTATCGGGGCTGTACACCGTATAGCTGCCAATATCGATGGACAGATTGAACTTGTATGCGGCGCTTTCAGCAGCGACCCTGCAAAATCAAAAAAAGCAGGAGAGAGCTTGTATTTACCTGCCAACAGGGTATATGGTTCTTATAAAGAAATGATACTTGCTGAAAAGAATTTGCCGGAAGGTGAACGGATGGATTTTATCAGCATTGTTACGCCTAATCATGTTCACTTTGAACCTGCTAAACTTGCTTTGGAAAATGGTTTTCATGTTGTGTTGGATAAACCCATCACATTTAATTTAAAAGAAGCAAAGAAGTTAAAAGAGATTGCTGATAAGACAGGAAATATATTATGCCTTACGCATACGTATACTGGCTACCCGATGGTAAAGCAGGCAAAGCAGATGGTGAAGGGTGGTGTGATTGGTAAAGTAAGAAAGATATATGTTGAATACCCACAAGGATGGTTAAGTAATTTTCTCGAAGGCAGTGATAACAAGCAAGCGTCATGGCGCACAGACCCTAAGCGTAGCGGTATTGCCGGATGTATGGGTGATATTGGTACACATGCTTTTAATATTGCGGAATATGTTTCGGGATTAAAAGCAGTAAAAATTTGTGCAGACCTGAATATAGTAGTAAAAGGGAGAAAGCTGGATGATGATGGCGCAGTATTGATTAAATATGATAATGGAGCGACTGGTGTTTTATTTTCTTCACAGATAGCAGCCGGCGAAGAAAACAATGTGAAAGTAAGAGTGTATGGTGAAAAAGGAAGTGTACAATGGCAGCAGGAAGATTGCAATACATTATTGGTAAAATGGTTGGATAAACCTGCAGAAATTTATCGTGCCGGTACAGGATACCTCAATTCATTTGCTTCGCATAATACACGTACACCAGCAGGGCATCCGGAAGGCTACCTGGAAGCATTTGCTAATCACTACCGCAATTTTGCATTGTGTGTGCAGGCAAGAATTGATAAGAAAAAACCAAAAGCAGAATGGCTGGATTTTCCCGGTACAGAAGATGGTATCCGTGGAATGGCTTTCATTGAGAATGTAGTGGCATCTTCAAAGAAAACACAGAAATGGACAGATTTTAAGATATAGAGTATCTCGCAAAGACTGCAAAGAAGAGCGCAAAGAAATAATATGTCAGAAAATGAGTTAGCAAAAATTGTTGTCAATACATGCTTTCAAATTCATTCGGAATATGGTCCAGGATTGTTTGAGAGTGTTTATGAAAAAATATTTTGTTTTGAATGGGAAAAGACAAATATTCCCTATAGTCATCAAAAAGGATTTAAAGTGATACACCGTGGCGTTGATATGGGAATTGGGTTCATTCCGGATATAATAATCGATAACAAAATTATTATTGAAATGAAATCTGTGGAAAGTCTTGCAGATGTACATTACAAACAATTGCTAACCTATTTGCGTATTACCAATTTGAAATTAGGATTACTTATTAATTTCAACGTTCCGTTGATTAAAAACGGAATTCATCGGCTGGTTAATAACCTCTGATCGCTTTTTTAAATGGCTTTGCAGCTATTTTGTTTTGGATTTTATATTTTCGAGTTCTTACAAATAGTAAATAATTTTTAACCAATGCGCCTTGGCGAAACTTAGCGCCTTTGCGTGAAATAAGATTATCATGACAACATTAAAAGGGCCTGGTATCTTCTTAGCCCAGTTTATGGGAGATAAACCACCTTTCAACGATTTGAAGACTATATGTGAATGGGTAAAAAGCCTGGGCTTCGTAGGTGTGCAAATTCCTACATGGGATCCCCGCTGTATCGACTTACAGAAAGCTGCAGAAAGTAAAACATATGCTGACGAATTAAAAGGCCTCGTCAACAGTTGCGGCCTTGAAATAACAGAATTGTCTACGCACCTGCAAGGACAATTGGTAGCAGTGCATCCTGCTTATGATGTATTGTTTGATGGTTTTGCGCCAGCTAATCTACATGGCAACCCTAAGGCAAGAACAGAATGGGCCGTACAACAATTAAAGTGGGCAGCGAAAGCTTCACAAAATTTAGGATTGAATGCGCATGTTACATTTAGTGGCGCATTGCTATGGCAAACAGTATACCCCTGGCCACAACGCCCTCCGGGATTAGTAGAAACAGGGTTTAAAGAATTAGCGAAAAGATGGTTACCTATCTTAAATGAATTTGATAAGAATGGAGTAGATGTCTGCTATGAAATTCATCCGGGTGAAGATTTACATGATGGTATCACCTATGAAATGTTTTTAAAAGAAGTAAACAATCATGCAAGAGCTTGTTTGTTGTACGATCCTTCTCACTTTGTATTACAATGCTTAGATTATCTTGACTTCATTGATATATACCACGAGCGTATTCGCATGTTCCATGTAAAAGATGCAGAATTTAACCCTACCGGAAGGCAGGGCGTGTATGGCGGTTATCAGAATTGGGTAAACCGTGCAGGACGCTTCCGTTCATTGGGAGATGGCCAGGTAGATTTCAAATCAGTATTCAGCAAAATGGCGGCATACGACTATAAAGGCTGGGCAGTACTGGAATGGGAGTGTGCTTTAAAGCATCCTGAAGATGGAGCTAAAGAAGGAGCACAGTTTATAAAAGACCATATTATCCGTGTGACAGAAAAGGCATTTGATGATTTTGCAAACACAGGAAATAATGAAAAATTCAACCGATCTGTGTTAGGTTTGGATTAACTTTGTCGTCTAATTGTAAAATTTGTAAAGTATGAAAAAATTATTGACCATTACCCTTGCTTTGGCTTTCCTGGCAGCATGCAATAACGACCAGGAAAAACCAGCGGAAACGAAACCCGAAGAAACGAAACCTGAGGCGCCAGCAGTTGTTGATATTACACAAACGCCTGAGTATACAAAAGGGCTTGAATTGATAGGTAACAGCGATTGTTTAACATGCCACAGTGTTACAGATAAAATAGTAGGGCCATCGTACCAGGATGTAGCTAATAAATATGCAAATGCACCCGATACGATCGTAACACACTTAGCTCACAAAATCATTAAAGGCGGTAGTGGTGTTTGGGGTGAGGTTTCAATGATGCCACACCCGAATGTGTCAGAAGCAGATGCTGAAGCAATGGTGAAATATGTATTGCTTCTTAAGAAGTAATCTTTAATAGAATTTTTTATAAAAGCGGTGTGCTCTCAGCTCGCCGCTTTTATTTTTATAGCCTTATACAGCGCGATTTGTTTTGCGCAAAGTTTTCAAAACTTTCATTTTAAAATACCGTGTAAAGCGGCTGTTGGTTGGGTACTTCCTGTCAGGGCTCATATTGTTAAACACCAATGCAACAATAAAAAGAATTAGCGCACCACTGAAAACAGGGGTAAGAACATACATATATCCCAGTGCTTTTATTTTTTCTGTACCAATTACGGCGAGTAATGCAGTCGCCCCACCAGGAGGGTGTAATGTTTTGGTAACCTGCATAAAAACAATTGAAGCTGCTACGGCAAACGGTGCTGTCAGCCAGATTACATCAGGAAAAAATTTATAAACTGTCACTCCTACAAAAGCAGATATTACATGGCCGCCAATAAGATTTCGTGGTTGCGCAAGCGGGCTTTGAATAGCCCCATATATTAATACGCTTGAGGCTCCGAACGAACCAATAAGAAATACAGTTTCTGTTTTTGGTAATGAATAGGATTGCCAGAATGCGATTATGCCAATACCTAAGAAAGCACCAATAAACGATAAAATGTTTTCTTTATAGTCTACAAGTGTTTCTTTGTAAATAACATACTTTGATATTCGTAACGTCCGTTGTATTTTCCTTTTTACCATATAAATACGATTAAGATACCTGAAATAGTAGTGTGGGAAAACAGCATTATGCCGTCTCAGTGAGGGGTAGTAAAGGTACTAAATTGTTGATAGGCGAATTAAAAACTCTTGTTAGCTTTATCCCTTATTACTCTCAAACGCAACCACTTTTAATATGAAATATTTTATACTCTCCCAGGTTAATTGGATAGCCGTATTAGTAGCTGCTATCGGTTACTTCGCAATGGGGGCATTATGGTACTCCAGGGCTTTTTTTGGATTGAAGTGGGCAAAACTGAGAGAGATAGATGTGAATAATGACGCTGCACAAAATGGAATGATAAAAATAATGATTGCCAGTTTTCTATGCATGCTCATAAGCTGTACGGCTCTGGCATTGCTTATTGTGCGGCTTGATTTGTTCGTTTTTAGTTCTGCGCTTATTATTGGAACATTGGCCGGGCTTGGCTTTTCAGGAATGTCTATTGCTATTTCATTAGTATACCAGCGAAAGCCATTGGTACTTTACCTGATAGAATGCGGTTACCACCTGGCGGGAAATATTGTTGCAGCGACGATTCTTGTATTATGGCGATAAAAAAAGGAGGTTCAACACCTCCTTTTAAAAATATGCTTTATTGTCTTAGTCTACCTTCGTGATTTTTAAAATATTTGTTGGAAGATGCAAACGCACAGGTGTGCTTCCTGTATTTACTACGATATCTCCTGTTTTCAAAAATGCACGTTCTTTCAGGATGGCAATTTCATCGAAGATGATATCATCAAGGCTTTCTTCTTCATCATAATAAAAAGCCCTTACACCCCAGCTTAAACTTAACTGGTTTACCAGCGTACGTTTTTTTGTAAAAATATATAAATGTGATTTCGGGCGATAACTACTTAATACAAATGCAGTGTATCCACTTTGTGTCATACCGATTAGTGCATTTGCAGAGATATCACTTGCAATTTTACAAGCGTTATAACAAACAGCATCACTTAAGAAAGAAGGAGAGTGGGCTAATGGGCGCAAATCTTCTTCCCGGTTATAGCGGTATTCAGTAGCTTCTACTTCCAGAATGATCTTACGCATAGTTTCTACAACCAACGCCGGATGCTGGCCGGTAGCCGTTTCTCCACTAAGCATTACCGCATCAGCACCTTCGAGTACTGCATTTGCAACGTCTGTAATTTCGCTACGGTTAGGTTTCACGCGGTCAATCATACTCTCCATCATTTGCGTAGCTACAATTACTGGCTTACCACGGTGAAGGCATTTGCGGATGATATCCCTTTGCGCCATTGGTACTTTTTCTACCGGTAATTCTACACCCAGGTCACCACGGGCAACCATCACGCCATCAGATTCTACTACAATGTTGCGGAGGTCTGCCATAGCAGATGGCATTTCTATTTTTGCCATCACTTTTACAGAACTCTTTTTATCTGCTACTCTTTTTTTCAGGTTAATAATATCTTCTGCTTTTCTTACAAATGATAAAGCGATCCAATCCACTTCCTGTTCTACTGCAAAATCAAAATCAATAAGATCTTTTTCTGTCATTGCAGGTAGTGATATAGCTGTATCCGGAAGGTTTACTCCTTTTTTAGGAAGTAAATTGCCGCCATACGTTACTCTTACTTTTACATCACCGGATGGTTCTACGCTTGTAACAATTACTTCCAGCTTTCCATCATCAATCAATATTTTTTCACCCACGTTTACATCGTTATGCAAGTTGGGGTAGGAGATATAAATTTTTTCTTTTGTACCTACTACTTTTTCTTTGGATGTAAAAGTGAGAATATCACCGGGTTCAATTTTCAATGCCCCGTTTTCAATTTCACCTACCCGTAATTTAGGGCCTTGCAGATCACCAAGGATGGCAATATTGTAAGGTTCAGTTTTATTGATCTTGCGGATATGTTGTATAATCTGGGCTTTGTTTTCATGTGTTCCGTGCGAAAAATTAAGGCGGAATACATTTACGCCCGCTTTCACTAACTCCAATAATTTATCGTAAGTATCACAAGCCGGGCCAACTGTTGCTACAATTTTTGTACGGTGATAAGTATGAGCCAATCCCGCGTCCCTGTCCATTTGTTTGTGAAAATACTTCTCTGCTTTTTGTGCCATGATCTATAGTATAATTGCGTTCTTTCTAATGATAATTTATTACGAGGCAAGAATTTTTACAATCTTCAGCCATTCGTCTCCGATTGAACTTTTATTCTTTACTGCCTGCTCCAGCGGAATATAATGCATCGCATTATTTAATATTCCTACAAATACATTGTGGTTTCCTTCCATCAGGCATTCCACAGCGTGGTAACCCATACGGCTTGCTATCAGCCTGTCTATGCAGGTAGGTGCACCACCTCTTTGTATATGCCCCAGTATTGCAACCCTTACTTCTGAATTTGGAAGATGTTCTTCCAACGCTTTTTGAATTTCCTGTGCACCGTTGGGCATATAGCCTTCTGCAACGATGATAAGGTTCACAAGTTTTTTACGTCTTTCTTTTTCCTGCAACGCTTTTACAACATCGTCGATGGATAATTTATTTTCAGGGATCAGAATATTTTCCGCACCTGTCGCAATCCCACTATGCAAAGCGATATATCCGGCATCACGTCCCATTACTTCTATCACAAACACGCGGTCATGCGCATCCATGGTATCTCTTATTTTATCAATTGCTTCTACAGCTGTATTTACAGCAGTATCAAAACCTATCGTGAAGTCTGTTCCATGAATATCTTTATCAATAGTTCCGGCAAGGCCTATACAGGGTATATCAAATTCCTGGCTGAATTTGACAGCGCCTCTGAATGATCCATCGCCACCGATGATCACCAATCCGTCAATCCCTCTTCTTTTAAGGTTTGCATATGCTTTTTGGCGGCCTTCCGGTTCGTAAAATTCTTTGCAGCGCGCCGTTTTGAGAATAGTACCGCCACGTTGTATAATGTTGGCGACAGATTTATTTTCCATCAGGGACATATCATCATCCAGCATGCCCTGGTATCCGCGCATTATGCCATATACTTCTATGTTATGATAATTAGCTGTGCGGACAACTGCTCTTATTGCTGCATTCATTCCGGGTGCATCGCCGCCTGAAGTAAGTACCCCGATCTTAGAAACTTTATTTCCCATTAGTTTTTCAGTTATTGTTTTTATCCAAGTGATAAGGCAGCAATCTCTGTTATCATCTATACTCTATATAGTATCAAAAATAAGGTTTTGTCGCCATTAAAGGCGAATGTGTTTGGCTACAATGAGAATAAAAGGTGAATAACGGATTTTATCAGAATTCCGGTGCAAAAATATCCGTTTACAGGTAGAAAAAAAACAGGTGAATAATTGTTGTGTGATAAGGCATTTGCCAGGTTAACTAAAAAATAATTTTCCTTCTTTTCAGCGTTGAGGAAGAAAAACTTCGGCTATCATGCATCGGGCACTGCCACCGCCATTTGTTTCTATTGTAGAGAGCGGTGCATGTAAAATACGGTTCATAGCTTGCAGGCTTTGTACCTGCGTAAATGTAAGAGAGTGGAAGGCTTGCGATGACATGACAAGCAATTTTTCAGCTTTCTTATTTTCTACCTGCAGCATATTGCCGGCAAACTGGTTCATCTGGGAAATAGTAATGGCAATGATTTCTTTTTTCGTCTTTTCCAGAATATTAATGACTGTTTGTTTTTCTTTTAAATCAGTAATGGCATCAAGGCAAATAACAGCATATTTATCAGCTACGCACATCATCACATTGGTATGATAAATTTCCTGCCCATTCTCATCTTTTGCATGAAAATGAATACCATGGTACCCTTGTTCACGACAAAATTCATTCATTACTTCAAGCGATGTCCGCGGCGAAAGGCAGGCATAGGCAATTTTATTTTCACGGTCAAGTACCATACTGCCTGTCCCTTCCAGGAAAAGGCCTTTTTGCTCATAGTAACTAAAGTCTTTTTTATTTTTTATGCTGAATTTATTCCCGATAGTTTGTAATACCTGCTCTTTTTTTTCTGCCCTGCGGTTTACTGCAAACATGGGATAAATAATAACACTGCCATCTTCATGAAAAGATATCCAGTTGTTAGGAAAAATAGAATCAGGAGTATAAGGAATAGGGGAATCATTAACAACAGTAACATCTACATCATTATGCTGCAAAACATTGACAAAGCCATCAAACTCCTGTAAAGCAAGAAGCTGCGTATCAGTATTTTTTTGTTCTTTTTGAAATGCATTATTTACGGCTGTTTCAGCATTAAAGCCAAAGTTTACCGGCCGTATCATTAATAGGTGCGATGTAGTCTGCATAATTCTAAATATCGTCGCGTAACAAAGGCATACTCATGCAATGAAAACCTCCCCGGGCACGGGAAAGTTCCGCAGAAGGCATAGTAATTATTGTGTCCTCGATGTCTTCAATTGTTATCTCCCCCTTTTCAAGTTTTTCTATTATATCATGTACATGAATTACAGAAAACCCAGCGTCTTTAAATGCTTTTGCTGTTTTGTCATTCCGGTCGTAGCCTAATGCCACACCTTCTTTCAAAGCAAGCAGGTTGCAGGAGTCTGTCCATTGTTCACGCGCATCAAAAGGAAATTCATTATTGCCTGAGTAAATAAATTTTACTTTGCCTTCATAGTTTAAATCATTTTTTGAAATATCATACAACAGTTCTTCCAGGCTATCGAAAGAGACAGGTTCAGAAGGTGCCTTCTTCCGGAATTGTGTAATCTTTATCCTATCCTCTTTTTTTTCTCCATACAAAACTTTTTGTATAGCATCAGCATCTTCTTTTTTCACGGCTTTTTTAGAAAAAGCAGCGAGCATGACCCACACATTTTTTTTTACTTGTGTAAAAATGGTGTCGATATGCATATAATCCCTTTTCTTAGGAATTTTTATTACAGTTATTTTTTTTACAATGTTTTTTTCAAATAAAATACGGATACATTGATGGGCCGCTTCCATCGATGTTCTTTCGCTGACACCTATCAGCAAATGGTCTTTAGTAACGACCATAATGTCGCCACCTTCCAGCGTTACTTTTTTATCGTCAGCATCGCGGGGAAGTAAAAAATGGTGCGGCATGCTTGCTAATTCAATAATATTTTTTCTGTAACCGGTAAATTGTGGATGGTTATAGAAAATATACTTCATTAATAACGCTTCACGCGTCCTTGCTTTTTTTGCCGGCTTATTTAATAATATATAATCATTGATAACAATGCCGATGTCTCTTGTAAAAATAAGATTGGGAACAGGAGGGAAGAGCATTTTGTCATCATACAAAGTTCCGCTAATAAAAACTTTTGACAGTTCTTTCGCATCAAGAGAGGCCAATTGGTCCTGCAATTCGTAAGAGCAATTCTCAATGGCACATACCGAAGCTACCAGCTTTATTTTTATATCATGGTCTTCCAGTATTTCAGTAAGCAGCCATTGCAGCTCTAATACTTTATCCGATTTGAAAAATGAATCTTTATCCGGTTTATAAAAATTAAAATTATTTTCCGGGGCATCAATGGTTTTTAATTTCCCTTTTATTTTTTCAGGGTCAAGAAAATATAAAAGCAGTTTTGTATAATAATCGTATTCTTTACGGCGGATTGTATCAAGGTGTACAATGTCTTCAAAAAGCCAGTCTTGTGCTTTGGAAGGCACTACTTTGCCGATGCCACTATCAGGGCTATGCACAAGTATTTTTCGGAGTAAGCCAATTTCAGAACTGACTTTAATTTTTTGTTGTGGGCTATTCATATGAGTGTTAATCTTTCGTACAGGAAATACATTGATTTGCATCAAAGCATTTAAAATATGTTCCTATGCTGATTTCTGCACTATTCAAATTTACTACAAAGCTTTGGCGTATTCAAAAATGCAGTTCTTATCATATATTCTGTTTAAAAAGATATAAAACAGATTTTTAGTATGATGAAGAAATTATGTACTTTGACCTCAATTGCTGGCGTACTATTTCTGAAAGGAAAGAACACCAATATAAATGAACCAACCTGGAGCCCCATCATTGCAAACTGCTTCCCGTAAAAGAATCTTTTTCCGGGCATTCATAATATTTATAGCGGCATTGGTTTTTGTATCGTGTAGCGTAGCGCTGGCTGCCTGGACCTATGGCATAGGAAAAACCAGCCGGTTGCATATTGATGCAGTTAACCCTATGGCTGCCTTATGCCTCATTTTTGTGGCGCTCGCTATGATTTCAATAGTTTTTTATCCTTTTCATAAATGGGCTAAAACAATTCAGGTAAGCATTGCTGTGTTTATGATACTACTGGGAGTATGCCGCTTACTGGAAGCTTTCAAACTCATATACCTCCGTTTTGATACACTTTTGTTTTACAACTCATTTAATTTTACTCCTTCGCGTGAAATATATAGCAGGCTGACATATACGTCTTCGTTGGTCTTTGTTCTATTGGGAGTTGCTATCCTGTTAAATGTTGTAAAAAAAAATGCAGCTAATATCTACCAACTTATTTTGTTAGTAGTTACAGCTATTTGTTTTTTTAACATCACATCTTATATATACGGAGTAAGTACTGATTACTTTGGTGAAGCTGCTATGTACAGAATGCGCTTAGGCGGCGCAATTGATTTTATATTAATCTCCGTTTGCCTGTTGGTACAAGACAGGCATAGGGGCATAATGGCTACTATAACAAGTAATCAACCCGGTGGTAAAATCATTCGTTTGTTTTTACCTATCGTTATATTATTTCCTGTTCTTCTAGGCATTATTGACCACCTGGCAGATACTACCAATTTATACCAGGATTCCTTCGGCCTTGCATTATCTTCTATTGCCATCATTATTGTTTTTTTAATTATTCTATATCGTGCCGGTAAGGCTAATAACAAAACGTATGCTCAGCTATTAAAAGAAGTAGAGGAAAGAAAAAAAGCAGGCAGGCAGGCAATGGAGTCTGATATTTTTGCTGATTCTATATATCAGAGTATACCGCATATGATTTTTGTAAAAGATGGAAACGATTTTAGTTTTAAAAGCATTAATAAAGCCGGTGAAAAACTGACAGGGTATAGAAATGAAGAACTAATAGGGAAAAAAGATGAAGATTTATTCCCACTGAATGAAGCTACTTTTTTTCGCGAGAAGGATAGAGAGGTTTTTACAGCAGGCGTTGCTATTATACAGGAAGAACAGATTACCACACCAGAAGGCGTACGTTGGCTACGTACCAAAAAAGTAGGTGTGAAAGATGAAGAAGGAAACCCTTTGTATATGATCGGAATATCTGAAGATGTTACCGAATTGAAAGAAAAGCAGGAGCAGCTCAATAAATACCATAATGAACTGGAACAAAAAATTTTGGAGCGTACTGCTGAGTTGAGAAAAAGTGAAGAACGTTTTCAAAAAATGGTTGAGGATGTCGCGGACTATTCGATTATTTTACTGGATGTAGAAGGAAAAGTTTTAAACTGGAACCCGGGAGCAGAAAAAGTAAAAGGATACAAGGCAGAGGAAATAATAGGAAAGAGTTTTGAAACATTTTATACAGCTGAAGATGTTGCTATTGGCATACCCAATTTATTGCTGAAGAGAGCCAGGGACAAAGGAAGGGTAGCAGATGAAGGTTGGAGAGTAAGGAAAGATGGTAGCCGCTTATGGGCATATGTAGCTATTACAGCATTAAAGGATAATAAAGGCCTGATCACTGGTTTTTCAAAAGTAACCAGGGATGTGACGGATAAAAAAAGAGCTGAAGAAAGGCTTGTTGCAAGCGAAAAACAATTTCAGGCGTTTATGAATACGCTTCCGGCATTGGCATGGATAGTAGATGAAGAAGGAACTTTCCGTTATACGAATTCATTATACAATAGTACTTTTAAAAGCTATGAACTTGTAGGAAAAAAAATTGATGATTTGTTTCCTCAACAAATTGCATCTGAATATTTCGAGAACAACAACATCGTTTTTAATAGTAACATTCCTCTCGAAACGATTGAGCATTCTGTCAGCCCGGATAATGCAGATATCATTTTAAAAATTTTTAAGTTTCCGTTAGGAGAAAATAATGGCTTAAAATTATTAGGTGGTATCGGTGTAGATATTACTCAAATGATAAAAACGGAGGAGGCATTAAAACAAGCAAATGAACAGATAAGCCTTTTTGTAAAACATACCCCGGCTGCCGTTGCGATGCTTGATAGAAACCTTTGCTATATAGTTGCCAGTGACAGATGGTATGAAGATTATGGGCTGGAAGGGCAGGACATAATTGGCAAGTCGCATTATGAAGTGTTTCCAGAGATTAATAATATGTCTCAATGGAAAGAAATTCATGCAAGATGTTTACAGGGAAACGTGGAGATTAGCGAAAAAGATCCTTTTCCGAGGAAAAACGGTAAACTGGATTGGTTGCGATGGGAAATTCATCCGTGGCGTACAGATGAAAATAAAGTGGGCGGTATTATTATGTTTACAGAATTGATTACCGACCGTATAAAAGCGGAAGAAGCAATGACTGAGTTGAATGAACAATTGTTTCTGTCTAATCGTGAATTAGAACAGTTTGCTTATGTAGCCAGCCACGATTTACAAGAACCAATCCGTATGGTGAGCAGCTTTCTGCAATTATTAGAAAAAAAGTATAAAGATAAAATTGATGATAAAGCTTCGCAGTACATCAGCTTTGCTGTAGATGGTGCAGAGAGAATGAAGACATTGATCAATGACCTCTTGAAGTTTTCCCGCCTTGGTACACAAAGGGAAAAGAATGTGTTGATCGATTGTAATGAGATAGTTAAAAATGTACTCAGCGTATACCAATATACCATCCGCGATACCGGCGCTGAAATAAGTATTGGCGAACTTCCTGTTGTTATGGGCGTAAAGTCTGAGTTGGAACAGCTTTTCCAAAACCTTATCAGCAATGCATTAAAATACCGGAAGGCAAGAGCATATCCCGTCATAAATATCACTTGTGAAAGAGCAGGCAACGATTGGCTTTTTAAAGTAAAAGACAATGGTATAGGTATTGATGACCGTTACTTTGAAAAAATATTTGTCATATTCCAAC
>Ga0164241_10004591_pt1 | contig 13309 bp, 11 predicted proteins | sample OricomyardsoilBY_FD_108780 | JGI IMG/M metagenome (GOLD analysis project Ga0164241, IMG submission 108780) | Backyard soil microbial communities from Emeryville, California, USA - Original compost - Back yard soil (BY) | ecosystem: Environmental > Terrestrial > Soil > Unclassified | place: USA...
ATCGCCAGGCCTTCGGCCGGGCTCTTGCCGGTGGCGTCGGCGACGATTCGGCCGCACCGCGCCGCGCAGCGCATGCCTCCACACGCGCCCAGGCCCAAGCGGGTCCGCCGCGAAACGTCTTCGACGCTCGTCGCGAGCTCTTGATCGACGACGTAACGGATCTCCGCCACCGTGACCGGCTCGCACGCGCACGCCACCGCCGCCTCGCGCGGATCTTTGCGCATGCGCTCGAGGATGCGGAGGCTGCGACTACCGTGGCGGTACTCGAGCCGGGTCGCCGTCACCGCCTCCATGCCGCCTTCGAGCACCAAGCGCATCGGATCGACGCTCTCGTCACCGCCGGGCAGGGCCAGCCGATGCGACTGACACGGCGACCCGCGGCCGAGCCGCGCCGCCACCACGTCGGTCATTTCTTCGGAGAAGAGCCGGTAGCTGGCGAGCTTTCCACCGACCATCGAGTACAGCCCTGGGGCGCCATGCGACGCGTGATCGACGATTTCGTGCTCGCGCGACAAACGGTCTTCGTTGATACCCCAACCGAACAGGGTAGGCCGAACTCCGCCCCACGTGCCGATCGCGCGCGCCTCGCGAATGCTCGGGAAAACCCGCTCTATGGCCTGGAACAAGTAGCGAACCTCGTCGCCAGTCGCGAGCACGTCGTCGAGATCGCCGTAGTAATCGTCGTCGGTCGTGCCGAGCACGCTCAGGTTTTGCCAAGGCAGCAAGAACACCTGACGGCCGTCGATGGCCTTGGTCGCGATGGCGTAGTTCGTGACGCGGCGATCGAGGAAGACGTGAATACCCTTACCGGGCCGAAGCCGAGCCGCCTCCGGCGCGAGGCCGCTCAACGACGCCGTGAGCGGCGCCCAGGCCCCGGTCGCGTTGATGATGAGCCGCGCCGTGCGCACCCCCACCTCGCCCGTCTGGCGATCGCGGTAACGGACCCCATACGCGCTGCCGTCTTCGCGCCGCAGCACCTCGAGCACGGTCGTGTGAACGCGCACCTCCGCGCCGCGCTCGATCGCGTCGCGCGCGTTGGCCACGCACAGGCGAGCGCCGTCTATGCCCCATTCATCGAACGACACGCCGCCCTGCGATGGCACGAGCCCCGGCTCGAGCGTGGCCACGTCGGCGGCCGAGAGGCGCGCGTGCGCTTTGCCCGCCTTGAGCGGCTGGTATTTGTCGTACAACGTGAAGAAGCCGTCGTACGCGGCGAGGGTGGCGGCCGCCGCCACGCCGGGGCGCTCGAAGACAGGCATCAAAAATGGGATCCGAAACAGCAGGTGCGGCGCCACGCGCTGGATGTGCCCTGAATCGAGGCAAGACGAGTAGGTGACGTCGGGATCGTACGAGAGGTAGCGGGGACCGCCGTGGATCATCCCGCTGGAATTGCCGCTGGCGCCGAACGCCAAGTCGTTGCGCTCGAAGAGCGACACCGAAAAACCTCGCAGCGTGGCGTCGCGCAGCACCCCCACGCCGTTGACGCCGCCGCCAATCACGATCACGTCTCGCTCTAGCTCTAGACCGCGCGGGTCGCGCTCGGGCAAGGGCTCGACTGGCACGCGCATCGGCACCACATTCGCTACCACGCCCCTCGTCCGAACACCGCCACAAATTTGGCCTGGAAAACTTGGCCGCGCGCCGCCGCGCCGGCTAGGACGAGCGAGTGTCGCCCGTGCGCGCGCTCATCGTGCTCCTGGCGAGCCTGACCCCGACCGCGCTCTGGCCGAGCCGCGCCGCCGGCGCCGAGCCAACCCTGATCGCGCCCGCCGACGGCCCCGCCGGACGTCCGCACGTCGTCCTCGACCGGCTCGTGGTGCCGGCTACGATGCCGGAGCGTCAGCGCATCAGCAAGGTGCTGGACAAAATGCTCAAGCACGAGCAAACCCGCGTGCAGTGGGGCGCCGGCCGCGAGAGCCGCATCACCTACCGGTTCTACCTGGAGCAACTCGACTTGAGCGTCGAGCGTGGCGTGCTCAAGGTGCGCTGCACCGCCCTCGGTCGGCTGCCCAAGGGCAAAACCGCGCGCAGCAAGCTCGAGTTCGGTGGCGACGCCAAGGATCCGCACAAGGTCATCGACCACGTGTTACTGATCGTCGCTCGCGGCGTGTTGGCGCGGCTCGCGGATCTGGAGCGCGACCGAAGAGCGCGTCACTGACGCTCTAGCCGGTGCTCGGGCGACCGAATCGCAGCGCCACGCTCAACCACGTGCGGGCGGCGTAGAGCACGTTGACGGCCACGTACGGATAGAAATACAGCTCGAGCCGGCCCGTGAACGCCACGTACAGGATGTACGAAGGGTAGTGGACGAGGAGCTTGGCGCCGCTTTCCAACGACCGCACCGCGCGCGCGAGCAGGCTCCTTGACGGCGGGGCGGAGGTCTTGGGGGGCGCGATCTCGGGGTGGCGCTGGAACGACGTGAGCGCGATTCCGGACGCCAGCGCGACCAATCCCCCGAGACCCACGAGCAAAAAAGGTCGGTCCGGATGCTCGAGCTGCAAACGTACCGCCGCCGCCGCCAAGATCGCGAACGCCTTGAGCTCGTCCATCAAAAAATCGAGCAGATGCCCGGCCGGCGACGCAATGCCCCGCCAGCGCGCCAGCATGCCGTCCGCGCAATCGAGCACATACGATGCCTGGTAAACGATCGCGGCCGCGATCAACCCCGCTCGCCCCGGAAGCACGATAATCAGCGCCGCCGACGCGATGCCGATCACGAACGACGCCAGCGTGATCTGGTTGGGGGTGATGCGCGTGCCCTTCACCCGGTCGACCACGACCGCCGCGACCGGCCGGCAAACGAAGCGGTTCCAGAACAAATCCGGAGCCTTCTTGGTCCTTTGGTACACTTCGCGGGCGCCCATGAATCGACCCGAGCCTACACGACTCATTTCGTACCTGGCGCTCGGCTGTGCGATAGGGGGCGGGGCCTGTCAGGCGCGGGAGCCCCCCGTCGCCCTCGCGGCCACTGAGCCGGAGGCCCTGGCGGCTCCTTCACGCGTCGCGGGGCGGCCGGCTCCGCCAGCGGTGAGCGCAGTCGCCGCCGCTTCGTCGTCGGGCGTTGCCGCTGCCGCGCCGCCAGCGCGCCCGATCAGCCGCGTGCTGGTGCTCGGAGACTCACTCACCGACGAGAGCGTCGGTGGTGGCGGCTACGTCCGCGTTCTGCGCGAGAGCTGCCCCCAGGCATCGTTCGACAACCGCGCCAAGGGCGGCTTCATGGTCAATCAAATCCGCAAGCGGCTCGAGACCGAGGTGCTACCAGAAGGAGCTCGCTACTCGCACGCGATCGTGTTCGGCGGCGTCAACGATCTATACAGCGATCAGACCGCGAACCGCTCCCTGGTTCGAATCGAGTCCGATCTATCGCGCATCTACGAGGCGCTGAAGGCGCGCGGCACCGAAGTGTTCGCGATCACCGTCACACCGTGGGGCGATTTCAAACGCTGGTTCACGCCCGAGCGCTCGAAGAACACCCTGGCGCTGAACGCCTGGATCATGGGGCGCCCCGCCGTCGGCGTCATCGCCGGTAGCGTCGACGCCTACCCGCTCTTGTCGTGCGGCGACCCCGAGCGCCTCTGCCCCGAGCTCGCCGCCCCCCACAAAGATGGCCTGCATTTCGGTAAGCTCGGCCACCAGAAGCTGGCCCAAGCCCTGCTCGACGGCCCATTCCGCTCCTGCCAGCGCTAGGCAAGCCGGACCGTCAAGCACCGAGCGCCTGCTCGGGCGGGAGGTGGCCGTGGGTCTGTCGCGCGACCATGTCGGCGTAGCGCCCGCCACGGCGCAAGAGCTCGTGGTGGGTGCCTTGCTCCACGATCACGCCCGCGTCGAGCACCACGATCACGTCGGCGTGCGCGATCGTGCTGAGGCGGTGGGCGATGACGAACGTCGTGCGGTCCCGCAGCAGCTCGTCGAGCGACGCTTGAATCAGCTGCTCGCTCTCGGTGTCGAGGCTGCTGGTAGCTTCATCGAGGATCAGAATCTGCGGATCGGCCAACAACGCGCGCGCGATCGACAACCGCTGCCGCTGCCCGCCCGACAGCTTGACGCCGCGCTCGCCGATCAGCGTATCGTAGCCCTCCGGCAGGCGGCGAATGAACTCGTCGGCGTTAGCGCGGCGGGCCGCGTCCAGCACCTCGGTCTCGCTGGCTCGAATGCGGCCGTAGGCGATGTTCTCGCGCACGGTGCCGTCGAACAGGAACACCTCTTGCTGCACGATGCCGAGCAGTGAGCGGAACGACTTGAGGCGGATTTTTCGCAGATCGACGCCGTTGAGCCGGATGCTTCCCGAGCTCGGATCATAGAAGCGGGCGAGCAGGTCGGTCACGGTCGTCTTGCCGGCGCCGCTCGCGCCGACGAGGGCCACGACGCTGCCGCCCGGCACCTTCAGATCGAAGCTCTGCAGCACCGGGACATCGGGGCGGTAGGCGAACGAGACCTCTTCGAAGCGAATCTCTTGCACGCGCGCCGGGGCCGGCACCGCGTCGGGCGGGTCCGGCTTTTCCTCCGGCTTGTCCAGCACGTCGAACACCCGATCCATCGAGGCCAGGCCGCGCTGCGTCTCGTTGATCGAGCTCGACAGCTGCATCGCGGGCTCGAGCAAGCGCCACAGGTACCCCTGGAACGCGATCAAAATCCCGACCGTGGCCAGATCTCGCACCACCAAGAAGCCTCCGAAGGCGATGATCATCACCTGCCCGATCGGCAGGAGCAGCTCCCAGATCAGCGCGATCGAGCGCTGGCTGCGGGTCGCCAGCATCTGTTTGCGGATCACGGTGTGATGACCGACCATGTACGCCAGCTCTTCGCGCTGCTCGCGACCGAAGCCGCGCACGATGCGCACGCCGGACAGGCCTTCGCTGACACGCGCGTCGATCTCCTGGCGATCTTGGCCCATCGACTTCCAGATCACCCGCATCTTGCGCGCCCACAGGTTCTGCACCAGCAAGATCGGCGGCAAGACGAGCAGCACCGCGCTGGCCATACGCCAGTTGAGCGTGAAGATGATGGTGAGCGTCACGATCAACCGCAGCGTCGCCAGCAGCGGGGATAGCAGCGCTTGTTGCAGCAGGCCCGTGGTGCCGTCGACGTCGTTCGACAGCCGCGACAAGATGCCGCCCGTCTTCATCTCCGTGAGGTCGCTCATCGGCAGACGCAGCACGCGATGAAACAGCGACGCGCGCAGCTGAAACGCGAGGTGGCTGTTCAGCAGCTGCAACCGCAGCGCGCGCAGCCAGCCGAGACCGGCGCCGAACAGCAGCAGCCCGACCATGCCGAGCGCGAAGCCGCCGAGCTCGAGCGACTTCTGCTCGATCGAAAGCCGTGGGTTCAAGATCACGCGATCGATGAGGTGCGCTGACACCAACGGCCAGACCATGTCGATGCCGATGCCGACCAGCGACAAGGCGAGGACCGCCAGCAAAGCTTTGAGCTGGGGCCGGAGCCAGCCCCAGTAGCGCCGGACTTGGCCCGTGCGCGCCGCGGAGCCGTTGCTCGGCAACGAGGAGATCGACTCCACACGCGAGCGTTGGAAGCCGCTGAATCGCTTCTTCGAAGTATTGAGCGGCGGCGTCATGTACGACGAGTCGGCGGAGCGTGGCGGCGGCGCCGGCGCGGAGACCAAGACATCGCCTGCCGAGGGTCGGTTGCGAGTGCCACGCCCTCGAACTTAGTGCCGAGCGCGCGCCGGAGCTACCCCTCACGGGCAGCTTCCACCCGCCCGGGGCGCCAATACAGCGTCGCCTAACCGCGGCCGCGCCGCTCCAGCTCCGACGGGCGAGGGGCGACGCCGCCGAGCACGTAGGCCGTAAGAAAGTTCGTCAGCTCGTGAATCAACGCCTCCGGGTCCAGCCCTGGAGGCCGCTCGAGCAGATGCGCCAGCATCGTGGCACGCACCGATTGATAGATGATGAAAGCGGCGGCCTCGACGTCGTCGATGCGTAGCGGAGCGCGGGTCGCGACCAAGAAGTGCCGCACCAGCTCGATCACCCGCCGGTCGAAGGCATGGACGCGCTCAGCGCGGGCGACGCGCAAACCTTCGATCGTGAGGACGCGGTGGAGGCCCGGCGACTGGGCGTACAGCTGCGCCAGGCCGCGCAGCGCCGCCGTCACCGTTTCAACCGGCGCCTGGTCCAGGTTTCCGTCGGCGAAGACGGCTTGCATGACGGTGATGGTGCGCTCGAACTCGCGGTCCTGCAGCGCCTCCAGGATCGCGTCGCGGTGAGAGAAGTATTGATAGAGCGAGCCGATGCTGACGCCGGCGACCTCGGCGATGCGGGTCGTGGTCGCCGCGTCGAGGCTCTCGCGATCGAGGATTCGAGCCGTCGCCTCCAGGATCGCCCGAACCGTCTCCTTCGCCCTCGGCTGCTGCGGCTGCTTGCGCGCCCGAGATTCCATGGCTCCCTCCCTCGTCGTCCTACACCAGCAGGCCCGGGCTGTCGCTCGCGAGGCGTAGATTCTCGGCCGGCGGCCCGAAATGGTGGAGCGAAAATCGCCGATCGAAGCCGTCGAGGTTCTTGTGCACGACAGCTTGAAAGCACTCGGAAGAGCCCTGGAGCGCGATGCGCCACGACCAGCCCAGAAATAGGTTCCACAGCCGGTACCAGCGCTCGCCATAAGTCTCGGTGATCTTGGCGCGGTTCGTAGCCCAGTTCTGCTGCCAGCGCTGCAGGGTCAGCGCGTAGTGGACGCTCACGTTCTCGACCGAGTGGACGCTGAAGCCCGCCTTCTCCATGGCCTTCGTCATCTCGCTCAGCGGCAGCGACGCGTCGGCGCCGGGAAAGATGTACTTGTTCATGAACAGCCCCCAAACCATGTCTTCGGGCCGCATGCCGACGGGAGGAACGCCGAGCGGCCCCCCTCGACGCAGCCCGCACCACTGGATGAGAAATAGCCCGTCGTCCTTCAAGTGCTCACGAGCCACCTCGAAATACGTAGCCAGGTTCTTGACGCCCACGTGCTCCACCATCTCCAAGCTGACGATGCGATCGTATTTTTGGGCGGGGATCTCGCGATAGTCGAGGCACAAGACCTGCGCTCGATCGGCGACCCCGCGTTGCGCGATGCGGGCGCTACCGAAGGCGGCGCCGGTCTCGGCCAGCGTCACGCCCGTGACCTGCGCGCCGAACTCTCGGGCCGCGTGCGCCACGAGCGTGCCCCAGCCGCAGCCGATATCGAGCAGCGACTGGCCCGCTTCGAGCCGCAGCCTCTCACAGACGAGGTTCATCTTGTTGCGTTGCGCGTCCTCGAGCGACTCCTGCTCGCTCCGGAAAATGCCGCTCGTATAGATCATCGAGTCGCCCAAGAACGCTTCGAAAAAGTCGTCGCCGCGATCGTAGTGCTCGCGCACGATGCGCTTGTCCTGCGCCTTGGAGTGGATGAGCCACTCCGGAATCATGCGCGTCATCAAGAACCTCAGGTGACCCGTGGTGATGCTGAAATTCACGAGCTTGCCGCGGGCGTCCAAGAAGCCGCCGAGATCGGGGATATCCAGGTCGCCGTCGATGTATGCCTCATGCAGGGTTTCCATCGGAATCGGCCGGCCCGCGAAGCGCCGTTCGAGTCGTTTATCGGTGAAGACCACGTAGTCGGAGCATTTGATCATCTCTAAACACCTCCTCGTTTCGGAGAGAGTGCGATCCACGCACGGCCTCGTCCATTCGCCTTCTTCTCACTTTCTGACGGCGGGCAGGGCCCACGATCGCAAGGCGCCGCGTGCGTGTCGGAGCGGCCATCGGCGGCGATCACTCACATTTTCATCGGCGTCAGACGAGCTCGCGGCGCGTTCGGTCACCACGACTTCGACACCTCACGCCTCATCGATTGACGCGCGAGGACGACGCGCGTCAATGCGCGAGCCTGACGCGATATGACTCAAGGGTGATGGTGATTCAAAGCGATATGCGGCAGCCTGACGCGAGTGCAGCCTCGTTCCATTTCGGCCTACGCGCGTGAGATTCGTCCCCTGTTGACGCGCGAGCACTTCGCGCCAGCGCGCTCGCGGCTGCTCTGGCTTCCCGCCCACCTGTCGGTCCTGTTGTGTGGCATTTGGCTGCTGGCGGGGCAGCGCCTGCCCTGGTTCGTTTGGCCGCCGCTGTCGTTGGTGATGGGCGGCAGCTTCGCCGGCCTGACGTTTCTGGCTCACGAGGCGTTGCATGGCGCGGTGGTGCGCGGCAAGAGGTTACGCCGCCTGATCGGCTGGATCGGCTTTCTGCCGTTCGTCGTCTCGCCGCGGCTCTGGGAGGCGTGGCACAACCGCGTGCACCACCAGCACGCCAACCGACCCGGTGAGGATCCTGACGCTTACCCGACCCTCGACGAATACCGGCAGAGCGCGCTCGTGCGTGCCGTGACGGAGTGGGGGCCCGGCCGCAAGCGGCTACGCGGCGCGCTCAGCCTGATGTTCGGCTTCTCCGTGCAGAGCCTGCACATGCTGCTCGACGCCCGGCGCCGCAATTGGCTCACCCGCGCCGAGCATGCCCGCGCGGTGGCCGAGACGCTGCTCGCGATCGCGGTCTGGGTCACGCTCGCGGCCGTGATCGGTCCCCTCGCGTTCGTCTTCGCGTACGCGTTGCCGCTCATGGTCGCAAACGCGATCGTCATGGGCTTCATCCTCACGAACCACAGCCTCAGCCCTCATACCGACGTCAACGATCCGTTGCTCAACTCGCTGAGCGTCACGGGCCCACGCTGGATGGAATGGCTGACGCTGGGCTTCGGCTACCACGTCGAGCACCACCTGTTTCCCGCCATGAGCGCGCGGCACGCTGTCGCCCTGCGCGCCGTTCTTCGCCGCCATTTTCCCCGCAGCTACCAATCACTGCCCTTGCTCCGCGCTCTGCGGGCGCTGCACCGCTCCGCCCGCGTCTACGAGACCCGCACGACGCTCGTCGACCCCAAGACTGGTCGCCGCTGGCAAACCCTCACGCCCAAAGCTGCCTGAGGCGCCGGCGAATTCGTGGGCAGATGTGAAGCGCCGGTGAGCCGAGATCGGCACGCTCGCGGCTCTGCCCTAGCATGCTTGGGTGGTTGGCTCGGGGTGCGAGACCGCTAACATCGTCCGATGCGAGTCGCACGCTTGGCGCTGGGTCTGCTGTTCTTCGCGTCGGCGAGCGCCGCCGCCAAGCCACCGCTCAGCGACGCTCGGATCAAGCAGCTCCTGATCGACGAGTCGATCGCCGCCTATTCGGGGAATTGTCCGTGCCCTTACAACACGGCGAGCAATGGTTCTCGCTGCGGCCGACGGAGCGCGTATAGCCGGGCCGGCGGCGAACAGCCGTTGTGCTACCCGAAGGATGTCTCGACCGAGATGGTGCAGGCCTATCGGGATACTCACCCCGCCGACTAGGCGATTGCCCCGGTTACCGGATCGCGCTCGCCTGGGCTAGGCTCGGGCCGTGAATCAGCCAAGCCAGGTGACGGACGCCTTCGATCGGGTGGCGGCTCGGTTCGTGCGACAGCAAGAGCACGGCGCGTTCCCGGGCGGTCAACTGGTGGTGATGCGAGACGGGCAGAAGCTGTGCGACGTCGCCGTCGGTACCGCGCGTGGCTACCGCGGTGAGTGCGAAGGCGTCCTGGTCACGCCCGCGACGCGCTTTCAGATCATGTCGGCGTCCAAACCGTTCGTGGCGTTCGCCATCGCGCTACTCGAAGATCGCGGGCTCATCGACCCCGCTGCGCCCGTTGCCCGTTACTTTCCAGAGTTCGCCCGCCACGGCAAAGAAGCGATCACGGTCTTGGACGTGCTCACGCACCGCTCAGGCTTGTTGCTCGGAGAGCTGGCCGATGCGCACGAGCTTTGGCCGCGCTGGCCGGCCGTGATGCAGGCGGTGGCGGAGGCACGGCCGGAGCTTCCCCGCGGTCGCCTGGCGTATTCGCCTGCCGGATTTGGCTGGATCTTGGCGGAGATCGTGCACCGCGTCAGCGGCCTGTCGCTGCAAGACTACCTGCTCGCGGCCCTGCCCCCTGCCCTGGCTGGCATCCGCTTCCTCGATCCGAGCCAGGCCGAGTCGGTCGCGACGAGCTATTGGCTCGGCCCCGACTCGCTCATGCTCGCGGGTCACAACGTTGCCGCCGACTTCGAGGAGATCAACAATGGCCTGACCTGCATCGAGGCGTGTGTGCCCGGCGCGGGACTGCTGGCGACGGCCGCCGAGCTTGCCACCTTCTACGACCTGCTCGTCAGCGGCGGTGGAGGCATCATCTCTTCTGCCACGCTCCAGAAGTACGTCACCAAGCAAACCGCCGGCTTCGAGCGACAGCTCAAGGTTCCCCTGACGCTCGGCCGCGGCTTCGGGCTCGGCTCGCTCGGCCCGCATGCCTACGGCTGGTGGAACACGAGACCCTGCTTTGGCCACGCCGGCGGCTTCGGAGTCGTGGCGTTTGCTGACCCGCGCACGCGCGTGGCGGCCGCGATCGTGACCAATGGCCACCGCGGCGTGATGGACATGGTCAAGCGCTTCGCCCCCCTCGGCTCCAGCATCCGTAGCGCCGTGCGCGCGGGGGGTGGGCGTGGGGGCGACGGCTATGTTAGGTCCAAAGGTCACCAGCCATGAACACCAGCGAGACGTCGCGAACCAAGCCGAAGCTGTACGTGATCGCCGTCAGCACGCGCCCGGGGCGCGCCGGCTTCCCCCTCAGCACCTGGATTTTCGAGCGAGCGCGGGCGCACCCCGCCTTCGACGTCGAGCTCGTCGACTTGAAGGACGAAAATCTCCCCCTGTTCGACGAGCCGCGCCACCCGCGTCTCCGACAGTACGAGCACGAGCACACCAAGCGCTGGAGCGCGAAGATCGACGCCGCTGATGCCTTCATCTTCGTCACGCCCGAATACAACCATGGCGCCCCTCCTTCCTTGATCAACGCGCTCGACTACCTGGTCCAGGAGTGGGCGCACAAACCGGTCGGTTTCGTCAGCTACGGCGGACCGGCCGGCGGCACGCGCGCGGTGCAGATGGTCAAGCCGATGATGGTGGCCCTCAAGCTGATCGTCATGCACGAGTCGGTGATGGCGCCGCTGTTCGCGACTAACATCGATGCGGCGGGCACGTTTGCGGCCAGCGAGCAGCAGGAAGCGGGCGCCCAAGCGATGCTCGGCGCGCTGCTCCAATGGACGCAGGTGCTCGCACCGATGCGCGGCCGATGAGCCGTACGGCCCGTCACCCGAGCCGGCCCCAGGCGCGAAAATTCGGGATTGTACGGCGGATAATCGCCCTGTTTCGCGGCGTTAGTGTCCGGGGAGCTTTTGCGCTATCACCCCGCGGCCATGACCGAGAGTGAGAAACCTCCCGCAAGCGCCGCGCCCGCCGCTGCCCGTAAGCCGAAGCCGAAGCTCAAAGCGAGGCGCAGGGCTCCCGTCGTCGAGGAGACGCCGGTCATTGGCGGGCGGTTCCTGACCGCGGCCGCGCTGATCGGCACGATCACGCTCTTGCCGATGTCATGCCTCGGCCAACAGCTCGAGCCCCGAGAGCCGCCAACGTCGAAGGTGTCGGAGTGGAAGACGGGCGGTAAGTCGACGCTTCGCATCACGTTGGTCACGGCCGACTACGCCGGCCTTGCGTGCGCCTACGACAAGGAGTTCGCGGGCAAGCATTGCGCGAACAAGACCGAGAGCGAGGCCTGGCCGCGGGATCCGAACGCGCCGCTCGATGACAACAAGGCCAACGTCATTCAGCCGTATCGCACTTGGAACGACAACCGGCTGGTGCTCGTGGCAGGGCTGTGGGCAACTCCCGCGCTCGCGACCCGCCTCCACATCGAGCCGCCCGGCAACTTGTTGCCGGAGAAGCTCGCGCGCTTCGTCACCGAGTGTGAGGCGCACTTCGTGGGCGAGATGGAGCAACCCAAGCTCAAATGGGGCACGAGCTCGAGCTGGAACGCGGATCCGTCGCAGAAGATGGTGCCGGTAGCGGTGCCCGACAGTTGCAAGCTCATCCCAGAGCCGTCGGAGCCGTGTCCGAGCGGCGTGATTTGCGGTCTGTTGACCCGACTTTGAGCCACGCCAACACCGCCGGCAGCGCCAGCACGGCCGCGACCAACGACGCGACTTCTCCCGTGATCGCGAACTGGCCGAACGAAAACAGCGCCTGATTCTCGACGAGCAACAGCGCACCCCAACCGATCACGGTCGTGGCCGAGCACAGCGCCAGCGCGCCGCTGGTGTGCGACAGCCGCTCGTCGGTGCTCTCGCCCTCCGACTGGAAGCGCCGCAGCATGTTGATCGAGTAGTCGGCGGAAATGCCGAAGGTGATCGGCAACGCGACGAAGTTGGAGAAATTCAGCTTCGCGCCCGTCCACGCCAAGAGCCCGAGCATGAACGACACGCCGAGCAGCAAGGCCGCGACCGATAGCGCCGAAAACGTCCAAGCTTGGCGGCCCACTACCCCGAACGCGGCGATGCAGACTCCGATCACGCACGCGAACGACAGCAGCGTCACTCGCGGGCCATCGGCGCGCATGGCGTCGGCCAGGTCACTCGACAGCAGCAGCGGCCCCGCCGCGATCGCGCCCGCTTCGGCGGCGGCGGCGCGCATGTCGCGCGCGAAGCCGGCCAGGCGCGCGGAGTCCCAGGTACCGCCGCCCACCTTGGGAAATACGAGCACGCTGCGGCCGATGCGGCCATCGCGTTCACGCAGGCCGGCCGCGAACGCTTCCGGCAGATCTTGGGCCGTGAGCGGCACCAACGAAGCATCCGACAGCGCGCGATCGAGCAGCTCGCGCTCGGTGTCCTTCAGCTTGCTGCGTAGCTTGGGGGTGATGGCGCGCTTCAGCAGCTTGCCCTCTTCGATCGAAGCTTCACGCGTGTCGGGCAACATTTGCTGCGCGCTCCGCACTTCCGCGATCAGATCGCCGGCGCCGCCGCGCTCCTTCAGCTCACGCAGGCGCGCCTCGAGCTGGGGCACGTCTTTCGCGTCTCGCGCCATCACCACGCTCGGCGTGAGGTAACGACCAGTCGCGGCGTCCATCCGCTTGCCCCAGTAGCGCTCGCCGCTCACCCACGAGTCCTTGCGGCGGAGCTTCGACAGATCGTACTCGATCCAGTCGTCGCCGCGCCGGGCGATGCCCGCCACCGAGATCGCAGCGAGGACGGTCAACCCCGCGAGCACCACGCGCCGGTGTCGCATCGTGAAATCGGCGAGCGCGGCCGCGCTCGACCGGCGCGGCGCGGCGCGGCGCGGTACGGCGCGCGGCCGTAGCCGCTCGCCGAGCAGCACGCACAGCGCCGGCATCACGACGTACATCGCCAGCCAGCACAGGACGATGCCGAAGCCGCCGATCCAGCCGAACTGATTGAAGCCGCGGAAATCCGTGAAGA
>Ga0164241_10004592_pt1 | contig 13305 bp, 15 predicted proteins | sample OricomyardsoilBY_FD_108780 | JGI IMG/M metagenome (GOLD analysis project Ga0164241, IMG submission 108780) | Backyard soil microbial communities from Emeryville, California, USA - Original compost - Back yard soil (BY) | ecosystem: Environmental > Terrestrial > Soil > Unclassified | place: USA...
AAAATCACCATAACAAAAAGTCACTCCGCCCGTTAAATTCAGTATCGCTGGTTTTTTAGTGAGACAAATATGCACCCTAAAATGGGGCGGTAAATTTTCAGTGATCATGCGATGAATTTCATAACCTAAATGTTCTAGCAAACGAAAATCTCGTTCTGCCACGCCATTTTTGATGGTATTGATTAAAGTATCATAGCAATAAGTATCTGCTAATTGATCCGTGGTACAGCCCAGCGGTGGCTGAGGAAAATAGATTGATACATCGAGTGTCACAATCTGCGATTTTTTTCTTTCACCTGGCGGCCATCCCAGATTGACTCTCAGTTCAAGGCCGTTTAAATTCATCCTGGCATCATTTTTCATTTTAAAATCGTATCAATCTTCTGCATTATTTCTGGCGTTAGTGCGGATTTAATTTCAATGGCTTCCAAATTTTCAAGCAATTGTTCTTTCTTGGTCGCACCGGTAATAACAGAACTGACATGAGGATTTTTCAGGCACCAAGCAATCGCTAATTGTGAAGTGGTGCAGCTCATGTTGTCAGCGATTTTGGAAATCTCTTTTACTTTAGCCACTAATTCTTGAAAATTATTGGGAATCAACCACGCTTCTTTGGCAAGACGACTTTCTGGCGGAATACCATGATCATATTTTCCCGATAAAATACCGGAAGCCAGCGGACTCCATGTTGTTGTGCCCATGCCATATTTTTCAAACAGCGGTAAATAATCTTTTTCTAAATGATCACGCGCAAACATATTATATTTTGGCTGTTCCATTGAAGGTTTGATGCAACCCAACTGTTCTGCAAGATGATACGCGGTTTCAATTTGTGTTGTACTCCATTCAGAAGTTCCCCAGTAAAGGGCATAACCATTCCGGATTAAATAATCCATCGCTAAAACGGTTTCTTCAATCGGAGTATCCAGATCAGGACGATGACAAAATAATAAATCCACATAATCTAGCTGCAAGCGGCGCAAAGAATTTCGCGTACCTTCGAGCAAATGTTTGCGTGACAACCCCGTATCGTTGGGACCATTGCCGCCCCAGAATATTTTGGTTGAAATAACTAAATCTTCGCGGCGAAAATCTTTGATGACTTTGCCCATTAAAATTTCGGACTCACCATGCGCATATCCTTCGGCGTTATCAAAAAAATTGATGCCATGATCAAATGCAGCATGCATAAAATCTTTAACTGTGTTTACGTCTAACTGTTTTGCAAATGTGATCCATGAGCCAAAAGAAATTTCACTGATTTTGATACCAGCTTTACCGAGTTTATTATAGTGCATGATCGAAATCCTTTCTGAAGAAGTGACAAACACGGCTATGGTATACCAAACCCGATGATGACTAAAGTACCAGATGCGATTAAAAATTTTTTAGTTTCAATTAGAAAATAAAAAAATTATTTGAAAGTCGCTCGATAATTTTTAGAGCGTGTCCTCATGTCGTTAAGCGGGGCGGGGCTGGGCATGGCTCGATTTCCCATGCTTTAAACAGTAGAGGCATGGCGCGCCATGCTCAGCTTAACTACATGGAAACACGCCCTAGTCATTGACCATCCATTCATACAGTGAAACACCAAATAATTTGGTATAATTAGTACAAATACGGTACTATATGCGACCCTAAAATTATTATGAAAATAATCAAAGCCTCTTATGCTGCGAATTAGTAAATTAACAGACTATGCGACCGTCATATTAAGCTTTTTGGCACTTGATGCGGCACGAATTGCCAGCGCAGCTAGTATCGCCCAAGCAGTTCATCTGACCACGCCAACCGTGAGTAAGTTATTGAAAATATTACTGGAAGCGGATTTGGTGACATCGTTTCGCGGCACGGGTGGCGGCTATCAACTGGCAAAGCCCGCCAGCCAAATTACCATTGCGGAAATAGTCACCGCCGTAGAAGGTAATTTGGCCATGACAGAATGCTGTGCGCCGACAAGCGCTTGTACTATTCATTCGTTTTGTGGAATTAAAGAAAATTGGCAAATGGTCAATAAAATTATTTTAACAGCCTTAGCAAGTCTAACGTTAAACGATATGACCAAGCCATTGCACGGACATCCGCTCACTTTGCGCGGCATCCCAGTGAAAATCGCAGGATTGGAACATGACAAATAATTATATCAAACAAGTCGTCAACAAAAATTATCGATACGGTTTCGTCACCGCGATTGAAACGGACACGTTTGCGCCGGGTTTATCTGAAGAAGTTATTCGAAAAATTTCTCAGCGAAAAAATGAACCGGAGTTTATGTTGCAATGGCGTTTACGCGCTTATCAACATTGGCTCACTCTCACTCCACCGCATTGGGCTCATGTGGATTATCCTGATATTGATTATCAAAATATTATTTATTACTCCGCACCTAAAACTCAAAAAGACGGGCCAAAAAGTTTAGATGAGGTGGACCCAAAATTATTAGAAACCTATCAAAAATTAGGGATTCCATTGCATGAACAAGGACGATTAGCAGGAGTCGCAGTAGATGCTGTATTTGATAGCGTTTCAGTAGCAACTACCTTTAAAGCAAAATTAGCAGAAGCCGGTGTAATTTTCTGTTCGTTCTCGGAAGCTGTACAAAAACATCCGGCATTAGTTGAAAAATATTTAGGAACCGTCGTTCCCTATCGCGATAATTTTTTCGCCACATTAAATTCTGCGGTATTTAGTGACGGTTCATTTGTGTATGTTCCCAAAGGCGTGCGCTGTCCTATGGAATTATCTACTTATTTTCGCATTAATGCCGCGAACACTGGACAGTTCGAACGTACTTTAATTATCGCCGATGAAGGCAGTTACGTGAGCTACTTGGAAGGCTGCACTGCTCCCATGCGTGATGAAAATCAATTACACGCAGCAGTCGTTGAATTGATTGCATTGGATCATGCCGAAATAAAATATTCGACCGTACAAAATTGGTATCCTGGAGATGAAAATGGCCGCGGTGGCATTTTTAATTTCGTCACTAAACGCGGCGCGTGCCGTGGAGCACATTCAAAAATTTCTTGGACACAAATTGAAACGGGTTCAGCTATTACTTGGAAATATCCCAGCGTGATTTTGCAAGGCGATCACTCGATTGGTGAATTTTATTCGGTTGCATTAACCAATCATCGACAGCAAGCCGATACCGGAACGAAAATGATTCATATCGGCAAAAACACACGCAGCACGATTATTTCCAAAGGTATCGCTGCGGGACACGGCCAAAATACGTATCGCGGGTTAGTTCGTGTGTTACCGACCGCAACACATGCTCGAAACTACACGCAGTGTGATTCATTATTATTAGGCAACTCGTGCGGCGCACACACGTTCCCTTATATCGAAGCAAAAAATCCCACCGCTCAAATAGAACATGAAGCATGCACCTCAAAAATTGGTGACGATCAATTATTTTATTGCCGCCAACGCGGATTACGAGAAGAAGATGCCGTGTCGCTGATCGTGAATGGTTTTTGTAAAAAAGTATTTAACGAATTACCGATGGAATTCGCGGTTGAAGCACAAAAATTATTAGAAGTGAGCTTGGAAGGAAGTGTTGGTTGATTCCTCAAACTCCTGATGACAAGAGGTAAATATGTTACAAATTAAAAATCTCCATGCATCTATTCAAGATGAAAAACAAAAAACAAAATGTATTCTGCGTGGAATCAATTTACAAATTAATCCAGGCGAAGTGCATGCCATTATGGGACCCAATGGTTCTGGCAAAAGTACATTCGCTAATATTTTAGCGGGACGCGAAGAATATCAAGTAACCGAAGGCAGTGCGCTGCTGGACAATCAGGATTTATTTGCATTGGAGCCGGAACAACGCGCAGCCGCAGGATTATTTCTTGCATTTCAATATCCAGTCGAAATTCCTGGCGTCAACAATATGTATTTTCTCAAAGCAGCCGTAAACAGTATTCGTAAACAACGTCAGTTACCGCCGTTAGATGCGATGGATTTTTTGACGCTAGTCAAAACCAAAATGAAAGAAGTGAATATGGATGAAAAATTTCTGAGCCGTGCTGTTAATGAAGGTTTTTCCGGCGGTGAAAAAAAACGTAATGAAGTGCTGCAAATGCTGATGCTAGAACCGCGTCTCGCTATTTTAGATGAAACAGATTCCGGTCTGGATGTTGATGCCCTACAAGCCGTCGCTAAAGGCGTCAACAGTTTACGCAACCCGCAGCGCAGTTTTATTGTCGTCACTCATTATCAGCGTTTATTAAATTACATTATTCCTGATAGGGTGCACGTGATGGTTCGCGGTCAAATCATAAAATCTGGCGGTAAAGAATTGGCATTAGAAATTGAAGAAAAAGGTTATGGCTGGCTAGAAAAAGAGGCGCAAGCATGAGCGGCATAACAGCAAGCCAAACAAACCTTGAAATGTGTTTTACCCAAAATCCGCATTTTCCCCGTAAAAAATGGCTAAATGATTTTCGTCTGCAACAATTCAAACAGTTTTTACACGCAGGATTTCCGGCACGCAAAGATGAACTGTGGAAATACACTGAGATAAAAGAAAATCTTATTCCTGAAAAAATGGGCATTCTTTGCGAACCGCTCTATTCAGAAAAATTTTCCGCAGCAACCGCCATTTCGAATATTGTTTTTGTTTTTATTAACGGCCATTTTGCTGAAAAACTATCGAATACTCAAGCTCTGCCGCCACAAGTTACTTTGTGCATGATTAGCCAAGCGCTTGAAACACATGAAGATAAAATAAAACCATATTTGCTGCGTGAATTTGATGTGAAACGATTTCCTTTTGCTAAACTCAATGCGGGGATGATGACCAATGGCATGTTTTTGGAAATTCCTAAAAATATTACTGTAACAACGCCCATTCATTTATTATTTATTAATACGAAACAGCATGAATTTATGACAAATCCGCGTAATATTATTATTGCCGGCCAACACAGCAACGTGACTATCATTGAAGATCATTTTGCTGAAAATGCTCAACACTATTTTACCAATGCCGTCACTGACATTCATGCTGCTGAAAATGCGCGGGTGAATTATTATAAAATTCAAGATGATCATTTGAGTGCAACGCATATTGCAAATGTCTTGGTAGAACAAAAACAAGATAGCTGTGTTAAAACGGTTTTTTTATCTAAAGGTGCTCGTCTGGAACGCGAAGATTTAAGTATTTGGCAACAAGAACGCGGCGCCGAAACAGATATGCATGGATTATACGTGTTACGTCATGATCAACAACATGTCGATCATCATGTGCACGTGGATCATCTTGCAGCGAATGGTACCAGCTCAATGTTATATAAAGGCATTCTCGAAAAAAAATCACACGCTGTATTTAATGGAAAAGTCTACGTACATCCAGCCACCAAACAAATTAATGCTCATCAAGCCAATCATAATTTGCTGTTATCAACAGAGGCTGAAGTGAATTCCAAACCTGAATTAGAAATTTATGCAGAAGATGTGAAATGTACGCACGGTGCGACCATTGGCCAATTAGATAATGAATCATTATTTTATTTACTGTCACGCGGCATAGAAAAAAATGAAGCACACAAAATATTAACCCGCGCGTTTGCAGAAGAAATATATAACAAAATAGAAGATACCGTCATCAGACAATATATGCAAAAACGGATGAGTGATCATGACTAATGAAAATGTGACTGAAATGATACGACAACCTTCCTTTGAACAAGGAGGAGAAGGCGGTTACAAACGTGACTTCCCCATTCTGCAACAGAAAATTCATGGAAAATCTTTTGTATTTCTCGATAGTGCTGCCAGCAGTCAAAAACCGCAATGTGTCATAGATGCTTTAGTTCATTATTATCAGCAAGATCACGCCAACGTTCATCGCGGCGTATATGAATTAAGCGAGCGCGCTACCAAAGCTTACGAAAATGCGCGAATAAAAATTCAGCGATTCATTCGTGCAGCACATGCACATGAAATTATTTTTGTGCGCGGCACGACGGAAGCCATTAATCTCGTGGCCCAAAGTTACGGTCATGCGCAATTTGCAAAAAATGATGAAATTATTTTAAGTGAAATGGAACATCATTCAAATATTGTTCCGTGGCAAATGTTGGCGGAAGATCTTGGTCTTGTTTTGCGAGTCATTCCCGTGTTAGCCACTGGCGAATTGGATCTTACCGCATACGAAAAATTATTTTCTTCTCGCACCAAAATAGTTGCGATCAGTCACGCATCTAACGTGTTAGGAACGATCAATCCCATCCAAGAAATGATCAAAACAGCACATGCTCATGCCGTTCCTGTATTAGTAGATGGAGCGCAAGCTTTGCCGCATATGCCTGTTGATGTGCGTGATCTCGATTGTGATTTTTATACCTTTTCATCGCACAAAGCATACGGCCCCACCGGTATTGGTGTGTTGTACGGCAAAACAGCGCTCTTAGAAAAAATGCCGCCCTATCAAGGTGGCGGCAGCATGATTGAACACGTGAGTTTTGCGAAAACAACTTATGCAAAATTGCCATATAAATTTGAAGCAGGCACACCCAATATTGCCGATGCTGTCGCTTTCGCGGCTGCCATTGATTATTTAGAAAAAATAGGCATGCAGCATGTGTTTGCACACGAACAAGCTTTATTAAACTATGCGACTGCAAAACTGACAACCATTCCCGGATTAAGAATCATCGGCACGGCTAAAAATAAAGTGGGAGTCATTTCATTTGTACTCGATAACATTCACCCGCATGATATTGGCACGATATTAGATCATCAAGGTGTAGCTGTTCGTGCAGGACATCACTGTGCTCAACCGTTAATGGATCGTTTTAATATTCCTGCATGTGTACGTGCTTCATTTGGAATTTATAATTCGCAAGAAGACGTTGATGCATTGATAGCGGCTCTTTTAGAAGTTAAGAGGTTATTTGTCTGATGACAGCAGAATTACGTGAACTTTATCAAGAAATTATTATTGACCATGGTCGTCATCCGCGAAATTTTGGCGTGCTTCCTGAAGCAAATCATCATAAAGAAGGATTCAATCCACTTTGCGGTGACAAAATTTTTATGCATGTGCAGGAAAAAAATGGCGTGTTGGAAAAAATTCAATTTGAAGGATGCGGTTGCGCTATTTCAATGGCATCTGCTTCATTGATGACAGAAATATTGCGCGGAAAAAATTTTCATGAAGCAGAAGAATTATTCACCGCCTTTCATGATCTTGTCACCGAAGGCAGCGCGTCAGAGAAGTTAGGTAAACTAGCCGTGTTTGGCGGTGTACGCGAATTTCCGGCACGGGTGAAATGTGCGACATTAGCATGGCATACCTTAAAAGCTGCTATTACAGACGATGCCAAAGAAGTCACCACTGAGGAAACGATATGAGCATGATCACATTAACTGCTGCAGCAATATCACATATCAAATCGATGTTAGCAAAACATCAAGGCAGCATTGGATTTCGTTTATCGATTAAAAAAACGGGATGCTCTGGTTATGCTTATGTCCCTGACATTATTGAACAAGCGAAAGAAAATGATCTTCACTTTACGCAAGATAGCTTAGAAATATATATCGACCCCGCTTGTGAAAATTTTATTAAAGGTCTTATTGTTGATTACATCGTAGAAACTGACACACTTGGACTTAAACAAAAACGTTTAATATTTATTAATCCGAATGAAAAAAATCGCTGTGGTTGCGGCGAAAGTTTTACTATTGAGTAATTAAATTCCCATCTTCATGGGAATAGCATTAGGTAAAATACACATGTTTAAACAAGACACTATAGAAGTTCGACGTGACTGTGAAGCAATGCTGATTCCTTCCGGCGTGAAAGTTTCTTTGCAAAAAGGTTCTTTAGTTTATATTACGCAAGCACTTGGCAATTCTTACACGGTATATGTCAACGGTAATCTCGCGCGCGTTGCCGGCAAAGACGGTGATGCATTAGGGATGATTATCATGGAAGATCCTGATGTGAATGAAATAGAAGGTTCGTTAGAAGATAAAGTTTGGGAATTAATGAAAACGTGTTTTGATCCAGAAATTCCCGTCAATATTGTGGATCTGGGATTAGTTTACGAATGTAAAATCGACGGAGCCAATGTTGAAATTAAGATGACACTCACTGCGCCTGGTTGTGGAATGGGACCGGTAATTGTTGCAGAAGTGGAACAAAAAATTCGGGCGATTAAAGAAATTGCTGAAGTAAAAGTCGAATTAGTTTTTGATCCGCCGTGGGATCGCAGCATGATGACAGATGTGGCAAAATTACAATTAGGAATGTTGTAAATCTGCTGCATATCCATCCAATAAAAAATTAACGAGAGGATTTAACATGTCAGTTCAAGAAACAATTAAAAAACAAATTGAAGAAAATTCAGTGATTCTTTACATGAAAGGCAATGCACAATTTCCACAATGCGGTTTTTCATCGCGCGCTGTCAGTATTTTAAAAGCCTGTGGCATTGAAAAATTCGCTGCAGTGAATGTGTTAGAAGAACCAGAAATTCGTCAAGGAATTAAAGAATTTTCTAATTGGCCCACCATCCCACAATTATATGTTAATGGCGAATTTATCGGCGGCAGCGACATCATGAGTGAAATGTATGAAAGCGGTGAGTTACAAGAGTTATTAAAAAACACGTCCGTTTAGCACAGGTGTGGCATCTTTTTATGCCTCTAACGTTCATATGCGAACCAAGGTTGAACGAAAAATAAGCAGATAAAGGCGCTGTGGTTTCAATGAGGCGATTTTTAAAAGAGGCAGGTATCAAATGTTAATGTATAAAGTAACCGTTCACGGGTATCTTATAAAACAGCAATAAGCTTAGATGCGAGACAAGGGCGTGAACGATTACCATATAAACGTGGGGGCCCGCCTGAGCTATTACAATGTTGGGTTTCGCAAAAACGCTTAACCCAACCTACCACTTGGGTGTCTACTTTTATTAGACCACTTCACTTTTTATTACAACAGAGGGCGGGGAGAGGGGGTATTCATTGTATTGCAGAGTTTAATGTTTATACCGTCTTACCGAGGCATAAAAAGATACCCCACCTGAGCTATTAACCTTACCGGATGCTAGTGCGGATTTGTAGGGGCGCACCCATGTGTGCGCCCACACTCACTAACGTAAAGGCAGTCCTAACGCTTTCGCAACTCGATTCCCATAGTCAGGATCTGCTCGATGAAAATGACTGATTTGCAACACTTGAATTTCTTTGGGAACCGTTTTGAGAGATTCCACAATATTATTAATCAATTGCATTTTTTTATCTTCATCCATCAAACGATAAAGATCGCCTGCTTGAGAATAATCATCATTACCTATGCGATGATCATAACGATCCGCATCTCCTGAAATTTTCAGCGGCGGTTCATGAAATTGTTTATCATCGACAGGGCCGCCAAAACTATTAGGTTGATAATTCACTTGACCGCCATCATTTCCATCAAAGCGCATATGCCCATCACGATTATACGTGTTGACTGGACAATGTGGTTTGTTCACCGGCAATTGCGCATAGTTAATTCCAATGCGGTAACGATGCGTATCAGGATAAGACAATAAACGAGCTTGCAACATTTTATCGGGAGAAGCGCCAATACCAGGAGGTAAATTACCTGGCTCAAATGCTGCTTGTTCCACTTCAGCAAAATAATTTTCTGGATTGCGGTTAAGTTCTAATATGCCGACATCTATTAATGGATAATCTTTGTGAGGCCAGACTTTGGTTAAATCAAACGGATGGATGTGATAAGTCTCCGCATCTTTCTCTGGCATAATTTGTACTTGCACATTCCACTGCGGATATTCCCCTTGTTCGATAGCCGTAAATAAATCTCTGCGATGATAATCCAAATCTTCTCCAGCAATCCGCGCCGCTTCTGCATTAGTCAAACACTTAATACCTTGCCGCGTTTTTAAATGCCATTTTACCCAAAAACGTTCACCGTTGTTATTCCAAAGACTATAAGTGTGAGAAGAAAAACCATGCATGTGCCGATAGGTCGCGGGAATTCCTCGATCTGAAAATAGGATAGTCACTTGATGCAAAGATTCCGGTGAAAGACTCCAAAAATCCCATTGCATCGTATTATCACGCAATCCTGTTTGTGGATGGCGTTTTTGTGAGTGAATAAAATCCTGAAATTTTAAGGGATCACGCACAAAAAAAACAGGCGTGTTATTTCCTACTAAATCCCAATTTCCTACTTCCGTATAAAATTTGCAAGCAAATCCTCGAGGATCACGCGCGGTATCCGCTGAACCTAATTCACCTGCTACGGTAGAAAAACGAAGGAATGCTTCGCATTTATTACCGATTTTAGAAAAAATTTTCGCTCGACTATATTTTGCAATATCATGAGTTATCGTCAATGTGCCGTAAGCACCCGCGCCTTTTGCATGGACGACACGTTCTGGAACACGTTCTCGATTGAAATGCGCCATACGTTCCATTAATTGATGATCTGACATCAGCACCGGACCACGCGGGCCGGCGGTAAGACTATTCTGATTGTCAGCAACGGGAACACCAGCATCCGTCGTCATAAAAGGGCATTTACTCATTGGATCTCCTTATCAGATTTAGAGCGTGTCCTAGTACTTTCCTTGTGATTCATTTTAAACTTTTTCAGGCGCTCCCGCTAAAGTTTTTTTATAACGCTCGATGCTGGCTAGAATTTCTTTTTTCGCTACTTCTACATTTTCCCAACCCGCCATTTTAACCCACTTGCCTGCTTCTAAATCTTTGTAATGCTGGAAGAAATGTTCTATAGCTGCCAAAAAATCAGCGCCTAAATCTTCTGGTTTTTGTACGTTTTTATATTTGGGAGTGAGTTTATCCACTGGCACTGCGAGAATTTTTGCATCCGGTCCTGATTCATCTGTCATACGCAACATTCCAATGGGGCGGCAACGAATCACAACGCCTGGATAAAGGGCAAATGGCGTGATAACTAGCACGTCAACAGGATCACCATCTTCTGATAAGGTGTGAGGAATAAATCCATAATCACAGGGATAATGCATGCTCGTTCCCACAAACCGATCCACCATGACCATCCCGCTTTTTTTGTCTACTTCATATTTAACCGGATCACTTTTTGCTGGAATTTCGATGACAACGTTCACATCATCCGGCACTGAACGACCGGCGTCTACCTGCTCTAAACCCATAGTTTTTCCTTAAAATAATATGTGTGATAGTTAAAAATCGTTTGCGCATTTCAAGCAAGACGTTGGCTGAGATTTGCGAGTCATAGGTCCCTGACAAATGAGACATTGCTGAGTGCCGGTCGGTTCTAAACTGGCATCAACCGCCACACGCTGATCGAACACGAAACATTCACCTTCGTAATGTTCCGCACCGACTTCCGCAAAATAATTTAAAATGCCGCCTTGCAATTGGTAAACATTCGAATAGCCCGCTTTTAGCATCACCAGCGCCGCTTTTTCGCAACGAATGCCGCCCGTGCAAAACATAACGACCGGTTTTTCACGCGAGACTTGATCCATCGCTGCAGGAAATTCACCGAAATCTTCTAAATACAAGTTCTGTGCATTTTTAAAAGTACCGAACTCTACTTCATAATCATTGCGAGTATCTAAGACAGTGATGTCACGTTTTTCATCTAGCCATTTCTTAAATTCTTTGGGCGAAATCTCAGGCGCTGTCTGATTTTCAGGACTGATATCTGGCTGACGCAGCGTAATAATTTCCTGTTTGATCTTCACTCGCATATGTTTGAACGGTTGAAAGTCAGAATAACTCTCACGGAAAGTCATCTCCGCAAAAATTTTTTCACTTTGCAAAAAATGGATAAACGTCGCAATATTTTCTGGGAGACCTGCCAAACTCAAATTAATTCCTTCTGAGCTCAGTAGAATAGTCCCTTTTAATTGCAAACTATTTGTCTTTTCTAACAAAGCACTACGCCGTTCTGATAAATCAGAAAGCGCAATAAATTGATAACCGGCAATATTCAGAATTGACATGACAAAAACCTAAAAGCATAAAAGCATAAAATGAGTGCAAACTTTACTTGAAAACAGATGAGAGGTCAAATTTACCAAAATATAGAAAAAACTCATAAAAATCAATATATTACACATGTTTTCTCAGTGAAACGCTCATGAGAAAGTTAATACGATTACTTCAATAAAAAACTTATTCACGCAGATGTGAGATCAATGTGACGAAACAGCGATGAAATCTGGAAAAACGCTTGCCAAGGCCGTAAACTAATGGCGATGAATAAGGAGACCCTATCAGTGGATTGTTTATTTTGCAAAATAGCGGCGGGCGAAATCGCTGCTAAATTAATTTATGAAGATGATTTAGTGGTGGCGTTTGACGATATTAATCCTCAAGCGCCTCATCATAAATTAATTATTCCGCGGAAACATATTGCCACGATCAATGATCTTTCTGCGGAGGATAATGCATTGCTGGGTCATATGGTACAAACCGCTAAAAAAATCGCGGCGGATTTGGGCATTGCCAATGAAGGTTACCGATTGGTGATGAATTGTAATCGCGGAGCAGGTCAAACAGTATTTCACATTCACGCCCATTTATTAGGCGGTAGACAAATGATGTGGCCGCCGGGTTAGTGAGATATTATTTTTAGCCATTTTTATAATCGAGCCTAATGATGGAAGAAGAATTCAGCAAAATTATTGCCAGTACAGGCGAGGACTTAAATCGTGATGGACTGAAAAGTACGCCTAAACGTGCGGCGACTGCTTTTCAATTTCTTACGCAAGGTTATCAACAATCACTAGAAAAAGTAGTGAATGGTGCGCTATTTGAAACGAATAATGATGAAATGATCATTGTTAAAGACATTGAATTATATTCATTGTGTGAACATCATTTACTACCTTTTGTTGGCAAATGTCATGTGGCTTATCTTCCCAAAGGAAAAATTATTGGTTTGTCAAAAATCGCGCGCATTGTAGATATGTTTGCGCGTCGTCTGCAAGTTCAAGAAAAATTAACCAAGCAAATTGCTGAAACTGTCTTGGAAATTACGCAAGGCTGTGGTGTTGGTGTCATCATTGAAGCGAAACATTTGTGTATGATGATGCGTGGCGTTGAAAAACAGAATTCTATCATGACGACCTCTGTGATGTTAGGCACTTTTCGTAAAGATCGTCGCACTCGTTCTGAGTTTTTAAGTTTAGTGAATAAAGGGAGTTAATCCAAAGCCCCACTGCCATTAAGTTAAGGCAGTGCCTCCTGATAGGTGTCATCCTGAGACATGTTTTTTATGTCGAAGGATCTCTCTAAGAATTTGCTGCTATGCTT
>Ga0164241_10004593_pt1 | contig 13305 bp, 7 predicted proteins | sample OricomyardsoilBY_FD_108780 | JGI IMG/M metagenome (GOLD analysis project Ga0164241, IMG submission 108780) | Backyard soil microbial communities from Emeryville, California, USA - Original compost - Back yard soil (BY) | ecosystem: Environmental > Terrestrial > Soil > Unclassified | place: USA...
GCCACGACCAGTGGACCGCTGATTTCGTGCAGTTGCGCCTGGCCATGGGAATGCCGCCACGTCCTTAGTATGCTCGCCGCGTGAGCTACGAGGACGACGATGACGACGGCGGAGGAGGCGGCGACCGCGGCAAGCTGGTGGCGGTCGCGAGCTTCTACGCGGTGCACGAGGCGGAGCTGGCGCGCACGCGCCTCTTGGCCGACGGCATCCCGGCGTACGTCTGGGGCGCGCAGACCATCGGCGTGAACCCGCTCTGGAGCGTGGCCATGAAGCTGCGCGTGGCGGTGCCCGAGCGCGACGCGCCGCGCGCGCGCATCATCCTCGGACCGATGGCCGACGCGTACGGCGACGCGCACCGGCCCGTCTTCCGTGTGCGCGGCAACCGCGGCGCGACCGGCTTCGGCGTCGGCATCGGCGCGGGCCTCGCCGTCGGCGGCTCGCTCATGGTCGCGCGGCAGGAGTGGGCGTGGCTGTGCGTGGCGCTCGTGCCGGCCGCCATCGGCTTCGTGATGGGCGAGCGCGTGCGCGCCGACCTGTGCTCGGGCTGCAGGAAGGAGCTGCCCGCCGACCCGCTCGTCACCTGCCCGTCGTGCCACCGCACGCTGCGCGGCACGATCGACGACATCGAAGATCGCCTCGCCGCCGAGGACGCACTCGACGACGCCGCCGAAGCGGACGAGGAGCAGCGCTGATGTGGCTCGCGCTGATGTTGGCGCTGATGACGCTCCCGACGGACGAGCCGTGCGCGCCGATGGCGGCCTCGCGCTGGCACCCCAGCGGCGCGCCCGACCACCTCGCGGAGGCTGTCTTCGCGCGCGCGCAGCCGACCGCCAGCGGCTGCGCGGTGCCCGTCTGCCATGCGCGGGTGAGCGGCACGAGCGGGGGCTTCATCGAGCGGGACATCCCCGATGTGGCCATCGAGCTCGTGTGGGGCGACACCAAGGCGCGCGGCCGCGGGCCCGATGACGCGCGCGAGGCGTACGTCTTGGGGTCGTTCCAGCCGATCGTCAGCGGCACGGTATGGAGCGCGCGCATCGTGGACGTCGACCCCTTCAGCAGCGACGAGCTCGCGTCGCGCAGCGGCGTCTTCGATGGCACGCCGGTGAGCTCCAGCGACCGCAGCGCGGAGCTCGTGTGCCGCTTCTTGGCGCAGCCCGACTACGAGGCGCTGAAGGCCTCGCTCGTGGCCGCCATCGCGAGCGACGCGCAGGCGCTCGCCAAGCACCCGGGCGCCAACCTGCCGACCCTCGAGCGTGCGGTCGCGCGCTTGGATCTGCTCGTGACCATCGGCGCGCACAACGCGCTCGGATCCGCGCGTGACGCGCTGCGGGCCGGCCTCGAGGCGTGGGCACCACGCGGCAGCAGCGCGGCCGTCGGCGCGACCGGGGTCACGCTCACCTACGACACCGGCTCGCTCATCGCGACCCGCGACGCGGGCGCCAAGGGCGCCGTGACGTTCTCGCACATGCAGGATCCATACGGCTTCTCGAACTTCGACAGCGGCTGGATCGACCTCGGCGATCCCCAGCTCGCGCACGGCTCGTTCGACATCCACGACGTCGGCGCCTTCGTGCTCGCGCCCGGCAGCCGCACGGTCTTCGAGACCGCGGGCCCCGACGCCGACGGCCGTGATCTCATCGTGTACGCCGCCTGGCAGAAGGGCTTCTTCGGCGCGCCGCACCCCTTCGTGCTGCGCAAGTAGGACACCCGAACGCCGTGAAGGAACTGGTCACCATCGACGGCGACGCGCTCGTCGCCCGGCGCGAGCACGAGGACACCCACTTCGTCGACTGCGACTTCGGCACGCGCGATCTCAGCGGCATGCGCTTCACCGACTGCATCTTCGAGCGCTGCAACCTCACCGGCGCGACGCTCGCGGACACCGGCCTGAACGACGTCGCCTTCATCGGCTGCAAGCTCGTCGGCGTGGCGCTGCGTGACGTCCGCACGATGCTCTTGTCGCTGCGCTTCGAGGACTGCCGCCTCGACTACGCCGACCTCGCGGGGCTGGCGCTGGTCAAGACGCACTTCGTGCGCTGCTCGCTCATCGAGGTCTCGCTGGTCGACACGAACCTGAGCGGCGCGGTGTTCGTCGACTGCGACGTGGCGCGCGCGACGTTTCGCGGCACGAATATGACAAATGCCGATCTGCGCGGGCTGCACAACCTCGTGCTCGACCCCGATCAGAACAAGCTGCAGAAGGCGCGCGTCGCGCTCGACGCGCTGCCCGGCCTGCTCACGAAGCACAAGCTGCGCGTCGACTGAGCGCGCCTCAGGGCTTCGTGCCGACCGCGATCCAGGCGGGGAAGGGAAGCGACAGCGGTCCCGGGCCGAAGTGCTCGACGAGCGAGCGCTGCACATGCTCGCTGATCGGCCGCCACGCGTCGCCGCCGATGCGTCGCTGCGCCAGCACCAGCATCACGTTGGTGCGCTGCATCGACTCCCAGTACGCGCTGACGCTCGGCGCCTCCTGCGTGTGCGTCACGGCGCTCACGCGCACGTCGACGAAGCCGGCCGCGCTCATCTCCGCCACGTGCTCCTCGGCGGTCGCGAGCGGGAGCGGACGCGGCGGCGGCGCGGGGGTCGGATCGGCCTCGGCGATGGCCGCGAACACGCGCACGAAGATGGGCACGTGCTCGAACGACTGCCAGCTCGAGACCGTGGCGCGGCCGCCCGGCACCAGCACCCGGTGCAGCTCGCGATAGCCGGCGGCGCGATCCGGGAAGAACATCAGCCCGAACATCGAGAAGGCGGCATCGAAGTGCGTGTCGACGAACGGCAGCGCCTGACCATCTCCGTTGTGGACGTGCACGTTGGCGATGCCGTCGTCGCGCAGGTGCTTGTCGAGGCGCGCGAGCATCTCGGGCGAGAAGTCGATGGCGTCGACGCGCGCGGCCGTCGGCGCGGCCGCCAGCGTGAGCGCGCCCGAGCCGCAGCACACGTCGAGCACGCGCGCGCCGATGGGCGGCGAGGCGAGATCGAGCGCGCTCCGCGCGTAGCGATCGAAGACGACGCGCGCCTCGCGATCGTAGTCGCCAGCGACCAGATCCCACGAGACCGGAGATGCGAGCGGGTTCGAGGTCGTGCCCATGTCGCGAAGAATACATGCTTCTGACAAACCCGCACGCGCGCGTCCCGCGTTCACTCCGGGGCCGCGCGTTCGATGGGGAAGCCGGCGTGAGAGGAGTGAGCTCGTGAAGCTGTTTGCCAGTCTGTTCCTGGTCCTCGTGGCGTGTGCCGGCTCGACCGAGCGCCTCGTCCCTGATGTGCAGCCCTCGGTCGCACCGCCGTCCGCGTCGTCCGCGCCAGCCCCGACGGCCACCACCGCCGACCTCGCCAAGCGCGACAACACGCTCGGCTTCGACCTCTGGAAGGCGCTCGCGCACGACCACCCGGGCAACCTGGCGCTCTCGCCCGCGAGCATCGCGGTCGCGTTCGGGATGACCTACGCCGGCGCGCGCGGCCCGACCGCCGACCTCATGCGCCGGGTGCTCCACCTCGACGGCATGGACCCCCACAAGGCCGCCGGCGAACTGCTCGCGCAGTGGAACGCGCCCGGCAAGCCCTACCAGCTACGCGTCGCCAACCAGCTCTTCGGCGAGCGCAGCATGCGCTTCACCAGCCCGTTCACCGCGCTGCTCGCCGACGCCTACCGGGCCGCGCTCGAGCCGGTCGACTTCAGCGGTGCGCCCGACGCGGTGCGCTCGCACATCAACGACTGGGCCGCCGACCACACCGAGCAGCGCATCAAGGACCTCTTGCCCGCGGGCTCGATCGACGGCGACACGCGCCTGGTGCTCGCGAACGCCATCTACTTCAAGGGCCAGTGGGCGCAGAAGTTCGAGCCCGCCCGCACCGCCACGGGCACGTTCCACGCCAGCGGCCACGACACGAGCGCGCCGTTCATGCACCAGCACGGCGTCTTCCGCTACGGCAAGACCGACGGCGCGCAGATCCTCGAGCTGCCGTACGTTGGCGACGATCTCGTCATGACCATCGTGCTCCCGGACGGTGACCTGCCGAGCCTCGAGCGCACGCTCGACGAGGTCACGCTGGACCAGCTCATCGCCTCGCTGCACGGCGCCGACGAGGTCGACGTGACGCTGCCGCGCTTCACGCTCGCGAGCCCGTCGCTGTCGCTGAAGCAGGCGTTCGTCGCGCTCGGCATGGGCGACGCGTTCGAGGCCGGCCAGGCCGACTTCTCCGGCATGACCAGCGACGATCACCTCTTCATCAGCGACGCCTTCCACAAGGCCGTCGTCGAGGTCAACGAGGAGGGCACCGTGGCCGCCGCCGCGACCGCGGTGGTCATGACGCGCGAGAGCATGCACCTCGTGCCGTCGTTCGTGGCCGACCGGCCCTTCATGTTCTTCGTGCGCGACCTGCGCAGCAACGCGGTGCTGTTCATGGGGCGGGTCGTCGACCCGACGTGAGCGGGCGCAGAACGGCGTTGCGGTCCTGCGTCCGCGCATATACGAGGCGGGCCTCGACGCTGGGAGCTGAAGAGACATGCGCTGGGCTTGGATGATGATGGCGCTCGTGGTCGCCGCTTGCGGTGACGACGACCAGGGCAGGGGCGACGCGGACAGCGCCGGCCTCGAGGTGCTGTTCCCCGACGCGTCCTTGCCGGACGCGGCCGCGCCCGACGTGCCCGACACGACCGTGCCCGACACGAGCGTGCCCGATGAGACGGGCGAGGTCGCCGCGCCCGACACGATCGCCACGCTCGACGCCATCGACGACACGACCGCGGACAGCATCGACGACACGCAGGTGCTGCCCGACACGCTCGCCGACAGCGCGCTCGCAGAGACGCTCGTGGACACCACCGTCGACGTCGACGACGACACGGCCGCCGAGATCGCGGAGGACACGAGCGCGCCCGACACGGCGAGCGGCTTCGACTCGAAGATCTGCACGACCGACGTCGCGACGCTCGGCAACAGCTGCACCAACGCGTTCGTCATCGGTCGCCCGAACGCCAAGACCGGCTTCGGCCACGCGAGCTCGACCGTCGGCGCGGGCAACGACTCGGACTTCCCGCAGACGGTGTGCGGCGACTCGTTCGGCGACCGCTTCTACATGATCTACCTCGAGGTCGGCGAGCAGCTCACCGTCAACGCCAACCCCGACCCGGCCAGCTACGACCTGACCTTCGGCCTCTACCGTGGCGCCGCCTGTGAGACCCCGATCACCTGCGTCGACAACGACGTCTCCGGCACCACCCCCGACAAGATGCTGTACCAAGCGGTCGAGGAAGGCTGGCACGCCATCGTGGTCGACGGGCGCAACACCAACGGCAGCTACACCGTCGTGGTCACGCTCGACTGCCACGAGGCGGACTGCGGCTGCCACTGACGGCGTGGCGGGACCGGTCGATCGTTGGGATCCCAATGATTGGGATCCCAATGATTGGGATCTCATCCATCTCTCAGGACTTGAACTCGCGGTGGTAGATGACCGCGCCGTAGCCCGCGCGCTCGCTGATCACCTGATGGCCCTTGCGATCGTTGTTGCTGCCGATGGTGCGCGTGGCGCCGTGCGTCGCGACGAGCTGGGTGTGGCCGCGCGAGTAGTTGATCCACACGTCGCCCGGCTTGGCCGCGCCCATCGAGACCTGGTGCCAGCCCTGCGCCTTCAGTGAGCCCTCGAGCTCGCCGACGTTGATGTGGTGTCCGCTCAGGCGACCGCACGTCTGCAGGATGGCGCTCACGAAGTCGGCGCAGTCGTTCGTCTGCCCGCCGGCCGCCGTGAAGTTCGGGATCACGCCCTTCATCTTGATGGACGAGGTCGGCGGGTTCGTCACGAAGCTGCGCGCGAGCTCGACCGGATCACCCGAGGAGTGGCCCGGCTGCCCGTGGCCGCCGCTCGGCGCTCCGCCGCCGCCGCCCATGCCGGCGGGCAGCTTGGTGAGGCCGGCATTGTAGTGCACCCCGAGCGCACCCCAGGTGGCCGCCCCGGCGATGCCGTCGACCTCGAGGTGGTGCTGGCGCTGGAACGCCTTGAGCGCCGCCAGCGTCTTCGGACCGAACTCGCTGTCGATGGCGCCGGGCGAGTGCCCGTGCTCCTTCAGCTTGTTCTGCAGCAGCTTCACCTGCGCGCCGACGCAGCCCATACGCACGATGCCGGCCGACTCCTGCGCGCCGCCCGGCTTGGCCGGCGTCGGCTTGGCGCCCGGCTTGGCAGGGGCCGGCTTGTGGCCACCCTCGCTGGCGTGCGGCTGGTCGAGCGCGGCCCACGTGTGCGGCCCGACGACCCCGTCGACGCCCAGGTGGTGCGACGACTGGAAGTGCTTCACGGCGGCCAGCGTCTTCGGTCCGAAGTCGCCGTCGACGGCCCCGGGCGAGGCGCCGTGGTTCTTCAGCAGCGTCTGCAGGTGCGAGACCGCCGCCCCGCGGCTGCCCTTGCGGAGCAGCGGATGGCCACCGCCGTCGCCGTGGCCAGGCGCGAGGGCCGCGGCGCCGCTCTTCGCGTCGACGGTCTTCAGGTGCGCCTTCAGTGCGCCGCCCTTCGGCGCGGGCGCCGCGGGCTTGGCGGCGTGCGCGGGAGCCGCGTGATGCGCCGCGGGCGCTGCATGGTGCTGTGTCATTGACCCTTCTCCCCAAGGCCCGACCCGCCGGTCAAAGCTAAACCTGATGGCGGTGGCCGCGCAACGCGGCGCATGGTTTTTGTTGAAACGACCGCGCTTCTCGCTGTGGTTTCCGCTCCTTTCGTATCGTGAGGCGATCGACGTGACATTGGTCGGCGACAGTGGCAATGTCCCTCGGTCTCGTGTGCTGCTTGGGGGTCATGACCAACGAACTCGTGTCGTCGGTCCCGGTTCGTCCGCTGATGCGCGCGTTGCACTTCGCCGTCGCGGCCAGTCGGACCTGAAGCCAGGCCCCATTCAAGGGCACAGAGCAAAGGCAGGAGGCGATTGTGAGCGCTGCATCCGAGCAACTCACCCAGGGCGGGCAGAAGGACGCACAGCAGACTCCGCAGGTCGATCCCACGACCAGCAAGAAGGAGAAGGTGCGCGGCCTCGACGGCTACGATGCTCAGAACGCGGCGCTCGTGCCGGGCGAGCAGGCCACGACGCCCAAGCCCAGCTCACCGCAGAAGAAGGCCGAGGAGCAGGCGCCGCAGAAGCCGCTGAAGACGCGCGCCCAGATCATGAAAGAGAACGCGTCGAAGATGTCCTCGATCGAGGACCTCCTCACGTACGGCGCCTTCGACTGGGCCATCACTGACAGCGAGGCCACCAAGGCGCTCTACCTGCTCGCCACGATGCCGGACGGCGAGGCCCCGGTCGTGGTCCAGGGCCTGAACGCCAAGAACCCGGCGCTGATGCAGCGCCTGCACGAGAACGCGCCCGCCCACGCGCGCAAGAGCTACCCGCTGAGCTACCTGTCGGTGGTCGGCGTGTCGGCCAACGTCGCCGCCATCGACGCGATGCTGAAGGCCAACCCGGCCGACTACGGCATCAACAAGACCCACGCCGGTCGCTCGGAGATCGGCTGGGTCATGCAGAAGGTCTCGACCTCGGTCATCAAGCAGATGGCCACGTGGTCGGTGTCGTCGACGCCCGCCGTGGCGGCCGGCTTCCAGACCTGGATGAGCTACACGCCGCCGGGCATCCTCACCGGCATCCAGCAGATCTTCCAGACGGCTCAGGACGACCAGAAGACCGCGTGGAAGGCGGCCGGCGAGCGCGCGACCGAGCAGAAGCGCGTGATGGACAAGTACGACAAGTCGCAGGACGGCGACGCCAAGGTGCTGCGCGCCAAGGTCGGCTCGATCGAGGAGCTGCTGTCGTACTCGTTCACGGACTGGTGCATCACCGACGGTGAGGCCCGTAAGGTCTTCGGCCTGCTCACGGCGCTGTCCGGCGACGAGATCAAGTACGCGGTGCTGAAGCTCGACCAGGGTCCGTTCATGGACCGCCTGATCTCGAACCTGCCGTCGAAGGACCGCTGGGCGAACAAGAAGGCGTTCCTGCAGATCATGTCGGCGCGGCCGCCCGAGAAGAACGTCGCCTACGTCAAGGAGCTCTTGTCGTACGGCATCTTCGACTGGGCCGTCACGGACGAGGACGCGCGCCTGGCGTTCTACCTCGTCAAGACGATGCCCAAGGACGTGCGCGACATCTTCAAGATGACCGACGGCGGCAAGTGGTGGGCTCGGATGGAGGGCAACCTCGATCAAGAGACCAAGACCGCCAAGGACGCGCACTTCTACGACAACAAAGAAGAGGTCCAGAAGAAGAAGCTGGACTTCGAGCAGGGCGCCGAGAAGTGGCCGCGCGGCGAGCTCAAGATGAGCATCGAGATGCTCACGCGTATGGGCGAGGAGGACTGGGTCGAGAAGCAGTGCCAGACCAAGTTCGACAAGTCCGAGGAGCACGCCTGGATCTTCAAGGAGATGGGCTTCGCGCACGCGGGCGGCCAGCGCGATCCGGAGATCTGGAAGGTCTACAAGGAGAAGTCGTTCGGACAGAAGTTCGGCGACTCGATGAAGCAGATCGGCTCGGGCCTGAAGCTCGCGGGTAAGGCGCTCGGCGCCGGCGCGGACGCGCTCGTCACCGGCAACACCTCGCTCAACGTCGACATGCAGGACGTGCAGAACGCCATGGGCGGCGACGTCGCCGGCGTGAAGTTCGCGAAGAACAAGGACAAGGAAGGCGACAACAAGCTCGCCATCGGCCTCGATCGCGACAAGGGCGTCTTCACGGTCTCCACCCCGAGCCTCTCCATCGCGTCGATCGCGACGATGATGGAGGACGCGACGCGCGTGCAGACCGGCGCGGTCAACATCGGCAACATCGACATCAAGGCGAAGTGGCCGACGCCCGACGACCCCGAGCAGTACTACACGCTCACCATCGGCAGCATCGACGCCAAAGACATCTGGCAGATGGGCGAGACGTCGATGACCGGCATCGGCGGCATCAGCCTGCAGGGTCTGCAGATCCACGCCAAGGCGCCCAAGGGTGGTCAGCCGGCCGACAAGACGCAGCTGCTGGGGCAAGCGCTCACCGACATCCAGGAGTCGATGACGCGCCTCATGGCGATGATCGACACCAAGGATCCGCAGCCCGAGCGCATCGGCATGCGCATCGGCCAGGGCTTCACGGGCGCCTCGGACGTGAAGGTCGACATCGGCGCGCTGACCATCAGCGACGTGCAGCAGTCGGCCGGCGGTCACGTCGGCGAGGTGAAGGCCGAGGGCCTGTCTCTGGCGATGTCGTCGACCAACAAGGGCGACGCCATCCGCGCGCGCTTGGCGCAGCTCGAGGCCAAGGAGAAGAAGGGCGAGAAGCTCAGCACCGAAGAGGCCGCCGAGAAGGCCGAGGCGATGACGTCGCTGCCCAAGATCGCGGTGCTCGAGAAGCGCCAGGCCGAGCTGGTCGCCAAGCGCGAGGCCTCCGAGAAGAAGGAGCTCGACGGCGGCGACAGCGAGGAGCTCGCCAACATCCGCGACCAGCTCATGGTCACCAAGGCCGACGTCGGCATCAAGTCGCTCAAGGTCAAGGACGTCGACACGGCGGGCATGAAGGCGAAGAGCCTCGAGCTCACCGACATGAAGGCGTCGGTGAGCGGCGAGAAGGATCTGCGCGCCGACGAAGAGGGCACCATCGGGATGCTCGGCCAGAAGCTCCCGCCCAAGAAGCTCGAGAGCAAGGTCAAGGTCGAGGTGTCGGCCGGGTCCATGAAGGGCCAGGGCCTGATCATGGTCGGCAAGAACAAGCTCGAGGCCTACGAGGCGCGCATCACCGAGCTCAAGGCCAAGATCGAGGCCAAGACCGGGACCGAAGAAGACGTGAAGCTCATGCGTGAGCTCGAGGGCACGATCGACCCGATCCACAAGATGATCGTGCGTCGTGACGAGATCAAGCTGCTCCCGCCGACCGAGAAGCCGAAGTACGCGGCCGAGCTGGCGGCCGTCTCGGGCAAGCTCGAGGAGTGGGTCGGGCGCGCGCCGGACACGAGCGTCGACGAGATCTCGGTCACCGGCAAGGACGGCAAGCCGGCCATCGAGGGCAAGGTCGACGTCAACAGCGGCAAGCTGTCCATCGCCATGGGCGACGCCGAGGTGAAGGGCGTGAAGTCCGGCGACCTCGAGCTCGCCAGCGCCAAGGTCAGCGGCATGTCGGCCCAGGCCGACGTGGGCGCGGGGCTGCTGTCGGGTGCCGACTTCAAGAAGACGCTCACGAGCGCGGGTGCGCACGTCGATCACGCCGAGCTCGAGGGCCTCGAGATGGGCGGCACGCCGCTCTCGAAGAAGCTCCATGACGAGCTGGAGGCGCTGCAGACCAAGGCCAAGCTCAACGCCGACAAGATGACCGACGACGAGAAGTCGCGGCTCGGTGAGCTGCCCTTGCTCTTCAAGACGGCGCAGCAGGACGAGGCCGACCTGGTCGCGCTGCGCGCCAAGCAGAAGGACAAGCCGAGCGAGTTCACGCCCGAGGACGAGCAGCAGCTGAAGATGCTCGCCGACAAGTGCGACCCCAAGGTGACCAAGGTCGCCAAGTCGGAGATGAACAACCTCGACGTCAAGCTCGACACCAAGGCGGGCAAGATCGAGGTCGGCGCCGGCAAGGAAGGCGGCGCGCCCGCCATGAAGGTCGAGGGCGTCGAGATCGGGCAGCTCAAGCCCGACGGCTCGATCGAGACGAAGACCAAGGTCGACTCGGCCAAGATGTCCACGGTGAAGGGGCAGATGAAGGCCGAGGGCGGCATCGGCGCGCTGCTCGATCCGACCACCGCGACCGACATGCAGTCCGAGATGCACATGGGCGGCATCGAGCTGCAGGGCCTCGAGCAGAAGGGTCAGACGATGTCGGCCACGCTGCAGGCCGAGGCCGATGCACTGGCGCTGAAGTCCAAGGGCGGCAAGGTGCCGCTCGAGGAGAAGGACAAGAAGCGGCTCGCCGAGCTGGGCGTGCTCGTGAAGCAGGCCAAGGTCGACGAGAAGCGGCTCATCGAGCTGCGCCGCCTGCAGAAGGCTGGCGGCAAGAACTTCACCGACGACATGGGCTTCGAGCTCAAGGCGCTCGCGAAGCGGCTCGATCCGTCGTCGATGAAGGTCGCCAAGGTCGAGGTCAGCCAGGTCGACACCAAGCTCGACACCAAGGCCGGCAAGCTCGAGGTGGGCGTCGGCAAGGACGGCTCGGGCAAGACGGGCGTGAAGGTCGAGGGCGTCGAGCTCGGCCAGGTGGGCGCCGACGGCAAGGTCGAGACGCAGACCAAGGTCAAGTCCGCGAAGCTCGAGTCGCTGTCGGCGACGGTCGAGACCGACGGCAACATCGGGGCCATGATGGACCCGAGCAAGTCGGAGAAGCTCAAGGCCAACGTCAAGGGGCGTGGCCTCGAGGTGCAGGGCGTCGAGCAGGGCAAGCAGGGCGAGCCCGGCCACATGAAGCTCGACAAGGCCAGCATCGAGTCGATCTCGGCGGGCTACGACAAGGCCGACGGCGGCAAGGCCGCGCTCGAGATGCAGGGCGCCAAGGTCGAGAACTTCGAGATGCAGAGCACCAAGCTCGCGACCCTCGAGGGTCGTATGGGCGAGCTGCTCGCGAAGAAGCAGGGCGGCCAGGATCTCACGAAGGACGAGTCGAGCGAGCTCGACAAGCTCAAGGCCGACTACAAGACCTACACCGATCTGCGGGCCAAGGTCGCGACGGCCAAGGGCGCGCAGAAGAAGGCGCTCGAGAAGAAGCTGGCCGAGTGGGAGAAGGCGTCGATCACCTCGGTCAAGAAGGCCGAGGTCGACAACCTCAAGGCCAACGCCACCAACGTCGGCGACGTGACCAAGGGCGCCCCCGACATGGGCAAGGTGGGCGTCGGGCTCGAGGTCGACAAGGCCCGCGTCGAGGGCGTGCAGGCCGGCGACACGAAGCTCAAGAAGGGCAGCATCGAGGGTCTCTCGGTCCAGGGCCAGAGCCTCACCGACGTCGACAACAGGAAGGCCAAGGTGAGCGTCAAGGCGCTCGAGGCCGAGGGCTTGTCGATGCCGGGCACGGCCGTCGGCAAGGCCAAGGTCAAGGGTGTCGACGCCAAGCTCAGCGGGCGCAGCCTCGACGCGACCGTCAAGACCGCGAACGTCTCGGGCGTCTACGCGGGCGGCTCGAGCGTCGGCTACGCGAACGCGTCGGGCATCGGCTACGCCCAGCGCAACATGGGCACCGACAAGGAGACCACGTCGACCTCGGTCGCGTACTTCAACGCGGGCGGCATCACCACCGGCACGAAGGACAACCTCACCACCATCGACAAGGTGAAGGGCTCGGGCCTGTCGATGGCGTCGGGCAAGGGCTACAAGGGCGGCGGCGGCGGCTCGGGCATCAAGCTCGCCAACGTCGACGCGCAGGGCATCACCAACACCGCCGTCGACAAGGAGAAGGGCACGACCTCGGTCGCGCACATCGACAACGCGGCCGCCTCGGGCATCGGCGTGAACACCGGCGCCAAGGGCACCTCGGTCACCGTCAAGGACGCGAACGTCGCGGGCGTGAGCTACAACACGACCGGCAAGGACGGCACCTCGAGCTCGATGGGCGTCAAGACCGCCGCGGTCAAGGACGTCGACCTCGGCATGGGCAAGAACGGCGACATGTCGGCCAAGATCGGGTCCGCCAACGGCACCGGCCTGACCTACGGCAGCTCGGCCCCGGTGCTCAAGGACGACAAGCCGACCGGCGAGACGACCACGATGAACGCGGGCGTCGACAAGTTCGGTGCCAGCGGCATCGACGTCACCAAGACGGGCGACAAGGTCGGCGCGCACGTCGACGCGGCGAACGCCTCGGGCATCACCTACGGCAGCAGCACGAGCGACGCGAAGGGCAAGGTGCTCGACAAGTCGTCCGCCTCGGTCGGCTCCGTCGACCTCGAGGGGATCGACGCCAATGCCGACACGAAGTCCGGCGCCTTCAGCGCGGGCGTGAAGGACGCCCAGGCCAAGGGCATCCACTACGAGGACAGCAAGCGCGACGGCTCGACCACGACCGCCGACGTCAAGGGCGTGGGCCTCACCGACATCAAGGCGGGCGGCAACTACAAGGACCAGAAGTTCAGCGGCGAGGCCGGCACGCTCGACGTCAACGGCATCAGCTACAAGGGCAAGGACAAGGACGGCGTCACCTCGACGGCGAACGTCGAGTCGGTCAAGGGCGAGGGCCTCGAGGGCTCGGCCGACCTGAAGGCCGGCGAGTACGGCGGTGGCTTCAAGCAGGTCACCGCCAGCGGCGTCGACTACCAGTCCGGCGACAAGGGCAAGGACGGCTACATGAAGGTGCAGTCCGACAAGATCGTCGCCGGCAACGGC